>OGHC01000530.1_pt1 | contig 26183 bp, 20 predicted proteins | sample 1571381 | NCBI WGS metagenome assembly OGHC01 (sample SAMEA2581945, study PRJEB24529) | metagenome | biome: Human gut stool | place: China | collected 2011 | reverse complement strand
CTTCACATTGAATAATGAACCCTTCTCTTTGGTAAAAAGAAATTGCTCTGGCATTCTTCTGGTATACATTTAATCGTAAGCTAACTTTTTTATCCTTAATATAATCCAATAAAAATTTACCTATGCCACATGACTGCATTTCATCAGAGACAAAAATACCTTCGATATATTCATCATTTAGTCCTACAAATCCTTGTATCATTTTATCCGCTTCAAACACATAGACTTCGGATTGTGACATCATTTCTTTCACTAATTCATAATTACTTTTCCAGTATTGATTGGAAATAAAATAATGTGCTTTCAGATTTGTCTTTAACCATATGTCAGCAACTCTATCGATATCTCCGTTCAGCAACTTTCTAATCATAACAAATATTCTCCACAACTACATCCTTTATGCTTTTCTCTTTTTTCCATTCTATCGCTAATACGCCAAGATAAAAAATTTCCCCTACAGCAAAACTAATCAACTTTACTTCTAACGTTTGTACAGCACCATGTCCGTCTACTGTTCTTGTGAACAAGAAAACACTAACACATCTATTCTGTGTAGTTCCTCCAAAAAGGAAATTTGGATTTCCTCTGCAAGAATATCAAACAAAATGGAAAAAGCATTACTGCTCAGAATATTTTGAACCATTGGGTGCTTGGATAGATTTGCTTGGATAGATTTAGTTCTCGGTGCTTGTTTTGTCTTTTCGGTGCTCCAATTACTCATTTTTATATTTTTTCGGTGCTCGCAAGCACCATAAAATAAAAAAAACAACAATGAAGCTTCGATCTTCACTGTTGCAAAATCAAATGTTCCCGGCGGGAATCGAACCCACAACTAGCGCTTAGGAGGCGCTCGTTATATCCATTTAACTACGAGAACAAAATTGGTATGCCAATAAAGATTACTCCTCATTAACATACCAATTATTGTATCATATATTACTTACATGGTCAAATACAATTAAATCACCATCATCACATAAAATTTGGCTCACAATCTTATTCAAGAGTAAACTTGTCAATTGACTCTTTCAATGCGACAGCAATCTCATCAAGCTCGATTGTGCACTGGTTAAGGTTGTGCATTGTAGCATTTACTTCTTCTGCTGAAGCAGTAACCTCTTCTGCTGCTGCTGCTGTTTCTGTTGAAATTGCAGCAACATCTTCCATCTTCTCAATAACGCTCTGTCTGCCGTCATCCATCTGAGTATTAAGATTTGTAATATTATCAAGACCTTCCTTGAGTGCATTAACTGAATTAGAAATTGTATTAAACAGGTTCTTAGTATCCTGAATTGACATATTCTGTTCTGTTATAATGTCATCTGTCTCATCAAGAGTCTTCTCAACAAGCTGTGACTTTTCTGAAATCTCATTTACAATCTGCTTAATCTCATCTGTAGAAGCCTGTGACTGTTCAGCAAGCTTTCTGATTTCATCAGCAACAACAGCAAATCCACGTCCGCTCTCACCGGCTCTTGCAGCCTCAATACTTGCATTAAGCGAAAGAAGATTTGTCTGCTCTGTAATCTCTGTAATCGCATTTGAAATGAAGTTAATCTTTTCGATACTTTCAACCATTTCCTTCATAACTTCCTTAGAAAGTCTTGAATTATCAATAGACTGCTGTGCCTTACCGATAAGGTTATCAACAATCTCAATACCCTGATTACTTAACTTCTGTGTTTCAACTGACATATCATTAATATCACTTACATATGCCTTAGTCTCATGAAGTTTTTCTGCAAGATTTTCAACTTCCTTAGTAGCATTGCTTGTACTCTCAGCCTGTCCTACAGCACCTGTAGATACACTCTGTATAGCTTCTGATACCTGATTTACAGTCTCAGTTGTAGTCTTGCTGATTTCTGAAATATTTTCTGAAGACTTAATAATAACTTCTGAATGTTCTTCCACATCTTTTATAAGTACAGATACATTATCTACCATTTCATTAAAGTTATTCTCAAGTGTACCAAATTCGTTCTTCTTTCTTATAGGAATTCTCTGTGTAAGATCTCCAGAAGCTACACTCTTCATAACACCGTTAATCTTCTTGATTTCTTTTGTAAATGTCATAGTTACAAGAATAGCAATTATAATACCGATTATAAATGAAACAGCACCTGTTCTTACTGTAGCAGTTGTAATCTTTGAAACAACTGAAGCAGTTTCTTTATCACTTACAAAACCAACAAGTGTCCATCCTGTTACCTCATCCTTTGTAGCGATAACTTCTACATTTTCACCATTAATCTTTTCTGAGAAAATATTGATGCCATATTCATTTTCGCTGCCTTTGTAACTGTTTAACTTATCCCAGAAGCCAAGTGATGTAACACTTCCGCTGCAATATGTATTTCTTTCATTATCAACGATAACCTGTCCGTTGCTGTCAACAAGAAGAACATAACCAGTATTTAAAAGACCAATATTCTGAACATACTCTGTTACTTCTGAAAAATCAATATCCATACCCACAACGCCGTAATTTTCATTGTTTGTATACTTAATTTCCTGTGAAACAGTAAAAATTGTATCACCTGTCTCGCTGTCTTTATATGGGTCGCTCATATATGCGTAAATATTATTTCTTGCAGCAAGACCGATACTGTTCTTATACCATACTTTTGATGTATCATTGGCATTAGTCACAACTGTTTTCTTATTAGTTGTCTTACCATTTGCAGGATTTGGCTCAACCCAGCCTGTAATCTTATATCCAGTCTTTGTTGTAAAGAATGCTCTCTTTGCACCGCTTGTAACCTTAACTGATGCACAAAGTGAATCCTGAATTGCTTTTACATTATCATCAATAGTTCCCTGATCTTCAAGATGCTTAACTTCATTTTTACGTGTAAGCAAATCGATAGGCTGACTTAGTGTTTTTAAATAAGTCTCAAAACCTTTCTTTGTCTCCTGAAGTGTCTGCTCACTTGTAAGCTGCATATTACTTCTCTGCGTTGACTTTGTTGTAACAACAACATCAATTGCCAACATGAATGTAGGAATACTGATTGCAATTATAAAAAATATAACAAGCTGTACGCCTATACCTCTTAACCTTTTCATAGCATTTCTCTCCTGTCATTTTATTTTTGTTATTTGTTAAATTTAACATTTCCCTGAAGCCATATCTGCCCTTTGAAACGTCTGCCTACCATAGGTTCCCCGAGTAAATGTTTTTCATTTATCCCCAGCGTAAATTCAACATCATTACATTCAAGATTCATAATATATATATTCTCTCCCGTATAAGAATTACGCTCTTTTGATAACTCAAGAATTTCACCTATTACCGAATACTGGTCACATTCAACTCCGCACGGCATAAATGTTGAATCAACAATTGAAAATACATCTTCATACATAATCCTCTGACAAATCTTTGTATATGTATCAATATCTTCAATTGTAAGACTCTCCCTTGCTTCTTCGTCACCATTTTTTGCCGCTGCAATAAGCTTTCTTCGCTTTTTTTCAGCTTCTGTATTTTTAGCTGATTTACGACTGTTTTTATCTATCGGCAAAAGAATCATACCACCAAGTGAAAGTGCTGACAATACCACCGGTGTATTTTTTATAGGACATTTTGCAATAGCATTCCTTGTATCCGGATTAAATGAACCTTTTATATAATCAGGACGGCTAGTTACATAATTCATATAATCCATGACATTTTGTAAATAAAAAATAAGGGTCACACCTGTCCGCGATTCATCACATACAATAGAATATGATTCCTTATCAACATGCCTTTCTATTGTAAGCTCATCATTTTCAGAGATTTTATTTCCTATTATAAATGGGTAATAATATTCATATACGAACTTCTTTCCTTCGTATCTTCCAAAAATATATATCCCTGCCGACTCACTTACCCTTACAACAGCAACCCCACGTTTTAATGATTCATTTTTTAATATGTATCCCTCATCAATACATTGTCTGACAGCCGCCTTGATAAATCTTGACTCTTTCATTGAATCCATATCTGAAAATCCAATGGCACTTAAATATAAATTCATATATTCCTCATTCCTACAATGTATCAACAACAAACAATGTGAGTTTTTTTAACAAATCTATCTCTGTCTGTGGATTATACTCACTTCCATCTGCATGAGTGAGCATTTTTATTACCGGTCTGTCAGTTGAATCTTTATTCTGTCTTATTACTATTCCGACATCACCATCATTAAGAACAACCTTTATTCCAACAGGATACCATGCAATCATCTCAAGAAACTTTGCTGCTATAGTAGAATCATACTTCTTACCTGCATTAACACGAATATACTCAATTGCCTGATAAACCTTAATCTTCTTATTACCAATTCCGCTTATAAGACTGTCATAATCATCACATATTGAAACAATCTTAACTTCTGATTTTAATTTGTCGCCCTTCTGTTTAAATGGAAATCCTTCTCCATCAACCTGTTCATGATGAAGAAGAATAATCTCCTTTGAAACATCTGAAATCCACTCTTCTTCCTGAATAGAGCTATATCCATAAATAGTATGTTTCTTATATTCCGGAACGTCTGATGCTCTCATCTGTGAAACACTGATATCAATGTACGGAACCTGTATATACTTCAATCCTATATCATGAAGTATCGCACCCATGGAAACATTACGCACCTGACGATCATTCATCTTTAATCTTAATGCCAGAATCGTAGAAAGCACACATACATTAATACAATGTGAATACATATCTGTACTAATATTTCTTATATCTGTTACTGACTCAAGTACCTCAGGTTCAGATAATACACTGTCAATAATCTTGTTAGCCTGCTCACCTATTCTTTTTAATTCATCATTATGTTTATAAATATGACGCTCAAGTATACTCTCAACAACCTTTTTTGAATTTTGAAGGGTTTCTTCAACGTCAAATTTTACATCATCTTTTATGTATACAGATGGAATATTATACTTACGCAGTTTATCAATATACTCTCCACGCAGTACCGTGTCAGACTGTATTAAAACCTGATCTTTGGCAGACATTATCGGAACAGCAAGTACTTCGCTCCCATTTAAATCATCAATCTTAACCAACCTCATAGAACTGTTCTGCCCTCCATTTGTCTAAAACTGTTCAAAACAAATTCACCTCTGCTTATGTGTATAATTTATCATATTTTAGCTATTTTTACAACCTTTACAGATGTAATATACTTACTAATCCACTATGCTTACGCCAGTCAGATACATCCGCACAAGTTCATTCATTTTTACACTGATATAACATAAAAATACTGTGGGCAAAATGTATTGCTCACAGTATTTACCAACTACAAAATATATCATATATTAAAATGCATTTCAATAAATTGTCTACTTTGTTTATTTAATATTAATATTTATACATATATATTAATGTGGTGTCCATTATTCGCCAAGCTTAGATTTACCACCCATATATGGTCTTAAAACTTCAGGAATTCTTACGCTTCCATCTGCCTGAAGGTTATTTTCAAGAAATGCGATAAGCATTCTTGGTGGTGCAACAACCGTGTTATTAAGAGTATGTGCAAAATACTTATTCTTGTTTTCATCCTGAACTCTGATTTTAAGTCTTCTTGCCTGTGCATCGCCAAGGTTAGAACATGAACCTACTTCAAAATATTTCTTCTGTCTTGGAGACCATGCTTCTACGTCTACAGATTTTACTTTTACCCTGATCTTTAAACGTCTTGCCTGTGCATCTCCTAAGTTTGAGCAGCTTCCAACTTCGAAGTATTTCTTCTGTCTTGGAGACCATGCTTCAACATCGATAGATTTAACTTTTAAATCTGCAAGATCGCCTGAGCAGCACTCAAGAGTTCTTACAGGAATATCAAGACTTCTGAATAAATCAACTGTATTCTTCCAAAGTTTATCAAACCACATCTTGCTGTCTTCAGGCTTACATACAACAATCATTTCCTGCTTTTCGAACTGATGAATTCTGTATACACCTCTCTCCTCAATACCATGAGCACCTTTTTCTTTTCTGAAACATGGTGAATAACTTGTAAGAGTCTTAGGAAGTTCTGATTCTGGTGTAATTGTATCAATAAACTTACCAATCATTGAATGTTCACTTGTACCGATAAGATAAAGATCTTCACCTTCAATCTTGTACATCATGGCATCCATCTCATCAAAACTCATAACGCCTGTAACAACATTACTTCTTATCATAAATGGAGGTACACAGTATGTGAAGCCTCTGTCAATCATGAAATCTCTTGCATAAGAAATTACTGCTGAATGAAGTCTTGCAATGTCACCCATAAGGTAATAGAATCCATTACCTGCCACCTTGCCTGCTGAATCAAGGTCTATGCCATTAAATTTGGCCATGATTTCTGTGTGATATGGTACTTCAAAATCAGGAACTACAGGTTCACCGAATTTTTCAATTTCAACATTTTCGCTATCATCCTTACCAATTGGAACACTAGGATCAATTATGTTAGGAATCGTCATCATAATCTCAGTTACTTTTGCATTAAGTTCACTTTCCTGTGCTTCAAGTTCCTTTAATCTGTCAGCATCTGCATTAACCTGAGCCTTAACAGCTTCTGCTTCTTCTTTCTTTCCCTGTCCCATTAAAGCACCAATCTGCTTAGAAAGCTTATTTCTGTTTGCACGAAGTTCATCAGCTTCTGTCTTAACTGCTCTTGCCTTTGCATCAAGTTCAATAACTTCATCAACTAACGGAAGCTTTCTATCCTGAAATTTATTTTTAATATTCTGTTTAACAATGTCAGGATTCTCTCTGACAAATTTCAAATCTAACATTTTTCCTCATTTCTGCACTGTCTTCTTAATATTTATAATCTAAAATAATACATCACGTGAAACATACGCTTATCTTCATTTGTGAAACAGTGCTATCCACAAACTAATTTATATCCTTTGATATTATGCACCATTTTACTTATTTTTTCCACTATTTTCAAGCATTTCATTAACCTTTTTGCCAAGTATGGCGTCGCCGGTTCTTCCTGCAACTGCCTCATCAAGAGCTTTTTGTTCCTCTTCGCCAAGTTCAATATAAGACTGACCATCAACAATCTCTTTAACATAAGCAAAGCAACCATTATTACTATGCATAACATTTACAAGATATCCGTTATTCAGCTTATCAAGCATACATAATGCAAAACTGAGTTTTCCGCCCATTTCATGGAATGCATCATACTTAACAACGCCTATCTTCTGGAATGTATATTCCATTTTTTCATATATATCTTTTATATTATTTTCATTCTTAATAGATAGTTTTTTAATCTGATTAACATCTTCCAGATTACCCTTTATAAGTTCTTCTATAGATGTTCCATCACTTCCACCCATGAATTCCTTGTATTTCTTTTTCATTGATGAAGTTTTGCATATAGATATAATCGCTATGATTAGCGAAATCAACGTTACTGCCGCCATTCCCGTAAATACATATGCAGCATCTACAGAAAACAAGCCATAAAAATCAATCATCTTATCTCTTATCCTCCTTGTTTTGCGAAGCAAAATCCGAACTCTGGTGAGGAGAGGATTGCCTCCTTGTTTTGCGAAGCAAACCTTATTCCTGTGTTTTTTTGAGCATCTCATATATTCTTTCTAATTCTGCCTGAGAGTAATACTCAATTTCAATTTTACCCTTATTATTATTTTTGTTTTTTATTGCAACCTGACTGCCTAATATTTTGCTGAATTTATCTTCAAGGTCTCTGTAAATAAAATCATTTTCTGGTGCCTGTTTTACTGGTTTTTCAGGTTTATCAAGATCTCGCATAAGTTTTTCTACTTCACGCACACTAAGCTTTTCGTCAAAAATCTTTTGTGCAATCATATATTGCTTATCACCATCTTCAATTCCAATAATAGTTCTCGCATGGCCATTACTTAATTTTCCTTCCATAACCATTTCCTGAACTCTAGAATCAAGCTTTAATAATCTCAATGAATTAGTAATTGCTGCTCTTGATTTAGATACCTTTTCAGCAACTTCATCCTGCTTTAAACGATAATCCTTTATAAGTCTCTGATATGCCTGTGCCTCTTCAATTGGATTCAAATCTTCTCTCTGAATATTTTCAATAAGAGCAATTTCCATTACTTCCTGGTCAGAATAATCTTTTATAATAACCGGCACTTCTTTGACTCCTGCCAGTTTTGCTGCTCTCCATCTTCTCTCACCGGCAATTATTTCATAATAATTATCCTTTTTCTGCACAAGTAATGGCTGTAATACACCATACTGTTTAATTGATTCAGATAATTCAATAAGGGCATCTTCATCAAACATTTTTCTTGGCTGTTCTCTATTTGGCTCAACTTGAGATAATCTTACCTTTGTCTCTGCCGGCTCTTTAACCACAACTTCTTTAACTATTACTTTTTCATTTGTTTCTGCTGGCTCTTCCGGAATCAAAGCATTAATTCCACGTCCCAATCCTTTACCAAGTCCTTTTGATGAACTTTTACTGGATGAGGTTTTTTTGCTAACTGCCATTTATATATTTCCTCCAACTCATTTAATAATTTTGTTATATCACTTTCAATTTAATAAGACATAGGTAATCATCTACTCATAACTTCATCTGCAAGCATCCTATAACTCTCAGCTCCTGATGATTTTGTATCATACTTATTAATCGGCAATCCATGACTTGGTGCTTCTGCAAGTCTGATATTTCTAGGTATGATTGTCTTATAAATATTCTGTTTTAAATTATCTTTAACATTCTCTACAACCTGAAGTGACAAATTTGTTCTCGAATCATACATTGTAAATACAACACCTTCAAGTTCAAGAAGTGGATTCAATTTTTTCTTTACAAGATTAATTGTATGTATAAGCTGAGTCAAACCTTCCAACGCATAATATTCACATTGAATTGGAACTAATACAGTATCAGCTGCTGTCATCGCATTTACAGTAAGCATACTTAGTGATGGGGGACAATCCAATATAACATAATCATAATTATTTCTTACTGTATTAATTGCATTTTTTAAAATATATTCTCGATTTTCAATATCAATCAAATCAATCTCTGCCCCGGCAAGATTTACATTAGATGGAATGATATCAAGATTTTCAAATATATCTTTACATATTGCATCAGATATATCAATTTCTTGCAACATAACTTCATATATTGTATTATCTACATTGTCCTTTGCTATCCCCAATCCACTTGTCGTATTTCCCTGCGGATCTATATCTACAACTAGAACTCTTTGACCTTTTTCAGCAAGACATGCTGAAAGGTTAATTGCTGTCGTAGTTTTGCCTACGCCACCCTTCTGATTTGCTATTGCTATTATTCTCCCCATAACTCCTCGATTTCCATATATGTTCGCGTTCTTGCATTTACTTGCATATATTTATTCAGCTGCCACAACCAATAATGTTTCACGTGAAACATATATATAACTTATAAATATCACATAAGATGTTTCACGTGAAACATCTAAAGAATATATATCACATTAGCATTTTCATTAATTAAATATAACTCAATACCATTAATAATTATAACACACAATATTTATTTTTTGTTGTATATTATATAATTTTTTCTTTATTTTTTTTGATACATTAGACAGTCATCAATTTTTTATAAACATAAGTTTTATATAATAGCACACATATATAATAACATATATAATAACAAACATAAAAAAAGATGAGACTTGACCTACAAATCTCATCCATATACATATCAATTATATATAATTAATTACTTAATCTCAACTATTCCATTTTTAATTGCAAAAACTGCAGCCTGTGTTCTATCTGATACATCAATTTTCTTAAATATATTTGATATATGATTTTTAACTGTTCTTTCGCTAATATTTAACATTGCTGCAATTTCTTTATTAAGAAGTCCCTGTGCAATAAGCTTTAATATTTCAAGTTCCCTCTTTGTAAGAGAATCTATCATAGATTTCTTAACATCTCTCCTTGCAAGGCTTGAATTAAGCATTACTGTAAGACTAGGTTCTACATAAATCTCATTTTTTTCAACACTGTCAATAGCGTCCTTTAAAATAGCAAAATCTGAATTTTTTAAAACATAACCATTACATTTATAATCAAGAGCCTTTATTAAATAATCAATATCATCATAAAGTGTAACCATTATAACTTTTTTATTTATATTTTCCTGACGCATAATTTTTAATGTCTGTAATCCATCAAGATTTGGCATATTAATATCCATAATTATAATATCAGGATTTGTCTTGTTAACAACATCAAGACATTCATATCCATCTCCTGCCTCTCCAACAACATTATATGCCTTATCTAATTCAAGAAGACATTTTAGACCTTCCCTTACCATTTTATGATCATCTGCAATAACAATATTAACTGCCATAATACTTAACTCCATTTATATCTATTTTTCTTTGTACTTCAAAGGAATATCAATATAAAATTTAATTCCCTTATCATTATTTTTTGTTACTTTAACAGAACCATTAAAAATGTATAATCTGTCTCTTATCATTGATAATCCTTGTCCTTTAGTATTTTTACATACATTATTATAATCAAATCCACAGCCATTATCAGCCACAAAGAATTTAATGCTTTTTTTTGTTATCTCAATACTAATATAAATATTTGTTCCTCTTGAATGTTTAATAGAATTTGTACACAATTCAAAAATCATTCTTATTACATTAATAAGAAGAACCTTATCTATATCCGGGCATTCATCGCCTTTATATTCATATTGAATTAACATATTTGTTTTTTTTTGAAGTAAATCAACCATCTTACAAAAACTATCTTTAAAATTAGAATTTTCCAATGGCAAAGGTCTTAGATTAAAAATTATATTTCTTAATTCACTAATACAGTTATTTAACATATCACTGTTATTTTTAATTTCAATTCTGGCACGTTCAATATCACTCTGCATAATATGCAGAATAAATTCATTTTTAAAAATTATTGCCGCCAAATCTTGAACTACAGTGTCATGTATATCCATCGCAATACGTCTTCTGTCTTTTTCCTGATTAGACAATTCATTCATACTTACTGTATGTGAATATACTTTTGAATTATTATTATATATCTCTGATGCAATTACATCATTATTACAATCATCACATAATTTTTTTATACGTTCACATCTGAATGTCAATTCCGAAAGTTCATCTTGCAACAAACTTTTTTTTGAAAGAAGCTCTTGTCTTTGACTCTCAAGTTTTTGAATCTCATCCTCACGAAAACATGTATCATAATTTTTTGATTCAAATAATGATTCAGGTTCACTTTCCTTTTGTCTTATTTTTTTAAGATAATTGTCAATTGAATCTATATCAATATCCAAGCCTCTTATAGAATAATTTATTTCATTTATTTTATGATTAGTATTATCATATTCTTCAATTAAAAACTTACTAACTTCACTCATTAAATATTCCCCATGCTTGCCAAGGAGCAGCTCATAAAAAACACAACCGAACTGTATATTTATAATATACTATTTATATTACAACAATATCATATTACCTTGAAACATTTACAATATAATACATTATATTGAGTAAATTTTAAAGTATTTTTTTAATATTCGTTGCGAGTTTAGTACATATATACTATAATATTATTAATATTATGGTAAATGAAACATATGATTCTGTATAGAATGGAGAATGTAATATGAATAAATGGAAAAAAACAGGACTTGCCGTAACTGCATCTGCAGCTGTTATTTCAACGGCACATATCATTAATCAGATGATTTTTTCATCTTCTGTTGTTAAAAACCTTACCAATAAAGAAACACGCAGTACATATAAATGGAAATTTGGTAATATATCGTATACTATTTCAGGAGAGGGTTCTCCAATTTTGCTTATTCACGATTTAAAATCTTCCTGCTCATTATGCGAATGGGACAGAATAATAAAATCACTTGGCAGAAATCATACAGTATATGCCATCGACCTGCTTGGATGTGGTCATTCCGATAAACCGAATATAACATACACAACATATATGTATACACAGATGATTCAGGATTTTGTTATTAATGTCATTCATAAAAAAACGGATATTATTGCACAGGGTGATTCAGCCCCAATGGCAATAATGACAGTGTATTCTAATCCATACATTTTTAATAAACTGATTCTTGTAAGTCCACAAGATATAAAATCAGCATTAAAAACTCCGGATAAAATGTGTGAAATAAGAAGATATCTTCTCAACTCACCTGTTTTAGGCACTCTCATTTATAATATATGCATGAGTCGTCAAAAGCTTAATTCCGGATTTGTATTAAAATACTTCAATAACAAAAATTCAATATCACAGAATCTTATTGATACATACAGTGAAAATGCACATCTTGGCGGAAGTAATGCAAAATATCTTTTTACAAGTACAGAATGTCATTATACAACTGTTTCTATAAGCAAAGCTGTAAGTAAAATTGACAATAGCATTTACATTATTAATGGTTCATGTGACACAACTGCTATTGAATCTGCAAAATTGTATAAATCGCTTAATCCGGCTATAGAATCTGTTACAATTGAAAATGCAAAACATTACCCACAGATTGAACAGCCGTTAAAATTCATAAAAAATATTGATATTTTTCTTAGCTGAAACCAATTAAAAATCCGGATGTTTTTCTATCACCCGGATTTTTAATTTTTTATTTAATTGGTTCCTTTGAAGGCAGTCCTGATTTTCTAGGATATTTCTTAGGCGTAATTCTGTTTTTCTTTATAAATACAAATGAACGTCCAAAATCTGTACCTGGAAGACTAAATTTATAAACATGCTTAATTTCACCACCAAGCACACCGATTGCTTTTTTAGATGCCTCAAGTTCTTCATCTATTTCACCCGATTTATATGCAATAAAATATCCACCCGGCTCAACAAAAGGAAGTACATACTCGCTTAATGTTGCAAGATTTGCTACTGCTCTTGATACACCAATTCTGTATTTTTCACGATATAATGGATTTCTCGCTCCATCCTCAGCTCTGCTGTGAATTGCATCAACTTTTTTTATTCCAAGCTGATTTATAACTTCATTTAAAAAATTAACCCGTTTATTTAAAGAATCAAGAAGACATACATCTGTTTCCGGAAATGCAATCTTTATAGGTACTCCGGGAAATCCCGCACCTGTTCCTACATCTATTACAGAAACATTCTTAAAATAGTTAATTTTATTTTTTATATCATTATCTGTTCCGGATAATTCACAAACAGCTTTAAAAACAGCCAGACTATCCACAAAATGCTTAACTAATACCTCATCATATTGTGTAATACCTGTAAGATTCATTACTTTATTCCATTCAACAAGAATTTCATAATATTTATCAAACTGATCACATTGATTATCCGTAAGTTCAACATTAATTTCTTTTAATATTTTTTGAAATTCACTTCTGTCCAAATACTTTCTCCTTACATCTTTTTTCTTCTGAACTGTTCCATATAAACAAGAAGAACTGAAATATCTGCAGGTGATACTCCTGAAATTCTTGATGCCTGACCTATTGAACGTGGTTTCATCTTATTGAGCTTTTGTATTGCTTCTTTTCTTAATCCGGTAATTTCATTATAATCTATATCATCAGGAATAATCTTGCTTTCAAGTTTCTTGAAATGTTCAACCTGACGCAGCTGTCTTTCTATATATCCCTCATATTTAAGATTAATATTCACCTGTTCAGCAACATCCCATGCAAGCTCCGGTCTGTGTTTATCAATAGGTGCAAGAATTTCATAATTTAATTCTGGTCTTTTAACAAGCTCAGCAAGTGTAACACCTGTCTTTAATTCTGTACTTCCGTACTTTTCAAGTAAATCAAGGACTTCCTTACCTGTACCGATATTTACAGATTTTACTCTCTCGACTTCTTCAGCAATCTGCTTTTCTTTAAGTTCTACTTTAGCCATTCTCTCATCATTAATAAGACCAACTCTGTGACCATATTTTGAAAGTCTCAAATCTGCATTATCCTGTCTTAAAATCAGCCTGTATTCTGCTCTTGAAGTCATCATTCTATATGGTTCTGTTGATTCCTTTGTGACAAGATCGTCAATCAATACACCAATATAGGCCTCCGAGCGGTCAAGAATAAGAGGTTCTTCATTTTTTACATACATTGCAGCATTGATACCGGCAATTATTCCCTGTGCTGCAGCCTCTTCATAACCTGAACTTCCGTTAAACTGTCCACCCGCAAAAAGTCCTTTTATTTTCTTAAATTCAAGTGTTGACTTTAACTGTAATGCATCTATACAGTCGTATTCTATCGCATACGCGTTTCTTACTATTTTTACATTTTCTAATCCCGGTACAGTACGATACATCGCATACTGAACATCTTCAGGCATTGAACTTGACATTCCACCAAGATACATTTCATTAGTGTAAAGTCCTTCAGGTTCTATAAATACCTGATGTCTTTCTTTATCCGCAAATCTTACAACCTTATCTTCAATTGAAGGACAATATCTTGGACCTGTTCCGTGAATAACTCCAGCATAGAGCGGAGAACGGTCAAGATTATCTCTTATAATCTTATGTGTCTCTTCATTTGTGTATGTAAGCCAGCATGAAACCTGGTCTTTTTGTACTGTTTCAGGGTCGGTTGTAAATGAAAATGGCACTACTCTTTCATCACCAAACTGCTCTGTCATCTTTGAAAAATCAACAGAACGCTTGTCAACTCTCGCTGGTGTACCTGTCTTAAATCTTCTGACTTCAATTCCATTATCAACAAGAGACTGTGTAAGGTGATTTGCAGGAAGAAGTCCGTTTGGACCTGTTTCATAGCTCACATCACCAAAAATACACTTTGCCTTGAGATATACACCTGTACAAAGAACAACTGCTTTAGCAAAATAACTTGCACCTGATACTGTCTTTACACCTTTTATAATGCCATCTTCAACTATTATCTCTGAAACTTCAGCCTGACGCACTAAAAGATTATCAGTATTTTCCATTATTTTTCTCATTCTGTGGCTGTAATCAGACTTGTCAGCCTGGGCACGAAGTGAGTGTACAGCAGGTCCTTTTGATTTATTAAGCATCTTTGACTGTATAAATGTAGCATCTATATTTTTGCCCATCTCACCACCAAGAGCATCTATCTCTCTTACAAGATGTCCTTTAGAGCTGCCTCCTATATTAGGATTACATGGCATCATGGCTATGCTTTCACAGCTAACGGTAAAACAAATTGTATTAAGTCCAAGTCTTGCAAATGCGAGAGTAGCCTCACAGCCGGCATGTCCCGCACCTACAACAACTACATCATAAGTTTCGCACAAATTTTTCACAGCAGTCTCCTTAAATAATCTTTATTTTCCCATACAGAATTTACTGAAAATACGGTCTGCAAGGTCATCTTCAACCTCTTCGCCTATAATCATTCCAAGTTTTTCGTACGCCGTCATCAAATCAATTGTAAGAAAATCCTCGCTCATTCCCTGATTTATTCCATCTTTTACCATATGAAGGCTGTCAAGTGCCTCCTGTAAAAGTGTTTTATGACGCACATTTGTTATATATATTTCTTCATTAAATGATATTTCACCGTTAAAAAACATGTCTTTTATCGCATGTTCAAGCTTATCAAGCCCTGTCTCATTCTTTGCTGAAATTGAAACCATGCTGAATTTATTAAGATTCTTCAAATCCTCAGGTTTTACAACTTGTTCCATATCTGACTTGTTTAAAAGAACAATAACATTTTTGTTCTGAATAAGTGAAATAATATCATCATCATTTTTATCCAAAGGTCTTGAACTGTCAACAACAAATATTACTAAATCTGCATCCTGTGCATATTTTTTTGCTTTCTCAACACCGATGCTCTCAACATAATCATCTGTCTTTCTTATTCCGGCTGTATCCACAAGATTAAGAGTAACTCCACCGAGATTTACCTGTTCCTCAAGTACATCTCTTGTTGTTCCCTCTATATCAGTTACTATCGCACGCTCCTCTTTTGCCAGAGCATTAAGCAGGCTGGATTTACCCGCATTAGTTTTCCCCAAAATAACAGTTCGTATTCCATCCCGCATTATACGACCGTTATCAGAAGTTTTCAACAATTTATACACATTATCCACACAGTTATCCACATCTTTTTCTATGTTATTAACATAGTTATCCAACGAAATATGTTCAGGGTCATCAAGTGCAGCCTCTATATATGCTACATGATTAAGGATAACTTCCCTTATTTCCTTTATTTTTGCAGATAATTTTCCATCAAGCTGGCTTACAGACGACTTTAATGCGTATTCATTTTTTGAATTAATAACATCTATTACCGCCTCTGCCTGCGATAAATCAATTCTTCCGTTAAGAAATGCTCTCTTAGTGAACTCGCCGGGTTCAGCCGGTTTTGCACCTGCTTTAATCGCCGCTTCAAGAACTTTTCTTGTTACAAGAATTCCTCCATGACAGTCAATTTCCACAACATCCTCTCTTGTATATGTGTTAGGTGCACGCATAACTATGACAAGCACCTCATCTATAATATTACCGTCTTCATCAACAATATTTCCATAATGAACAGTATGGGTGCTGACTTCAAACAGTTTTTTTCCGTTTTTAGATACAAATATTTTATCTGCCGTCTCAATGGCATCTTTTCCGCTCATTCTTACAATACTTATTCCACCACTGCTCATTGTACTTGTTGAAATTGCGGCTATTGTATGTTCCATACCTAATACCTCTGATTAATATTAAAATTGTCATACAGATTGTGGCTTTTACAGCCACAAACCGCATGACTTTAAAAAATACACTGAATTAAAACAGATACAAATTAATATCTTGAATTTTTTTCTTTGTCAAGATATACAACTACATGTCTGAATGGTTCTTCACCCTCACTTCTTGTAGATACAAACTTATCATTTTGAAGTGTTGAATGAATAATTCTTCTCTCATATGGATTCATCGGCTCAAGTGAAACAGGCTTTCTACTTCTCTTTACCTTATAAGCAATATTCTTTGCAAGTGATTCAAGAGTTTCTTTTCTTCTGTTTCTGTAATCTTCAGTATCAACTTTAATTCTTACATATTTGTCTTTTCCCTTATTTACAACAAGGCTTGTAAGATACTGGATAGAATCAAGAGTCTGTCCTCTCTTACCTATAAGAACACCCATGTTAGGACCAGAAAGTTCAACATTTACACAATCAGGATCATCAAATTTAACATCAATCTTAACTTCAAGATTCATTGCCTTAAACATATCACCTAAAAATGTTGTAATTCTGCGTTCAACTTCTTCATTAGGCATAACTGTTGTATATTTTGATGTTTTCTTAGGCTGCTCATGTGAGTCATCCTTAATCTCATTATTATCAACTGATTTTACAGGCTCAGCTTTAACAGGCTCATATGAAACAGATGAATCTGCTACTTTCTGTGTTTCTGTTTCTTTTGCCTTGACATTTGCCTCAACCGGCTTGTCTTCTTTCTTTCTTACTTTAATTACAGCAAGTTTTCTTCCCATTCCCAGAAAACCGGCACTGCCTTTTTCAATAACTTCATATTCTACTTTATCGCTTGTTGTTTCTAATTTTATTAAAGCATTAGTGAGTGCTTCATCAACATTTTTACCTGAAACTTCAATATAATCCATAGTAAACCGCACCTCCGTTAATTCTTCTTAGAGTTTTTCTCATTATACTTTGCTACCATTCCGGCCTTTTCAGCAAGGCTGCCAGGTTTAGCTGATTTATAATAATTAGTTGCCTCAAGAATTTCTTTTACTTTTTTATCATTTTGTTCTTTCTTCTGCTGAAGCTTATCGATTCTTTCCTGACTTTTTGTCTCTGAATCAATCTTCTTAGTGCTTGTTGTAGCATTCTTAGCTATTTTTTCAGGAGGTAATCCCTTTTTGGCACGTTTTTTGTTACGCTGCTCTACATTTCTTCTTACAATCTCATCAACACCGAGTTTATCATAGTAACGATTGATGCAAATCTGGATGATTGTCTGGATTACAGCCGTTGCAATCCAGTAAAGACCAAGACCTGCAGGTACTGAGAATGCGATAAATGCAGACATAATCGGCATGAAAATATTCATCATCTTCATTGATGCAGCTGCCGGATTATCAGAATCATCCTGATTTGACTTGCCCTGACTTACTCTTACACTGATATACTGTGTAACACCTGATAAAATAGGTATAAGTATAGCAATATTTAATGCTAATGTAGGTACCTGTGAAACATTGATTCCGAGGAAAGTATTCATCTCAGTAATCTTTGCCTGATTATCAGCAATTACAGATGCATAAGATGTGAAATGCTCTTTAAGCAAGTTCCACTGCTCTGTTGTAAATGAGTTCATCGCAACTACAGCATCATTAACATTTGACCAGTCAATTTTTGCAAGTGTACCTGTATTAAATGTATTACTCATAAAATCAGAATAATCAGCCGCACTCATAATACCATTGCCGCCATCACCAAGAATATTAATAAATAATGCCTTGAGTGATGTTACATACATAGGAATTCTCTGGAATACCCTGTATAAAGCAAGAAGAATAGGAAACTGGATAAGCATCTGGACACATCCACCCATCTGTGAAGTTCCATACTTTGCATATACAGCTTTAGTTTCCTCCTGCATTTTAAGCATTGCATTCTGGTCACCTTTTTTATCCTTATACTTGTTCTGAATTGCTCTTACTTCAGGTCCGATAATAGAATTTAGCTTCATCATCTTAGACTGCTTTGCAGTAAGTGGAAGCATTAACAATTTTACTAATAAAGTAAATAAAATAATTGCTATCGCAATATTTCCCAATCCGATTGCATTGATTCCAACGAAAAGAACGTCAAGAACTTTTCCAAGTAAAGATGCTATCGGCTCGATGATTGCATTATACATGTGTTTCCTCCAAACAATAATCCATATGTCAAAGGCTATTTAGTTATCTTTTTTACATTCACTGCCCCTTTTACCGGAACAGGATCATATCCTCCTTTAACAAACGGATTACATCTTAATATTCTTTTTAATGCCATAAATCCACCCTTAAATGCACCATATTCGGTAACTGCCTCTTTTGCATACTCTGAACATGTCGGGTAATAATTACAGTAGCTTCTTCCTTTATAAGGAGATATAGCATGTTGATAAAACCATATCAGCTTTAATAATAACTTTTTAATCATTATTTTCCTCTTTTGGGTCTGTAATTATATCAAGATGCTTCATAAGATGAAGCATTGCACTTTCAGTTTCTTTATAACCTTTTTCTTTCAGACCCGCTCTTGCCACAACGACAATATCAAGACCACGCTTTACATTATCATTATTAAGACGAAATGCTTCACGTATAAGTCTCGCAAGTCTGTGCCGGACGATACTGTTCCCGACCTTTTTACTCACAGATACTCCAAGTCTTAATGTATCCGTTCCATTCTCTAAAATATACATAACAAGATACTTATTCGCATACGAAATCTTCTTATTATATACTTTTTTAAAATCACTGTTTTTCTTCAATGTTTCAAAATTACTATACTTCATATCAATACTCATGCCTCTCGATAATTATCAAATATGGGACATTCACCAGATTCTCATATAGACAAATAATCCGGCTTTATGCCCTGCGTAAAAAAAGACAGACGAACGCCCATAAAATATTGGCACCCGTCTGTCGAAAAATTAAAATTAATTAAGCTGAAAGTCTTTTTCTACCCTTAGCTCTTCTTGCTGCTAAAACTTTTCTTCCGCCTGGAGTACTCATTCTTGCTCTGAAACCATGAACCTTAGATCTCTGTCTTGTCTTTGGCTGAAATGTCATCTTCATTGTAAACGCACCTCCTTCTTATACCACAATAATATGGGTTATATTATAATCCTGTTTTATGTGGCAGGAATATTATATCAAGTCTAATATTAAAACATCAGCATTTATTATATTAAGAAAATGTCACTAAGTCAAGCAAAAAAAATTATTTTGCAAAATAATTTTTTATTCACTTTAATTAACATTTAATACCACTATTTCAACAAGTTATCCACAAAATGTGTATAATTCGTGGATAACTGTTGATAATTATGCCTGTTTTCCACTTTTATACTCAAAAACCGCCTATTTTCGACATGTATTGTGTGGAAAATCAATCCACATCTCTTATCTTTAAAAATGTTTCTTCCTATTATAATGTCAGTTTTACGTCATACACAACATATAGTTTCTTCCACATCAATTCACATTAATTATCCCTGATTGTGATTTTAATTTTACACACTCAGTCATATCTTTGATACCTTGATTAAAACCTCGTTTTGGTATATTATATATTAGAATAACTTTACATTTTAATAAACCGAAAGGTGTACTATATAATTATGGAAGAATTAAAACAAAAGTGGGATCTTATAATACAGACCCTCAAAGAAGATTACGACATTACAGATATGTCTTTCAGAACGTGGATAAAGCCTATTCAAGTATATTCAGTTGTAGGCGACAAAATTACTCTTTTAATTCCTGAAAATAATAACGATAGTGACGGCAAGGGATTAAGCTACAATATGCGTGTTGGCTATATAGAAAGAAAGTATCTTGCAGCCATCACTCTTACAATCGCTGAAATTATGGGCAGGGAATATGATGTAACACTCATGTCTTCTATTGATAAGGAAAAGATTGATAAGAAGCAGAAGCAAAAAGATACTTCCGCATCCAAAAATAATAATATACAGAATCTTAATCCTAATTATACATTTGAAACTTTTGTCATCGGTAATAATAATAATCTTGCACATGCTGCATCTTTAGCTGTTGCCGAGACTCCCGGTGAAGTTTACAACCCGCTTTTTATCTATGGTGGTGTTGGACTTGGAAAGACTCACCTTATGCAGGCTATTGCACATTTTATTATCAAGACTAAGCCTGAACTTAAAGTTTTATATGTAACATCAGAGACATTTACCAATGAGCTGATTGATTCCGTAAAGAACCAGAAGAACTCTGAATTCCGTGAAAAGTACAGAAACATTGACGTTCTTCTTATCGATGATATCCAGTTTATTATAGGTAAGGAATCTACTCAGGAAGAATTCTTCCATACTTTTAATGCACTTTATCAGGACAGAAAGCAGATTGTAATATCTTCTGATCGTCCTCCTAAAGAAATGGAGACACTCAGTGAACGTCTGCGTACTCGTTTTGAGATGGGGCTGCCTGTAGATATACAGATACCTACATATGAAACCAAGATGGCGATTCTTAATAAGAAAGCCGAACTTGGCGGATATGATATTCCTTATGAAGTAAAGGATTATGTTGCAACGCATATCAAATCAAGTATCAGGGAACTTGAAGGAGCTTTAACAAAACTTTCAGCTTTTGCAAAGCTCTCATCTAATCCTATAACTGTAGAATTTGCTGAAGAAGCATTAAAGGATTTAATTTCTCCTGATTCAAGAAGAGAGATTACACCTGAGCTTATTATCGATATAGTAGCAGAACACTTCAATATTAAATCAGAAGATATTCTCTCACAGAAGCGTTCTGCCGATATTGTATATCCAAGACAGATTGCAATGTATCTCTGCCGTCAGATGACTACTAATACAGTACAGTCTCTCGGCAAAGCATTCGGCAACCGTGACCATACAACTATTCTTCACGGTGCTGACAAGATTAACAAGATGGTTATAAGTGATGAAAATACAAAATCAACAATTGACATTCTTATAAAGAAGATTAATCCTTCTTAATGTCTTATAACTTATTCACATTATCCACTGAATAAGTTGTTGATATCGTGTTATACGTTGTTTAAAGCCGTGGATAACCGTTTATTTTTATTTTTTGATTTTTTTGTCAAAAAAGTTATCCATACGCATTTCACACCAGAATCAAGCGGATTCAACAGGGTTATGCCAACGCTTTAACCCAGTAATTTCAAGGCTTACAACCACTTATTAACTTATTAACAGCCCCTACTACTACTACGACTGATTAATATTTATATATATATGCCATTCGATTTTGTTGACATATCATGAAAGGAGTTTTACACATTATGAAATTAATCTTTACAAAGAGCAGCTTAAACAAAGCAGTCGGTATTGTTATGAAAGCAGTTCCAACAAGAACTACAATGTCTATATTGGAATGTATCCTTATCGATGCTTCGACAAATGAAATCAAATTTACAGCCAACGATATGGAACTCGGTATTGAAACTATCGTAGAAGGTGAAATTATTGAGAAAGGTAAAGTTGCAATAGATGCTAAGATTTTTTCTGAAATCGTAAGAAAGCTTCCGGACAATGATATCACTATAGAGACGGATGATAATTATACTTCAACAATTACATGTGAAAAGAGTAAATTCAACATTGCCGGAAAATCAGGAGACGATTTTTCATATCTTCCTGTAATTATCAAAGAAAAGAGTATAAGTCTTTCTCAGTTCACATTAAAAGAAACTATCAATCAGACAATTTTCTGTACATCACCTAATGATAATAATAAGATGATGACAGGTGAATTATTTGAAGTAAAAGATAATGTACTCAAGGTTGTAGGTCTTGACGGACATAGAATTGCAATAAGAAATATTAATTTATCAGGCAATGCAGATGATGTTAAAGTTGTTGTACCGGGTAAGACACTTAATGAAATAAGCAAAATACTTTCATCAGATGCAGAGTCGGTTGTAAATATTTATTTTACTAATAATCATATTCTTTTTGAATTTGATAATACAATGGTTGTATCACGACTTATTGAAGGGGAATACTTTAAGATAAACCAGATGCTTTCAAGTGATTATGAAACAAAAGTTGTAATTAACAAGAAAGAATTTCTTGATTCTATTGACAGAGCTAACCTTCTTATCCGTGAAGGAGATAAGAAACCTATAATTATTAATATCACAGATGGTTCACTTGAAGTAAAGGTACAGTCTGCAATTGGTTCACTCAATGAAGATATTGACATCAACAAAGAGGGTAAGGATATTATGATTGGATTTAATCCAAAGTTTTTAATTGATGCTTTAAGAGTAATTGATGATGAGACAGTGGACATTTACCTTGTAAATCCAAAGGCACCATGTTTTATACGTGACAAAGAAGAAAATTATATTTATCTTATTCTTCCTGTTAATTTTTCAGCCTAAATAAATATTTTTATCAATTAACTATTTATGAAATAAGTATATAAAGATTGGAGAAAAAATGCAGGTAATAAAATTGCGTGATGATTTTATAAAACTTGGTCAGGCAATTAAGGCAGCCGGACTCGTTGAGTCCGGTGTTGAGGCCAAGATTGTAATTCAGGACGGAGAAGTTAAAGTAAATGGTGCTGTCGAAACACAGCGAGGAAAAAAGCTTACCGGCGGAGAGATTATTTCTTACAATGGTGAGGAAATAAAGATAGAACGATAGTGTGGTGTAAAAGTGATAGTTGAATCCCTGAAGTTACAAAATTACAGAAATTATGAATATCTTAATATGAATTTTGCTGAAAAAATAAATATTATATATGGCGATAATGCACAGGGAAAGACTAATATACTCGAGTCAATGTATGTATGTGCGACTTCAAAATCACATCGTGGCAGCAAAGACCGCGAAATTATAAGATTTGATAATGATGAATCACATATTAAAGTAAATGTCAAAAAAAACGACATGAATTACCGCATAGACATGCACTTGAAAAAAAATAAACCTAAAGGAATCGCTGTCAACGGAATTCCGATAAAAAGAGCGGTTGAACTTTTTGGTATACTTAATATAGTTTTTTTCTCTCCGGAAGACCTTAATATTATAAAAAATGGTCCATCGGAAAGAAGAAGATTTATTGATATGGAATTAAGCCAGCTTGATAAAATATATCTTGACTGTCTTATAAATTATAACAAAGTCGTTAATCAGAGAAACAGTCTGCTCAAAGAATATGCATTTTCGGGAAGGGAAGATATAATATCATCCCTTGATATATGGGATATGCAGCTTGTAAAGTATGGTAATGATGTCATAAAAAGCAGGGAAAAGTTTGTAAAAGAGATAAATGATCTTGTAAAATCAATTCATACAAAACTTTCCGGAGACAGGGAGCAGCTTGAAATAATCTACGAACCATGTGTAAAAGAACAAGATTTTGAATCTGAACTTGTACGGGTTCGAGACAGGGATTTGAAGTTTAAATGTACCAATATTGGACCACATAAAGATGATATGTGTTTTTTGATTAATGGAATGGATGTAAGAAAATATGGTTCGCAGGGGCAGCAAAGAACAGCAGCACTGTCTTTAAAGCTTGCGGAAATTGAGCTCGTTAAGCAGATAATCCATGATACGCCGGTACTGTTTCTAGATGATGTTTTATCAGAACTTGACAGCAGGAGACAGAATTTTCTACTAGACAGTATAGGTAATATTCAGACTATGATAACATGCACAGGTCTTGATGAATTCATAAATAACAGATTTTCAATTAATAAAATTTTTAAAGTCGTAAATGGAACAGTAAGTTCTATGGAACACAGATAAAAAGGAGGATTTAAAAGTGTCAGAACAACAGCAGTATGGTGGTGACCAGATTCAGGTTCTTGAAGGACTTGAAGCAGTAAGAAAAAGACCCGGTATGTATATCGGTTCTACATCTGCAAGAGGACTTCATCATCTTGTATATGAGATTGTAGATAATGCAGTTGATGAAGCACTCGCAGGATACTGCAATACAATACAGGTAATAATCAATAAAGATAATTCAATAACAGTAGTAGATAATGGTCGAGGTGTTCCGGTAGATATCAATCATAAGACAGGAAAACCGGCTATTGAAGTTGTGTATACAATCCTTCATGCAGGCGGTAAGTTTGGCGGCGGAGGATACAAAGTATCCGGCGGACTTCACGGTGTAGGTGCATCCGTAGTTAACGCACTTTCTGAATGGATGGAAGTTTATGTAAAAAGAGGCGGTCATATATACAATCAGAGATATGAGAGAGGTAAAGTATGTTATCCTCTCAAAGTTGTAGGTGACTGTGATGAAAATGATACAGGAACAAAAGTAACATTTTTACCTGATAAAGAAATATTCCAGGAAACACAGGTGTTTGAATTTGATGTTTTAAAACACCGTTTAAGAGAGATGGCATTTCTTACAAAAGGTATCAAGATAATTTTAAAAGACGAGCGTGAGGGAATAGAGCAGGAAAGAACATTCCACTATGAAGGCGGTCTTAGAGAATTCGTTGAATATCTTAACAAGAGTAAAGTGCCTCTTTATGACAACATTATTTATTGTGAAGGTGTCAAAGACAATGTACAGGTAGAAGTGGCTTTCCAGCATAACGATGGATACAATGAAGTTATAGATTCATTTGTAAATAATATCAAGACTCCTGAAGGTGGTACTCATCTTACAGGTTTCAGAAATGCACTTACAAAGACATTCAATGATTATGCAAGAAAAAATAAAATAATAAAAGACAGTGAACCTGCACTTACAGGTGATGATATACGAGAAGGACTTACAGGTATAGTAAGTGTAAAGATTGAAGACCCTCAGTTTGAAGGACAGACAAAGCAGAAGCTTGGAAATACTGTGGCAAGAGGTGCCGTTGACAGCATTGTAAGTGAGCAGCTTACATATTTCCTTGAGCAGAATCCTTCTGTTGCCAAGTCAATCTGTGAAAAATCAGTTCTTGCACAGCGTGCAAGGGAGGCAGCAAGAAAAGCAAGAGATTTGACAAGAAGGAAGACTGCACTTGAAAGTACATCACTTCCGGGTAAACTTGCAGACTGTTCAGATAAAGACCCTAAAAATTGTGAAATTTTTATCGTTGAGGGTGATTCAGCCGGAGGTTCCGCAAAGACAGCAAGAAGCCGTGCAACACAGGCGATTCTTCCTCTTAGAGGCAAGATTCTCAATGTAGAAAAAGCACGTCTTGACAGAATTCTTGGAAATGAAGAAATAAAGGCTATGATTACGGCTTTTGGAACGGGTATACATGAAGATTTTGATATAAGCAAATTAAGATACCACAAAATTATAATTATGACGGATGCCGATGTAGATGGAGCACATATTGCAACACTCCTTCTTACATTTTTCTACAGATTCATGCCTGAGCTTATTAA
>OGHC01000526.1_pt1 | contig 26262 bp, 29 predicted proteins | sample 1571381 | NCBI WGS metagenome assembly OGHC01 (sample SAMEA2581945, study PRJEB24529) | metagenome | biome: Human gut stool | place: China | collected 2011 | reverse complement strand
GCATTATAAGAACATACTTATAGCACCTATGGCATATGGACAGTCACTCACAGGACTGTCGTCTGGATTAACCCTCATAAGAGGCGCCATATATTTCCACCACTTTCTGTTGATCTCCGTGTCTGCTGACTGTGCCCACTTTTCTTCATCTTCAATCTCTATATATCCATATAATATGTTAGTTTCATCATCTAGAAATATAGAATAATTATGTCCGCCATATTCGTGTATCATTGCCATCATTTCAGATTTTACTTCATTGTGACGCTTTTCATATTCATCAGCACATCCAGCTTTAAGATACATTTTAAATGCTTTTCTTATCATTCTGTAATGCCTCCACTAAAGCCAGTATTGTAAGTGACTGTCCATATGCCATAGGTGCTATAAGTATGTTCTTATAATGCTCTGCATCATATCCCATACCAGTTCCTCCAGATACATTAAGCACTGTTCCATCTGAATCAATATTTTTAAGTATTGCATTTATCGCTTTGTCAGCAACATCTATATAAGAATCATCAAGTATTCCCATTCTGATTCCCTTTAATATACCGGCTGTAATTGCAGCACTTCCGGATACTTCTTCATAACTTGATGAATCTGTAAGTACTGTATGCCATAATCCGCTTTTACTCTGGAGCTTCTTAAGAGCAGCTGTCTGGGCTTTATAAGCATCTATTATTATCTCTTTAACACCACTGTTAAGTGTTCCCTTAAACATATCAACATAATCAAGAATTCCTAATGTGAACCAACTATTCCCTCTGCACCAGAATATACCACCGAAATTATTCATTTCATTAAATGTCCAGCCATGATAAAACAATCCTGTCTTGTTGTCGCAAAGATACTTTATATGCATAAGTACCTGATGTATTGACTCATTTATCCAATCCTGACGATTATACTTCTGACCCATTTTATTAAGGAATAAAACTGTCATAAACAGAGTATCTATCCACATTTCATTCTCATTGAGTCTTACTCCCTGTCTGTCTCCATTCGCACTTGTAACATGCTGGAATCCACGTTCCTTTGTTCTTGGAAGGCAGTTCATAAGCCACTCTGCCCATTTGATACACAGTTCCTCGAACTGTGTATCATTGTAATAGTTATTTAATTCAACAAGAGTAAGTAACGGTGTTGTTGTGTTGATATTCTTTGATGGAAGACCTTCTGCTATATTTTCTTTAAACCATTTGTAAAGAAATTCTCTATACTCATCATTGCCATTAATCTGCATTATCTTAAGCAATCCATATAAACCGACCCCCTGTGGCCAGTCCCACTCTTTAATTCCAAAGTCTCTTTTAAAGAAGCCTATTGACTCGCCGCCTTTTTCCAGCTCTTCATCATTATCAGGTCTGCCAAGATTCATAAGCTTATCAATTACAAGATTTAGCTTATTCTCAATTTCTTTCTTGTCAGGTTTTTTATTGTTCATATATATGTCCTCCGTTTTTATCTTATTTTTATCCCAACAATCCAAATACTGTTGGCAGCCACATACTAAGCTGTGGTACAAATGTTACAAAAAGAAGTGCGACCAAAATTGCTACAAAGAATGGCACCAGTTTCTTAATTACCTCTTCTACCTGAAGATGCGATATACTACAACCTACAAATAATACGCTTCCTACAGGTGGTGTAATTGTTCCAATTGAAAGATTCATAACCATCATTACACCAAACTGAATAGGATTCATACCTAATGCCTTAACTACAGGAAGGAATATAGGTGTGAATATAAGTAACGCCGGAGCCATATCCATAAATGTTCCTACAATCAGAAGTATCAGGTTAATAATTAACAGAATAACAATCTTATTATCAGACACACCCAGTAATGCTGCACTTATAGCCTGTGGAAGACCTGTGAATGATAATACGAATGACAATACTGATGAAGCTCCTATTATAAGCATAACTATTGCTGTCATAACTGCTGTTTCTTTTAAAATTCTTGGAATATCTTTAATCTTAATGCTCTTATAAACAAACACAGCCAGTATAAATGCATACACAACAGCTACACCAGATGCTTCTGTCGGAGTAAAATATCCTGATAATATACCACCAATAATAATTACAATGAGGAAAAGACTTGGTATAGCATCCCAGATTGTCTTTAATACAACCTTAGCTGTAAGATGATCTCTCTTGATTACATATCCATGCTTTTTTCCATATACGAAAGCAACTACCATACACAGTAATGCCCATAATAATCCCGGAATCCAGCCAGCCATAAGTAATGCTGCAACTGAAACTCCACCACTTGCTGCTGAAAATACAATGAATGAAGCTGTTGGTGGAATTAACTGTCCTACTGGTGCTGAAGCAACATTTGCTGCTGCTGAAAATGCCCTGTCATATCCCTGTTCATTCTCAAGTGGCTGCATAACACCACCAATTGCTGTTGCTGCTGCAATACCTGAGCCTGATATAGAACCAAACATTGCGTTACCTGCAATGTTAGTCATTGCTAAAGAACCTGGAACCTTACCTAAAACAAGCATTGCCAGATTAATAAGCCTTTTTGCTATACCACCATTACTCATTAACAGACCTGCAAGTACGAAGAACGGAACTGCAAGTAATGTGAAGCTGTCAATACCTGTAACCATTTTCTGAGCTGATATAAACACACCAAAATGTGGTGTAAGAAACATAATTAATGTAACAAGTGATGCTGATATAATACTGAATGATACCGGAACACTAAATGCCAGTAATAAAAAGAATACTATTATCAATACAATTGCTGCCTGTATTTCCATATTGCCTCCTTCTGCATATATATGCATTATTCAATCTTAATTCTGTCTTAATTTCTTAAAATGATCTACAATCTTAAACACTCCGTAAATAACCATGAGAACTCCACATACCGGAACACATACATAATAGACCTGCATAGGAATCTGCATAGCTGGTGAGAGCTGTCCTGCTGCATTAGCAGTAACCATAATTCCACCAATAATCATTACTGAAACACTTAAAATCATAATAAGCACATCTATTGCAATCTGAGCAAGTGTTTCATTCTTTGGCTTGAACTTCTTAACTATAAGATTGATAGCCAAATGACTGTTTTGTCCATATGCGTAAGGAACGCCCATCATTGTCAGCCATATGAGCATATATCTTAATAATTCCTCTGTATATTTGCTTGGATTATGTAACACAAATCTTGTAATTACCTGCCAGCAGCATCCAAGTACCATACCGGCTACAAGCACCTCTAATATTATTTCAACTACTTTATTCAAATACTTCATGCTTTTCTCCTTTCTTCCTGCAAACCATGGGCTTATATGCATTAATCTGCATATTTCTGAATGTCATCATATAGCTTCTTATATGCTTCGCCCTTGTTATAGAAGTTGGCATGTATTGGCTGTACTGCCTCAATAAATGGTGTCTTATCTATATCCTTATATACATGCACGCCTTTACTTTCTGCATGTTCAATGGCATCCTCCATCATTCCATTATAAAGACTCTTAAAGTTATCATTTGTTTCCTCAAGTGCTTTTATAAGACTCTGTCTCTGTTTCTCTGACATCTTGTTCCATGTCTTAGTACTTATAATGAATATATCTGGTGAAAACTGATGCTCTGTATATGTATAAGACTTAACAAGATCTTCATGTCCATCAACAGTAAGAGCAAGCTCTGTGTTCTCTGCTCCATCAACGACACCCTGCTGTAATGACGCATATGTCTCTGATGCAGCCATAGGAACCGGTGTTCCTCCCATTTTCTCAATCATATCCATTGATGTTGAACTTGGCATTGAACGAATTTTCTTTCCACTAAGAACTGATGTATCTGTAACTGGAACATCATCTTTAAGATAGAAATTTCTTGCACCATTAGCATAATATCCAACAGCTATATATCCATCATCTGCTGTATCAGCAAATAATTCTTTAACTGCTTCACTATTCTCCATCGCATTATAATAATGCTCCTGATTCTTAAACAGATAAGGAATTGCAAATATTGCATATCTGTCATCAAACTGCCCTAATGTGTTAGAGCTTACTTTTGCCATATCAATAATTCCGGCTTTAACCATTTCTATTTCTTCTTTTTCTGTACCAAGAACACCACTGGCAAATATCTTAATATTTACCTCATCACCAGATTCTTTTGCGGCAAAATCCGATACCTTAGCAATTGAATCCGCTATTTCTGAACCCGCTGACTGATTATGCGCCAGCTGAAGAACTAATTTATCTGATGAATTAATCCCTTTAACCTTAATAAATGTTACTATTACAATAATGAGACACACTGCAACAAAAGCTGTGCCTATTATCTTTTTATAAGCTTTCATAACCTTCTCCTTTCTTATGAGACCCCTTTATTGTTGTTACTTTTTATTTTTGAAATCCGCGCGTATTTCAAGGCTTGTTTCATAAGCCATTTCTTATCTTGTAACTGGATTATATCACCGCAAAATAATACTTTTCTTGAACAATATTGCTATATATGTTTGATTTTTTAAATATATTGCTCTATACTTTTTAATTAATAATAATTAATTGTGAGGTATTGTATGGCAGATAATAAAATCACTTTTTTTGGCAAATGCGATGGAATATCAGTAGAACAGCTTATCCGTTATAGCCGGTTCAATATGAATGTGAAGCATTTTCACAACCAGTATGAGATATTCTACATAATTGAAGGAGAGCGCCAGTTTTTCTTCGATAACAAAAGCTATAATGCTTATGCTGGAGATATTGCAATACTTGATACCAATCTGGTTCATACTACATGCTCAATATCAGATGAGGATAAAGGCTACAACCGTGTTATTCTTTACATTGATTATGAAAAGATGTGTGATTTTGACAAAAAGTACCCTGGTCTTAATCTTGTTAATTACTTTCATAATAATTATGGCATATACCACCTCAATGAAGACCAGCGTATAGCATTTCTTAATCTATACAGGGATTTAAGACATGAATTAACCAAAAAGAACAGTGGATATCAGTCAAGGGTGGAAATTGCAACTATATACTGGCTATATAAACTGCTCTCCCTGAAACATGACAGTACGCAGATACATGCTGTAATTAATAGCCCAAAAGAATTATCTGCCTCTAACATAAGTGCCTATCTTGAAGCTAACTACACAAAAGAGCTCGCCCTTGATACTATCTCAGACGAGCTCTTTATGAGCAAATATTATATGTGCCGCATATTTAAAGAATACACTGGATTTACTATCTCCGAATATGTTAATACTCTCCGCATTAAGAAAGCCACCCAGATTCTTGAATCCTCTAATCTCAGTATATCAGATGTTGCTGCTGAGCTTGGTTTTGAAAGTGCGTCATATTTCGAAAGAATATTTAAAAAAATAATGAATGTAACCCCTTTAAAATACCGTAAAACTCACCAGTCTGTTACAATCGAACATGAAGAACTCAACACACTTGATGATTCTGATTATCTTGACTAATTTTACAATTCATTAATAAGCCAAATATTATCTTCTCATACCCATACCACAGCTCATTGATGAGTCATTGTCTGGTATTTCTGAGACATATCTTGCATTAAAGGCTGCATTGACTTCTGATATCTCTTTCACTCCGTCAATGTAGTCTTTAAAATATGTCATTAAATCTATTCCGCTGCTCTCGCAGCCTTCTGTTTCTTCCCATTCCTTTATTAACTGGATTCTTTCTGATTTAGTTGTGTCTTTTATTAATGTGCTTTTCATTGTATGTCTCCTTATCTTAAAATCTATCCTTTATAACTCAAATTATTATATACAGATGCATCTGGCATTGTTCTCATACTTGGTCCTACTACAACAAATGTGCCATGACTATTGTAATAGCTGTATCCTGATACCTGATATACAGGTGGATTGTCATATACAAAATCAGGTCCGGTTCCGCCATATGGATTACCACCACCATTTACATTATTAACTGCAGTTTTCGCTGTATATCCTATGTAAGCCATTGCTCCCGTTAATGCAAATGGTAATAGTGTAAGTAATATTACAATCGGATACATAGCTATATTTTTCATAGCAAGATAAAACTGACTCTTATGTGTTGTCCTGATTATAACATATGTTATTACTGAAATTAATAATACTGGAACAAGCAATATAATTATTGGAATCTGTATATCAAAATAAAATTTGACTCCCATTGGTATCGCTTCTGTCATAGCTAATGCAACGTAGTATATTACATTCATCACTCCTGATTTCCAGTTATGGATTAGCCATTTAATCTTAGATGATGACTTCGCAACAATCATAAAAATTATAAATATAACTAATAATGGTGGACACACTATCATTAAAATAAACATTAAAATTTTTATTATAAATCTTGAATTATCAGCAAACTCTTTATCCTTAATTTTCTTGTTTTCAAATTCCTCTTTTTCTTCAGCCGTTAAATGATTATATATATACTCATCAGCTTTTTTCTTGTTCTTCTTTATTTTTCTTATACTTGCAATTCCAATTACCAACAAAAAAGTAAATGCAACAGCAGCACCAAAAGCTTCTCCTCCATTTGGAATATAGGGTCCGATTGCCGCAAATAAAAAAGTCATAAAAAATATAATATGATATTTTATATCAGATTTTTTCTTTCCTTCTGCTATAATAGGGATAATTACTCTATCCTGACCTTTTTCTTCCTGCTTATATCTTACTTTTTGTTCTGGTACTGGTTTTTGTACATGTATTTCATTTTCATTCTTTGACACTCTTTTTAACTTATTAATAAATGCTTTTCCAACTGATGACTTAAACACATCTCCTTTTTTATTCACGGCATCCAAAACATTTTTGGCATCCTCTGGATTATTAATATCATATTTTTGTTTAATCTTAAGAATAACCTGCAATTCAACTTTTGCCCGCTCATATTCCTGCTGCGTATCAAATGTAAACCCACCCAGTGAATATTTTTTATCTTCCATAATCTGTGCTTCATCTGCGAAGCTGCCTTGTTCGTAAATGTAAGCGCCACAATAGATGATGGCTCAACGAACAGTTCTGTTATAAGATATGCTATTCTATATGTAAGTACAAATGTTTTTCCCGAACCTGGAACTGACGCAACCCTTATGTTGCCTTCTGTCTGTTCCTTCGTTGCCTTTTTTTCAATCAGATAATCCGAGAAACTACGCATATTCTCAGATAAATCGTCCCTTGAACCTTCTGCATTTACAATTACCTTTGTTGCTTCATCACCAAGAGTCAAGGAGTGGTCCTGTTCACAGATATTGTTAAATGTGTAGATTGGAAGATTCTTACCAAAGACATCCTTCAGACATATAAATATAACATATGTCTTCTTAATATGAGTTATTATCATTACTAGATAATACTAATATAATTACACTATTATATTACCACATTTATATGAATATTGATATCAATAATCTTATATAGTATATGAATAGTTTGTTATCTAATCTGTCTCTGGTATGATAATGTAATATGTAATTTCATTAATGTGAATTAATTGAATCAAATGCATTAAAAAGTTCTGAAAACGCATTCAAATCTAAAAATCTGAGGTCGACAATGTCGCTAATGCGACAGTCAGTATCATCAATTCTGAATATACAAATGATCTCTTGGGAATAAGAACCTCATCAATTACTGTAAAATCAATGCATTCTTTAGGAATTTCTCCTACAGGGGGATAGAAACATTTGACTTCATCAGTATCAAATGAAATACTTGTAATGTAATCATTTAAGGATATAAAGGGTGTATTTTCAATGCAATATGGTAGATTATAATTAATAGATAAGAACTTATGTGTTAAATCCAGATAGGATTTAATAATAAAGAAGTGATTAACTTGAAATTTCCAGTGCAGTTTTATCTATGAAATTTCATAAAAAAGCAATTTTATGAAATTTCTATTGCAATATATTTTCATTATAATTTGAAAAAGTGAAAATTTCATGCTAAAATAACATTATAAATTTCATTTTCCGTTTTTCGGAGGAAAGGAAACAATCATGACAAATAGAGCTGGAACATTTGTAAGTAATCTATCAGGCGAAATGGCTTATGAATCTTTTCGCCCGGCTCCTCTTCCACCCAATCCTCCTATTGAGATATCTGGAGAGCTTCTTACGAAACTTATTGATGCTAATAAGAAAATAGCAACACTTGAAGGATTATCATCTCGTATACCTAACATGGGGCTTTTCGTTTCCATGTATGTTAGAAAAGAAGCACTTCTTTCTTCGCAGATTGAAGGCACACAGTGTACTCTTGAGGATATCTTGAATCCTCTTATTGAAAATAACACTAATAGAGATGTTTCTGATGTTGTCAACTATATTCGTGCAACTGAATTTGCACTTGAGCGACTAAAAACATTGCCTCTGTGCAACCGTTTAATTAAAGAGACTCACGCAGTTCTTTTGGAAAGTGCGCGAGGACAGGAAAAAAATCCTGGGGAATTCCGATATTCGCAAAACTGGATTGGCGGACAGGGAAGTACTCTTAAGAATGCCAGATATATTCCACCAAACCCGGAAGATATGTTAACTGCCATGTCTGATCTTGAAAAGTATATAAATAGTGATGATACCCTTGATCCATTGATTCAGGCAGCCTTAATTCACTACCAGTTTGAAACCACACACCCATTTCTTGATGGCAATGGACGTGTAGGACGACTACTCATTACACTTTTCTTGATGGAAAAAGGTATTTTGTCAACTCCGGCACTTTATATTTCATATTACCTAAAGATGAATCGTATAGAATATTATGATCGTATGACTCAGGTACGACGTACTGGTGATTATGAACAATGGATTTCTTTTTTCCTTCAGGCATTTGCAGATTCTGCGGAGGATGCAATCCATACAATTGACCGACTTACTGAATTACATGATAAAAACTTAAAGTTATTTAATGCTTTAACAAAGAGACAGCGTACCAGCGCCCTTAAAGTATTTGCCTATTTGGAATCTAATCCTATTATTGATATTCAGAAAACTGCTACTGCACTTGAAATGTCGTATAATACTGTGGCAAAGGTAGTTTGCATCCTGATTGATGATGGAATATTGGAGCAAACAGATAAATCTGGAAAGGCTAAGATTTATTCATATATAGAATATCTTAATATCCTTCGTAAGTACACCTAAAAGGTAAGTATCAAACAGATGACATTTAATTAGAATTTTTTATAATGCGAAAAATGCCCACCATCATCATATTTAATGGTAGTCCTTACTAATGCAGATACCACAACCTGATCACATTCCTTTGTTACATCGAATAGTTTTCCATTTGGCAAAGGAATAGCTTCAGTTTCCAAATTAAAGCCCAATAGATTTCGGACTTTATTAAAAACTGTTGCTGATGGGAAATAAGCCTGATAGGTGGTATCTTCTTTGAATTTGTAATCTTCAAGTTTTAAAATGCCTGATAATTCAAAAAAGATATCCTTTTGGGATTTTCCCTAAATAGTTTTGTCCATAGACAACCTCCTTTTCTAGCCTTTGGCTTAATAATTTTCTATATAATCAGCATGGATTTAAGCAATAAAAAAAGCACGGAAAATCCGTGCTAATACATGCTGAATAAATAGCTCCTGATTTGTATGTCACAAGTCCATACAAATGACAAATTCTCAACAAGAGAATAAATAGGAATTACTGATATAATATGAAATTATCATGGGTATAAACTAAACGCAAGAATATAATAAATGTATTAATTGATGTTTCTCATATACATGGTTTTGCGTCCGGCTCCGGTTTTTATAATAGCTCCTTCTTCTACAAGTTTTTTAAGTGCAGATTCAACAGAGGAGCTGCCAAGGCTGGGACATGAAAATAAGGCATCCTGTTTTGAAAATTTTCCAAGCGTATTTTCCGTGAATGATTTTACAATATCGTAAGCACTGCTCTTCTTTCCTGTTTTTGTTGCGTGTTTCTCCCAAACGTTACATCTTTCTCCCAATTATAATATATTTTGAGAGAAAAACAAAAGAAACGGGAGTAACATTTTACTATCTTATATATTTTCCTCTTAAATTTGATTTATTTATTGTCTTCATTATTCTGTTCATGAAAGTTGAAGATACACCATTTTTGGAGGGGCATTCAACAGCAATGCAGAGCAAGGGAAACTCTGAAAAGAATGATTCCTTATTCCCTTTTACTCCCTTTGCACTAAAACCCAAGTGCTCTGCTGCTTTAATTACACCATATGCATTAGTTCCCTGTTTATCTGTTCCTGCAACTTCACGAATCTGGGTAATACCTATCTTGTAACCATTCTGTTTACAAATGGTCGCAAGACATGCGACACCACAATCAGTAATGTCGTGCTGTTTTATACAATAATATCTCATCATTTCCTCTATTTTCTATTTTTATAACAACGCATCATCCTATTACTAACATTAGCCAAGCCATAAAAATACTCAACACTAAATTTACAATAACAAATATACTAGTGTATTTCTCTTGGTATCGTTTTAAATCACTAATTTTCTCTTTCTCTCGATCAGTCATTCTCCATGTTGCTGGAAATAACGCTGCAATTGAAAAAATTATAAATAATAAAATTGCAACAAAGGACAAAGTAATTACTACACCCATATCTCCATCACAAAAAAGTCCTTTATATATACTAGATGCCAGAATCAATACAAAACATACAATTTCTAAGCATTTTTGCCAAATATTAAACTTGCCTTCCATTTTTATCACCTCCTTTTTTCTAGTGTACCACATAAATATTACTAACACCATATCATTTTTTATCAATAATTTAGTCTAGTTGAACGATACACCATTTTTGGAGGGGCATTCAACCACTATATTTAGTGCAATGTTTTATTTATTTTCTAAACATAGATAAGTGCTCTGTTACAAATCATATTTTTGCATAATATGACTATTTGTTCCAACTATTTTTTCTTGATAATCCGGTTCACCCGTCACCAAATATATATTATTATATTGCTTCTCTGTTAAGCGTAAAAGTCTCACCGTTCCGGTTTTAGGTGCATATTCTTCTATTCGTCTGAAATGTTTTTCGGATGCTTTCCGGTTTTGCACTATCCGCATATACACTTCCGGTGCAATTCGCAAATAGCCATCTTTATGTAAAAACTTTTTAAGCTTTGTATACTCTGTTTTGGTTCCCCATTTCTCTGTCGGACTAAGAATAACAAGTAATCTCATTCCGTAATCCCATCCATAATTTCAACCGGCAGAATCATAGGCAACTTCAAAATTACTCGTGTATTTCTCCAACTTTCCAGTATTTTCGGGCTTTCCCGCCCATCAACATCTATGTAATTTGCACTTTTCCCTTATTTTTCCCTTGTGAGGAAGCTATAAGGGAAAAAGTGTTGTTTTCGTCTTAATCGTTCTCTACTACCTTATCGAGAAGCCTTGCTGAATTCTTCTTGGCTTCCCTTGTAGCGTGGGTGCAAATATTCATTGTGGTGCTTACTGCCGAATGTCCCAAGAGCGCCTGCACATCCTTCGGTGGTGCTCCGTCTGCTAACAGATTGCTTGTGTAAGTGTGTCGTAATGAGTGGAAGTGAAAGTATTCAAATCCTTTCAGGTGCTTTCTGATTGACCTGCACATCTAGTCCAATGCTTCCCTTCCTAAGTACATTCCGTCCTATCTGACACACACCAGTGAAATCTCTGTGTAGTCCTCCGGCACTTCCTGTGTTCCGTCCAATGAATACAGTTCGTAGTAAACTCTGTTCTTTTCTCTGACTTCCTTGTAGTAATTCCTCTGATAAAGCTGTCCGTACTGTTGAACGATACACCATTTTTGGAGGGGCATTCAACTCAGTAAAGCACAGTTTAACAAGCTTTTTATGGCTGTATTCTGTGAAATGTATGTTAAATAAGTAACTTGTAAACACGCAATATATCCGCTATACTATAACTAGAAAGGCGGTGGAAGGATGGAAGAAATGAATAACCAGGAAACAATTAAAATTTGCGTAGAAGAATTTTCACGCTTACAGGAATGGATGGGAATGACGGAAAAGGAAACGCCTTTATATAAGTCAATGAAGGTGCGTTATAGAGATTTAAAAGTTATTTTATCTGCTTTAGGTGTAAATGTAACGGAACTTGATACAATAAAAGAATAGTGCATAGTTAGAAGGGCAGACAACGCAAAAAGTCTGCTCTTTTATAGTGTGTATTATTACACATTGAAAATCACAATGAATTGTGATAGAATGGAAGTGTCGATGGAGGTAAAATAATATGATAGTATTTAATAAATTAGGGAAACTTTTAGAAATGCGTAACATGGCATGGAAGGACTTATGCAATGCAGGTTTATCCCAAAATATGCCGACAAGATTTTCAAAAAATGAAAATATAAGTTCTGATACAATAAATAAAGTGTGTGAATATCTATGTGTTCAACCATTTGAAATTATGGAATGGATTCCAGATGCGGAATGGAATGCAAAAGAAATCGAGAAACAAGCTATTGAAGCTCAAATAGCCGAACTTCAGGCAAAATTAAATCAGTTGTAGCACTCAAACTGCGTCAAATATAATAACAACATCCACTAAGCACCCAACGCAAACGAAAAGGGTGCTATTTTTATATCTAAAAACAATACTGCAAGAAAGGAAATTAAATCAATGCGAAAAGAAATAACATTCACACATCAGGAAAAGCGAAAACTATTCACGGCAGCCATAACACTAACACTCTCAATTTCTGCCTTATTTATAGGTAGAGCAGTCCAGAAGGCAACCTATAACAATCACACATATCCACTATCAACAGTGGTTGAGTGTGTAAACGGAAACTCAAATTTTGGGGAGAAAGCATGAAATAGGGCTTATTATATTCATAAATGTATATATTAATGTAATTTTAAATATATGATACTGTCTCTGTTAAGGCTTTTCTGCTGTTGTGGTTAGGAAGAGGTGCAGTAGTTTGGTCAGCAACTCCAATATCAAGAAGCATTAATATTTCCTCATCTTCAGGCAAATTAAAAGCTTTTGACAATTCATCAGGATTAAAGAAGTTAATCCAGCAGCTGTCAACACCTTCATTGTATGCAGCTAACATAAGGTGAGTTGCAACGATAGTTGCATCTTCTATTCCAGAGTTCCTTTTATCTCCTGGGTAAGTGAACACATTATTTTTATTATAAGCAACAATTAGGACTGTAGGTGCGTTATATCGGCAAGGCGTTAATTTATCAATAGTCTCTAATCCACTTTCAGACTGTACAACATATATATGCTGTTCCTGAAGATTCTTTGCTGTAGGAGCTACTCTTCCGGCTTCTAAGATAGCATCTAATTTATCTTTTCCTATTTGTTCACCGCTAAATTTTTTGCATGAATATCTGTTTTTAATTACTTCTGAAAATTCCATAAATAACCCTTCCTTTCAGTGAATTTTATCTACGCTAATTATATCACTAATACAATAAAATCCCAGCACTGTAATTATATTAAGTAATCATCATCTATCATTTGTTTATATTCTGAAAAGTCACCATCATTAAAATTATATCTGTATCTTACATCTTCATCATCTACCACGCATCGAAGTATCATTGTATCATCATCTATGTACAGATAATTTTTCGGATTTGAATAATTCTGTTTTAAAATTGCTTCAGACAAACGATATGCAATTACTGTTGAAACTTCAAAAATCGCTGAATTTGCTCCTTCTATTATACATGGAATCTGAGAATATGCATATAGTTGTGAATATAATTCTATTTCATCTGTATCGAATGCTTTATCAGCATCTCTCTCCTTTAAAAAATATTCATAACAATTTTTTATTAAATCGCAAAACATCTCTTTGTCAAACTCTTCATCACATACAAATTCTGTTTTGGCTAATTCCAATAAATCTCTAAATCTACTTATCATTCTTAATACTGTTTTATTTATCATGTTTTATTATCCTCCTTAAATCTTTTTCAGCCAGTTATTCAGCCATTCTTCCGTATTATTAATGTTCATGCCAACAATAACCACATATCCATATTTTTTTGCCATATCATGAAGATACTGTACACAATATTTATACAACACCTGACTCATGCTTTTGCATGTGATGTGTCTGCTCTGCAAAAACCTGAAATGTTCTATTAGAATAACATTATATTTAATATGACCGTTGTCATCTGATAACAGTTCAACATCTCTATCATCTATAGCTTTAAAATGAATATCTTTATATCGTGATTCTAATAATTTATGAGCTTTGTCACATATCTCATCAAATCTCCTTTCTTCATTATCATATGAAAAAGCCTGCTCATACATATGTGTTTCTATTCTTTGTAATATGTTGTTTTGCACCTCCTTTGCTTTATGATTTGAGCACATATATAGCACAGCCTTATGTCCTTTCATTATCAAATAATCCGCCAGCATTCCAAATGTATCATATCGTCCATATCCCTTAATATTATTGGTTACATATATATTTCCCGGTTCGATAATGTCTTTGATTTTACCTAACCACATTTGTGCTAATTGCCAGTTATATGCTTCCATAATATTATCCATTACATTAAAATCCAATTACTCTACCTTCTTTCTCTGATGTTTCTTTAACTTCCAGATTATTAAAATCCTCGGCTTCTAATGTTCTCAGCTCTTTTTCCGAAGGCTGTCCTGTACTTTTTGCTATTCTTAATGTCTGATTCATTAATGCCTGTTCATATATATTTCTTACAAAGCGGCCATTTCCAAAATCCTTATACTTACATGCATGTCCGAATATTTCAATAACCTTTTCATGCACTTCATCAGATAATCTGACCCCTGACTTTGATGCCATAGACATCAATATTTCATATAATTCTTCTTCCGTATAATCATCGAAGTTAATATGAAATGCTATCCTGCTTGTAAGCCCTGGATTGGTATCAAGAAATTGCTGCATTTTATCCGGATATCCGGCAAGAATAACAATAGTATCCTCCCTGTTATTCTCCATCTCCTGAACCAGCGTGTTAATTGCCTCATCTCCATATAAGCCTCTTCTGCCATCTACAAGAGAATAAGCTTCATCTATAAACAACACATTTCCCTTAGCCCTTCTGAAAAGACTTTTTACCTTGGGAGCTGTCTGTCCTACATATTCCCCGACAAGATCACTTCTACCAGCCTCTATTAAAGCTCCCTCCGGGAGTATTTTATTGTCTCTTAAAATGTCTGCAAATAACCTCGCAACTGTTGTCTTTGCGGTACCCGGATTACCTGTAAATACCATATGTACAGCACTCAACGGTGGATCAATTCCATTCGCGCGATATATTTTTCTTGTATTATAATAACTTATAATCTTATCTATAATGTTTTTAGGGTTGTTAAGACCTATCATGGATTTAAGTTCAAGATATGCATTTCCTTCTCTTTCCTTAATCCGTTCCACATGCTTTATCTCATAATCTGCATACTGTGAATATATATCTGTACACAGAATATTTCCAAGACATTTATGTATTCTTGCATCTAATTCATCCGGATAATATTCTATGTCGTCCGCTATATCTATTTTATCTGCGACAGATTTATCTATACCCTTATCTGTTAAATCTTTTTTTATATATTCTCTGGCTTGGGCTCCCATATATGTGTTCTGTCTTATTTCACAAAAATTGATGTTGTGGGCACTATCTTTTATCAATTCCTTAATTCGTTCATTGCCTCGTCTGACAAATACAAATGTCAGCACATTTGACGAATACTCTTCTATCATCAGCCCAATTCTATCTGCTGCCTTGCGCAATCTGTTCTTATCGTATTCATCATCAACATCTTTCATATCAGGAATAACAATTCCTACACTTGATGCCTCACAATACGAATATCCATACGATTCATTCTGGTCTGACAGCAATCCCGATATCCATATTCGGCTGCTTCTTAACCTGTTTTGCTTATACAATGCTGCTATTATGACTTTCGCGATTTCATATCCGACACTGTTCCTGCTGCAGGTTATTATGTATTGCACCGGATTTCCCAGATAATTAGTAGTATTCCTGTTAACAAATATTCTTTCCAGTTCCGGAAGCAGTGTTTCTGAACAATTAAGCTTTACTGCCCTTTCATATAGCTTCTTCTTTAAAATGTTGGTGTCTACATATATTTCACGACATTTCTTTCTTCTTTCTCCGCTCTTCATAAAATCGCAACTGAAAAATCTGTCTACGACTTCATAATCCAGATGAAATAGTCTGTCTTCCATCTTATTAACCCGGTCATATGTAGTCTCCCGAATATTAAAATCATATATTTTCATACCGCATTTTTCGATATAGCCATATATGTGCTCCGTTGCATTTTCCTTATAATTATTAGAAATAACCCTGAATTCTACTCTTCCATTAGATATATCCGTATCTATATAACACACAAATACAACAATCTTATACTCATGCTCACCCGAATACTCTATTGCACAATCCTCAAGCTCACACCAGATTCTCTCATCCTGTTCATGGCAACTTCGTTCACCATTACTATTTTTCAAATATTTTTCTACAATTCTACAACTTTGAATTCTGGCAGATGCCTCATAAAATAACATAATCCCACACCTTTCCCATAGTTAATAACTTTCGTATCTATTATTAATTATATAAAAGGTGTGGGACTATATTGGTACATGAATCTTTCTTAGTTATTATCAGCTTTATTAGAATTTTCTATTTCCGATAAAAATTCAATCCAATACAATACATGTTCTGGAATAATATTTTTTGGAATAACTTCATTAACTCCATTATATTCAGGAGCTGTTGCAAACTTATATATCTTATCCGGATTAACTGCAGTAATATTTTTGTACTTATCTGCATCTTCTACTATACCTTCTGTTGTCAGTAGATATACTTCATTTCCATCCTTTGCCAGATTTACATAATCAGAGGCTTTTAAATCCACTTTTCCCTTCTTTACCTGAATATATATATGTTTTCTTTTCTTTATTTTCTTGTTAGGGTCAACAAGAACACACTCATATTTAGCTGTTGCAATTTTATTGGTTGATGGAATACAAACATATCCCTTTTCAGCATAAAGCCACAGTGCCAGCAAATCTTCCACATCCGATGGACTCAATAACATATAAAAGTGTTTATCTAAACATAAATTAGGTTTTTCATATGTAAATTGTTCTTTTTCCGGGTCATGCATTTTGTTATACAGCAACTGGCTATACTCTTTTACGCCATCTTTATTAATTCTTTGTAAAGTTGAGCCTTTTATGAACGCAGTTGCTATCGCTCCCGGCACAGATTCTTCATCGGCTCTTGTTGATGCTTCATACCAATCTATATTTGTTAATTGGTTACCTGCATCCTTTTTTTCAGCAGCTTCACTATTAAAGATCCATTTGCTTTCCTTTTTTACCCTTCCAAAATAATACTTTCCTTCTTTCCTAGAATGCATCCATATAATATCATTCTCTTTAACCTGCTCTTTTAATCTTTTAACACTCGCATAACTTTTGTATACCTTATCCGCATATTTACAATAATCCTCAAAAGTTTTTATATTTTTTATGTTTTTTCTTTCACTTTCGGATAACTCTTTTAAACTCCATCCCATTGCAGCAACATTATTTTCTATACAATACTCTGCAATGCTATCTTCTCCTGTATTCACCTGCAATCTCCATACTTCCATAACTTAATCCTCCTGTATTTTATTCATATCGCTTTAACGCATGTCTTAAGTCATCAACAACCTGTTCAACCAGACTATCAGGGCTTACAATTGTAATATGTCTTGCATATTGTGTTGCAAAACATCTCATAGCCATAAGATTAGCATGAACTGTTACCGTTGCTTCATCTTCTGAATAATCAGCAAATTTGATATCTTTACCAAACCAGTCAAGAAGCTCAGATATAATATAGCGATATGCCCTGAAACGGACTATCCCGCTATCCCCTGAAAACATATATATATGATCCGCCATATGCTTTGACAAATTCAGACCATTCTCCAGCCCTTTAACTTTCTTCATTGGTTTTCTCTTAGTATCCAGTAACTCAATATCTGTTATCCAGTCAATCCTGTAATTAGCATAGTTATCATATTTGTCATAATTACATATAAGATAATATCTTCCGTTTGTCGCAACCATCTGATATGGATTAATTATATATTCCCTTGGTGTACCTTCACTATTACATCTGTTATGAAGCTTATAATCCATGTCATAATAGTTATAATGAAATTTCACCTGTTTTCCTTTGCTTATTGCTTCATCCAACATCTCTATATTGTAAAATAACTGTTTATTAACAAGTGGATTTTCCTGCAGATTACATATATGCTTCACGCTTGACTTAAAATAACAGTTTGACAGGCTTTCCAACTTTTCAATAAGTTCAGTACACTGTTTATAGGGAATTGATTTTGAAAAAAGGAGGCTGTCTATGAGAAGCCTCAACTCTGAATTACTAAATGTTCTCTCTATATACCAGTCTGTATATATAGTTTCATGCTCACCATTCTTTTTGGTTCTTATCTGTTCTGTATATTCAATATCATAACCACATTCCAACAGATATGACAGATTTCTTCTTACGGCCTTCCTGTCTACTTCCATACCATATTCTTTTCTAAGAATATCAATAAAATCTTTTTGTTTCAGTCTGTGTTCAGCATCTGAATATTTGTTAAGAATATCAAGTATATTAATAACCAGCAGTTTTTTTGGCATTACCTCATACATATATCTTCCCCTACTCTTCAACCACAATATTATAATCAAGTACCTGTTTAAGCAGATAATTGCTCATATTTAAGACTTTCATATTAAAATCACTTTCATTAAACAGCAGCGATACAGCAAAAAGATTAGCCTCATATTCAACATTTTTAAATGCATTTTTACTTGTTACTGCGAAATTATTAATATCATCTGAATGAAGCAGTGCATGTCCTAATTCATGTGCACACAATGCCAGTTGGCTTCTATGCTCATATCTTCCATTAATAATTATAATTGTTGGATAATTATCCGACCTTATCGTATATGCTTTCCTGTCTATCGGAAGCATTTTACTTACAACTACTCTTATTCCGTACTTTTCTGCTAATTCAAAAGGATTTCTTGTATTATAATTCTCCCTTAAATCTTCTGCCAGCTTCTTTATATCTTTAGCCTTCATGCTGTCACCTACCTGTACTTATAGCTCACAAGCTGTAACTGTTGTAAGATTTCATTTGCGAATGCAACCATTGTTTCATCGTCCATCTTGGATGGATCATATCCTCCATATGCAGCAATTGTCGGAAGCTTAAGCAGAAATTCCATTGCTTCCTTCGGATCTTCAAATGTTCCTGGAAGCTTGTTCGTATCATCACTTTTGCCATGAGACATTTCTGGTACATTACCCATCATCTCTGCTTGTGTGGTTCCAAGAATATTACACATTTTTTCAAATGTCGAAACGGGAATCTTAACGATACTTGAATCCTCGTATCTGTAAACTGTGGATACTGACACCCCCAATTCCTTAGCGATATATTCTGCAGATATTTTCTGTTCTTTCCTTTTTGCTTTTAATCTCTGCCCTAATTCCATATCTAATCAATCTCCTGAATACTCTGTTTATATGTTAATTTTATTTTACTCTTTTTTTGCATTTATGCAAGTGATTTTTTGCATATTTGCAATTTTATATTGACACACTAGCATTAATGCATTATATTTCTTTTGTAATTCGCATTTATGCAAATATAAGGAGGGTAAAAATGCTTGAAATAATGGATACAGATTATCAATCATCAAATATGCCAAACATAAAAGTAATTGGCGTCGGAGGCTGCGGTAATAATGCAATTAACAGACTTGCACACCAGACTCCTTATCCTATTCAATTCGTTGCTATTAATACAGATCAGATGGTACTTGATAAATCAGAGGCTGACACATGCATTACTATTGGAAAAAAGCTGACTGGCGGATTTGGTGCTGGTGGGAATCCAGAAATTGCCTATGCAGCTGCTGAAGAAAGTGCTGACGAAATTAAAAAAATTATAAACGATGCAAATATGGTAATTCTTACTGCCGGTATGGGAGGAGGTACTGGTACTGGAGCACTGCCATACATTGCTAAGATGTGCAAGGACCTAGGAATTCTTACGGTAGCAGTCGTTACTACACCTTTCAGCTTTGAGAATCCTAACCGCTCTGATGTGGCCCGTGCAGGAATACAGAATCTTGAAAAGTGTGTTGATACCTTGCTCGTAATATCAAATGATAAACTGCTTACATCTAATGAGAAAATTGTAACTATGTCATCTGCATTTACTCTTGCAGATTCTGTATTAAAGAACTCAATTGACACTATTACCAATATTGTGTTTAACTGCGGTACTGTAAATCTTGACTTTAATGATTTAAAAACTGTTCTCGGAGACAAAGGGTACGGACACTTAGGAATAGGATATGCTGATGAGAATACCTCTATTACTGATGCTGTCAAACAGGCTGTTAATTCACCTTTACTTAGCACTAATCTTTCAGGTGCAAATTATGTTATGATAAATTCATCTGGAGATGTTAATCTTATCGAACTTAATAATGCTATCCAGTATATTCAGGAAATTGTCGGAACGGAAGCTAAAATCATGTGGGGTACCGTTTCTTCTAAAGAACAACTTGAGGATAATAAAAATTCCCTTATAACCATTATTGCAACTGGGCTTAATGATTCCAGTGACACTAATAAAACTAGTCCTACCAACCTGCCTATGAAAAATACTTATAATACCGTTAAAGCCTCTGACATAAATAATCTTTTAGCTAAGTCAGAAAAGAAAGAAAATGAACTTGTCATTCCTACTTTTCTGCAGTCAAGAATGAAAAAATAGGGGGATTCCCCTATTTTTCCATTCTCTAACCTGCTTTAATTTTCAACATTCCCCAGCTCTGCCCGAAACATCAGTCTTCTCGTTCCCCTGATATTCTCAAACTGGATTTCATATGTCTGTGTAACCTTATCTACCTTAACAATCTCGCCAGTTCCAAATACCTTATGTCTGACTTTATCTCCAACCTCGAATACAACCTTTGGCAGCATCTGCTCAGTCACACCTCTGATTAATACTCTGCTGTTGTTGATACAGTCAAGAAGATTAGTATCAATGTCACTTAAAAATGCTGATGGTCTTGCAGCGAAACGGCCATCTTTCTTTCTATAAGTGCTGAGGTAAAGCATATTCTTCGCCCTTGTCATCGCAACATACAATAATCTTCTTTCCTCTTCATATTCGTCTTCATTACGAAGCCTGCTGCTTGGAAACTGTCCTTCAACTAGTCCTGGTACAAATACTGTATCAAACTCAAGTCCTTTTGCTGTATGAATTGTCATTACTTTTACAACATTATACTCTCCGTCCTCATCTTGCGCTGAAAATAATGCAAAATGGCTTAACAGATCATCCAGCTCAACCTTCTCCTGATTATCTTCCTCCAATGCCGTAATAGTCCTGATAAGCTCTGACACATTGTCAAGTCTGGTCTGGTCGATATCCTGCTCCAATGCCTGACGATATCCCATATCAAGACATTTGTTTACTATATCAGTACAGGTATAAGCAACATATGTATCATGCAATTCACTGATTGCATTGTAATATTCTATCACATGTTTCTGTGTTATATCGCCATCTTCAATCTGCTTTCCAAGTGCCTTGAAAAGACTGCAGTTGTTCTGTGCTGCTGCATTTTTAAGCTTCTCAACAGACTTCTTACCAAAGCCCCTTCTCGGTCTGGATATAGTATACAGCAAATCCATGTCCGTAAGGCTGTACACCATTCTCATGTATGAAAGCACCGTTCTTATCTCTTCGCTTTCATAGAATTTCGCACCGCTTAGTATCTTGTAAGGAACTTTTCTTTTTATAAATGCTTCTTCTATCGACCTTGTCTGTGAAGCAGCACGCACCAATATAGTATGGTCGCTGTACTTCATATTCTTAGCGACATTATCAAGAATAGTATCAGCTATCCACAAAGACTCTTTCTCCTCCGTGTCAAGCGCATTGAATACCGGCTTATTGCCATCTGGTCTGTTAGAAATCATCTGCTTTTCAAGCCTGTTCTGATTAGCAGATATAAGTGACTTAGCCGCATTTACAATCTGAGGAGTACTCCTGAAATTCTCAGTAAGTGAATAATCCTGCACATTTTCATGTATTTTGTCAAAATTAATCATGTATTCAGGGTCAGAACCGCGCCATGTATATATATTCTGGTCGTCGTCACCTACCACGAACAGATTCTGATATAAACCGCTTAGAATATGAAGCAGCATATCCTGTTTCATATTGACATCCTGATACTCGTCGCACAGTACATACTGGCACTTTTCCTGCCAACGAATCCGCACATCTTCATTCCTGTTTAAAATATATAAAGTGAAATTAATAAGGTCTTCAAAGTCCAGAGCATAATTGTCACACTGTCTCTTAAGATAATTATAGAAAACCTTTTTATCCACATTTTTCTCGCTGGAAGCCCTTCTTTTAAGCTCTGTCTTATCAACGCCTGCCATAAGCTCAACATAGGACATATCCTGCTTGGTTATGTCTATATCACTCATTATCTTCTTCGCAGTATTGTCCTTGAGCGATATTCCCATATCCTCTGCCACGTCCTTAATCATCTCCAGCTCTGCCTTCTTATCAAGAATCGTGAATGTCTTGGGAAATGTCAGCCTGTGAATCTCCTCTTTAAGAAACATGTTACAATATCCGTGAAATGTTCCTGTAAAACAGTTGGCGTTATCACCAACAATATTCCTTAATCTGTGCTTCATCTGCGAAGCCGCCTTGTTTGTAAATGTAAGCGCCACAATAGATGATGGCTCAACGAACAGTTCTGTTATAAGATATGCTATTCTATATGTAAGTACAAATGTTTTTCCCGAACCTGGAACTGACGCAACCCTTATGTTGCCTTCTGTCTGTGTTATTGCCTCTGTCTGTTCCTTCGTTGCTCTTTCTGGTATGTTCATAGTCCTCTTTACCTATTAATATTTAGTATACCTTTGGTATCTCTCCATCAATTCCATACATTTGTTTAAATGTATCTATATCCCCAGTCTGCTTAATCAGCATTATCTCCTCTATCTTACCGGTATGGATATCCTGAAATCCCGCGACCTGCTCCCCTGTGCATATGCTTGTTTTCAGTACCGGTTTCTTTTTCATTTTATCATAGGATTGTGTGTGTTTCTTTTTAAATATGCTCATGATTTATAACTCCAAAGTCTGTCTGCTAGTATTGTGCTGCTTTCTTAAATTGCTCCTGTGTCATCATGTGCATCCTTGTATATATGGTGGTCACTCTGATATTTAAGGTAATTATTAATCTTCTATTCTTTTTGTCTTAAAAAAGTACTAATTCCTATAAAACTAATATCTGCTCTCTATTGTCTCATACATACTGTCGAACATTTATTTGTTTTTATTATACACTATTTTTATATATACACAAACATCTATGGATATATAATATTTTAGTGCATAACAAAAGGCATCGGCTGCCGCCAATGCCTATAAATTACTCTACTCCCAATGCTTTATAAACCGCTTCTTCCGGAGATGAATAAAATATCAGACTAAATGCTCCAACTAAGTCAGATGGCACAGTGCCAAGATCTGCTGCCGATGTAATTGGAAGAAGTACTTTCTTAGCTCCACTATCAAGGCACACCTGCAATGTACTTGCCAAATCTTCTACTTTAATAAGTGTTCCACCGATACTAATCTCCCCAAGTACTGCAAGACTGCTGATTGGAGGCTTACTAAGTGCTGCCGATGAAATAGCAATCAGTGTAGGAAGTGCAAGATTTCCCGTCATACCAAGTCCCTGCATATCCTGATAATTGATGATGTAATCCTTAGTTGTTGTACTGATATTTCCAGATATTGCATTACCATTAGCCTTCAAATAATTAAATGCTGTATTGGTTGCTTCCTTTGGCTCTTTCCCTGAACCAATACCTGTGCAAGTCAATTTTCCATTTCCCGGCATCATCTGTGTTTCCAGACGATAGCAGCCTATCATTCCAGTCTTTGACTTTGATACTGTATATAAGCATCCCGGTTTTCCCATACCTTCAGGTATCATCTTTCCACCGCCCTGCTCCGGTACGGATACAAAATGCTCATCAAAACTGTCATTGTCTATGTATGAGAAGTTCACATCATAGAACTCCATTCCACCAATCTTCTTAAGCTGTTCTTTTACTCGTCTACGAAGTTCAAGTGAAATATCCATGATCTCTGCAACTTCTTCCTTGCTGACTTCTCCATCCGGATAAATCAATTTGATAAATCCAGATATCAACTTACGAACAGCAATTGCATCTCTCTGATTTAAATTATTTCCTAATTTGAAATACTTCTCTGCTATATTGCTGTAATTATCCTTACGAAGCTCACGCATGAACTCTGATAGATAATCTGTGATAAATCCATAATCATTTGTAAACGAATCCGGTCTGTACTTAGGAATCTCCCATCCCGGTATATATGCATGGAAACGGTCAAGGAAAGCAGTATCCGTACCCATTTCAGGAGGAAATGGATCAAACAGGCTTGATGTCTTCTGCAATGTCTCAACACTCTGATTGATATTTCCTACAAAAACCATAGATGCCTTTGCCTGTATCTCAGCCTTGCCACGGGAAAATGCACCTGATGCCATGTATCCTTTCATAATCTGGATACCATCTTTATCCTTAAACTTGATACCAGCAACCTCATCAAATGCTACAACATCCCACATTCCAACAAGACCTACTGTGTTGTTAGACATGTTATAAAACAGATTTGCTACTGTAGTCTGTCCTCCGGCGACAAGGATACTGTTTGGAGAAATCTGCTCATATATGTATGATTTACCTGTAGAACGAGGTCCTAATTCACACATATTAAAGTTGTTCTCAACAAGTGGAATCATACGGGCAATCAATAACCATTTAGCTCTGTCAGAAAGCTTGTCCGGCTCCATACCAGTAGAACGAAGCAGAATATCCATCCACTCTTCCTTAGTAAATGCCTTACGACCATTCTTTACTTCATCCATATCCACATGTGGCATCTGAATCGGTGTCAGCTTTCTAATACGGATTGGCTGTGTATTCTTCTTGTCTTCCTCGATAAACTCATAGTCAAGCTGGAGAATACACCAGATACCGCCACAAAGCAGACGGTCATAATCCTTCACATAGTCAGCACTAATTGGAATATTCTTAATGCCGAGGTTAGAGAATGTTGCCTCGTATCGGTCTTCCTTTGTATTAAGAACTACTGTAATCCTGTCAATAACTGTATAACTTCCTCTCTCTCGAAGAAGTGACAATATCTTCTGTGCTTCATCCGGGCGAACATAGTTATCACGCAGAATACGCTTCACATTGTCTATTCCCTCGTCAATAATTTCTGGATCATCAGAATTACAATACTGTCCGAGAAGATATTCCAGTACATATACAGGAACATTGGCTCCTTCTCGAATTGATTTTGTTAAATCCTTACGAACAATGCGACCATCATAATATTGACGGAGTTTCTGCTTTATGATTTCTCGTCTATCGTCTGTTTCTGATATACTATTTAATGAATTGATTTCATTCATTTTGTGGATCTCCTTCCAAAATAATTAAGCCTACCTAACTTTCATGATTTTATCTATAATAATCTGCCAATCTATTTCTTTGAAAAAAATCCACCATATCCGAGAGCTGCTTTTCCAATTCAAGACAACTTTCATCATCAAGTTCTAATTCTTGAAACTTCTGTACCAACCCAATATGAACATCTTCCCTATCTTTTACTCCATCGGCAATTGATACCAACTTTCTATATACATCCCACGCTTCTTTACTACTTACTTCTTCATTTTTGATTGCCAAATAATTCTCATATCTTCTAGGCAGGGTTACATAATTACCATATCTATTACATGGCGAACATACCCCACATCCAAATGCATAGTAATCGCCATTAATTAAATATATAAATGGTCTCTTCTTAAACAATTCTTCTAAATCAAGCATATAATTTTACCTCCTTAAAATCCAAAATCATCCACAAACGCAATATCAATCATAAACTCATACTGCTGTAAAATATTCTTCTCATCACTAGCATCTGCCAATACAAGATAATACTTCCCCAGAATTTATCAGTCAATCCATTATC
>OGHC01000511.1_pt1 | contig 27160 bp, 28 predicted proteins | sample 1571381 | NCBI WGS metagenome assembly OGHC01 (sample SAMEA2581945, study PRJEB24529) | metagenome | biome: Human gut stool | place: China | collected 2011 | reverse complement strand
CCCCCCTCCCCCGCCACACCGCCCCATTGCCTGTGGCGCTGCCACACAAAGACCTCACCGCGCCACACTCCCTGCCCTCTATTCCCCACAGCCACACTTCAGCCCCACCTCATCCGCCCCGTCGCTAGTGGCGCTGCCTCCCGCCGGAACTTTTCGCCATAAAAAGACAATAACTCTTTACAAACCGTTCCCGATATGGCACAATCACCGCCATAAGATAGTTTTTAAGGAGTGCCCGCCCATGGATAGCAACGCTGTTTGTCTGCACAATGCCACCGTCTACGCCGGTTTCTCGGTGATGAAAAATTGTGCCGTTTACATCAAAGACGGCAAAATTGCCGACGTTTATAACGAAAGGCGGTTCAAGCAAAAAAAGTTTTCGCCCCAGGTTCGCATCATAGATTTGATGGGCGCCAGCCTGCTCCCGGGGTTTGTCGATACCCACATTCACGGCAGCGGCGGCTATTCCACCGACGACGCCTCGCCGGAAGCCATTTTGAAAATGTCCGAATTTCTGGCGGAAAACGGGGTAACCTCTTTCATTCCGACCATCAACGCCTCGCCTGAGCCTGAGCTGATGAAAAAAATGAAAGCAATTTTAAAAGCGATGGGCAAAGAAAAAGGCGCCAGGATTTTGGGAATGCATTTGGAAGGGCCGTTTCTCTCCCCCGAACGCATCGGCGGACAGTTGGCCGAAGGCTTATCTGCCGTCGATTTGGATTATATGAAGCGGATTGTCAAAGCCGGACAGGGAAAAATCATCAATATGACCGTCGCGCCCGAGCTCAAAAATATGCGCGAGCTGGCGCTCTATTGCATTAGTCAGGGAATTATCCTTCAGGCAGGGCACACCAATGCCTCCTACGAACAGATGATTGAGGGGATGCAGGTCAAGATTATGCACCTGACCCATATGTTTAACGCGATGCGCCCGCTGCACCACCGCGAACCCGGCGTGGTCGGCGCGGGGCTGATACATCAGGAGCTTTCCTGCGAATTCATCGGCGACGGGGTTCATACCAATCCGAAATTGATTACCCTTTTGATGCAGAGCAAGCCGATTGACAAACTGGTGATGATTACCGACGCTTTGAAATACGCTCATGCCACCCCGCCGGAAGACGCCGACTTTTACTTTGACAAGTGTTTCAAACGCAAAGCCGATGAAGTCATTATCGGTTCGGGAATTACGATGTACGACGGTTTTCGCAATCTGCTCGAATTTGGCGTGCGGGTCGAAGACGCCGTCAAGATGACGTCGGTTAATCCGGCGGAAATTATGAAGCAAAACGGCAAAGGGATGATTATCCCCGGGTTTGATGCCGATTTGCTGATAATGGACAAAGACTTTAATTTGATTGATACCGTGGTTGGCGGAAAATTTATACGGGAGAAAAAATAATGCGCGTGATTATCAAAAACAACTATGACGAATGTTCTTTATGGGCTGCCCATTATGTGGCGTATAAGATAAAAGCCTTCCGCCCGACACCGGAAAAGCCTTTTGTGCTTGGGCTGCCGACCGGTTCCACCCCCCTCGGAATGTATCAGAGGCTGATAGAAATGGTCAAGGCGGGAGAGCTCTCGTTTGCAAACGTGGTTACGTTCAATATGGACGAATACATCGGCCTGCCGCCGGAACATCCCCAAAGCTATCATTATTTTATGCATGAAAACTTTTTCAAGCATATTGATATCCGCCCCGAAAACATCAATATCCTAAACGGGATGACCACGGACTTTGGCAAAGAATGCGCCGAGTATGAGGAAAAAATCCGCCGATACGGCAAAATCCATTTGTTTATCGGCGGCGTGGGAGAAGACGGACACATTGCCTTCAACGAGCCGGCATCGTCTCTGGCTTCCCGCACCAGGGTAAAAACGCTGACCCGGGATACGATTAAGGCCAATTCGCGCTTTTTTGACGGCGATGAGAGCCGGGTTCCGACCATGGCTTTAACCGTGGGCGTGGGGACGATTATGGACGCCGAAGAAGTTATGATTTTGGCAACCGGCCCCAAAAAAGCCCGCGCTGTGCACCATGCGATTGAATGCGGCATAAACCACATGTGGCCGGTAAGCATTTTGCAAATGCACCGTTACGGGATTATTGTCTGCGATGAACCGGCGGTCTGCGAACTTAAGACCGATGTTGTCAATTATTTCAAAGATATTGAAAGCAGAATCGTCCCGTAAAAGCGCAACGCCCCTGCCGCTGTCCGCAACCGCCGCCGACGCTGTCCTCAGCTGCGCCATTCCCCCGTAACGCCCCGATACGTCGCCGCTGCCATCGCCCACAACCACGCACCGTTGCCACCATCGTGGCCCGTGCCTCCCTCGTTGCCCGTGGCGCCGCCGACACTTCTCCGCACCGCTGTCCTGCCCGCACCTCATCGCCTGTGCCGCAGACACTGCCGCTGCCCGCAACTGCCACCATCGTTGCCCGTGGCGCTGCCGCCGCTTCTCCTACAAATCAATTCTGAGCCAGGTAAACAGCACATTGCCGTCGTTTTTCACTCCCGGCACATACGTTGCGTTCAACGAAAAATTCCTGTACGTTACCGCCGCAATCGGCAGCGGCAAAGGCACCGGAATATACGAATACTCGTGCCTCTGCGTCACGCCGAGCGTATAGCCGTATCCCCAATGCCAGTCTTTCTCTTCGTCAATCGCTTTGTTGATGAGGTACGCATAACCGAACATCGTCTGCATATAATCGTTGGAATCCTTAAACGCAATCGCATACAGCCCGTGCCAGTTTTCGCCCTCATAGCGCGTCAGCCCGAAGCCCAGCCCCCACGGCTCTTCGTTATATTTGTCGATATGCTCGTCATCATACGTCAGTCGGTTGTGCCAGACCCTGAGCGGCAGCATAACGTTCCATGTCCCCTCGTCGTACGTCTGCCGCACGTCTTGCTTCAAACCGCTGAAATAGTCTTCAATCACCCCGGCGCGGGCTTTCTGCACTGTTCCCGCCGCCGTCATCGCCGCCAATAATAAGGCATAAAAAATCTTCTTCCGCATAGTCCGTAATAGTCCGTTCGTCATCATTGCAAATACAGCAAAATCTTAGCGGCTTTCTGCAAAAGTTAAATATTTTTTTACACTTTTGCCCTAGTTTTTACATATTCCGATAACCTTGAGACCAAAGGAAAGTTCTATGCGTATTTTTTCCGTCCGCCTTGCCGCGGCTCTTCTTCTGTCCCTTTCGCTTGCCGCCTGCCAGGCCTCCGGCACCGCCGGAAGTTCCCGCGGCGCCAATGCCAGCGTTTTCACCAACATTCTGACCCTGCAGTTTTAAACCGCCTCTGAAGATTAAACAACCCGCCAAAGTATAAAACCGCTCCGGCTTTATCCGTCCTAAATCTCCGACCGCTATAAGTTTTAAACCGTTTTTAGTTTAAGGAACCGCACCGCCATGATAGATTTGCACACCCACTCCACCGCCTCCGACGGCTTTCTTTCTCCGTCCGAACTCTTGCACGCCGCCGAAAAAATCGGGCTGGAAGCACTGGCGCTGACCGACCATGACGCCGTTTCAGGACTGGACGAGCTGCATGCGGCCGCCGCCAAAAACCGCAAAGTGGAAATCGTCAACGGCGCTGAACTTTCGGTATTTTATCCCGGCGCGGAAATGGAAATCCTCGCGCTGGACATTCCCGAAAAATCCCTGCCCGCGTTCCGCGAATATCAGCAAAACGAACTCGCGCGCCGCGACCAAATGGCGCACCGCCGCATCGAGCTGCTGCAAAATTTCGGCGTCGACATCACCTATGAAGAAGTCGCCCTGGACAAAGACGGCAACCCGCGCACGCAAATCCGCCGTCCGCATTTCACCGACGTCCTGCTCAAAAAAGGCTATATCCAAAACACCGAAGAAGCATACAAAGTCGTTTTCGCCCGCGGCGGCATCGCCTTTGTCGAAAACCGCCCTGCCCCCGCCGCGGAGATTATAGACTTCATCCGCAGCAACGGCGCCGCCGCGGTTATGGCGCACCCGATACACACCAAATTCAAGCCGGACATTCTCTACAACGTCGTCCGCGAGCTGCAACAGGCCGGCCTGAGCGGCATTGAGGTCTTTCACGCCTCGCAGCCCCGTGCCAACCGCCAGCTTTATCTGGACATCATCCGCGACCTCGGGCTGATAACCGCCGGCGGCTCGGACTTCCACGGCGGCACCGCCCACCCCGAAAACAAACTCGGCACCGGCCGCCGCCATAATCTCAATATGCCGTATATGGTCTTGGAACAGCTGCACGCCGCCGCCAACGCTCCCGCTGCCAACACCGCCGCCCCTCTTTCTTCTGCCTCTCCGGTTCCCCCGGCATCCTACTACGCCGAACTGGAAAAATACCTCTGACCCGCCGCCCTACGCCCCATATTCCCCGCCCTTCTCGCCTCTGCCCGCACCTCATCGCCCGCTCCGCCAGCTCATCGTTCCCGTACCGCCGGCACTGTCCGCACCTCACCGCCCTTTCCTCTCCCCCGCGGCAAAAAAAATGCCGCCCCGCTTGATTTTTCCCCGCCCGCACCCTACATAAACCGACAGGACACATCAAAAGGAGCTGACATGGAAATTGAATACATCTACCCCGACCCCAAAGACGACAGGGATTTGGACGCCCAACTCAAAAAAATGCAAAAGGAAAACACGCTCGGATGCCTGATAATGGGGCTGTTCCTGTTGGGCGGCCTGTTCATTTTCCTGACTCTGCTGCCGATATTGCTGATTATCCTCGGCTACTCGATTATCGTCCTTGCGGTTTACATCGTCTATAAAGCATGGCTGGAAGAACCGGTGCTGAACCTGATACAAAAGCTGAAATCACGCCGCAACGGCTGACGCCCGGCGCGCAGCCCGCCCCCCAATCCCTTTTCCCAAACAAAAAAAACACCCGCCCCCAAAGGAGCAGGTGTTTCTTTATAAAACGCAGTACCGGCCGCATTCTTTAGCCGAAACGTACTGAACGCATTCTTTAACCGACACATACCGGGCGCGTTCTTTAGCCGAAACGTATAAACGCATTCTTTAGCCGAAACGTATGAACGCATTCTTTAACCGAAGCGTATGAACGCATTCTTTAACCGAAACGTACCAGCCGCATTCTTTAGCCGAAGCGTCAGACAATCTCTAGAAGTCCGTCATCTTCTACGCCGCAGAACATAATCCCGTCGCCGAACTGCTGTATCGTTCCCGTCCACAGTTCCCGCGGCATTTTTCCGCCCTCCGGCGAGCCAAACGCATACAGGCTCAAAACGTCCCCCTTCTGCACCGCAAACAGGCTGCCGAGCAGAAAGATGTCGTCCGCGCCGGAAATCAGTTCTTTTCCGCCGTCGTCATGCATCGAACATTTGCCGTCTTTTCCCTGCAAAACGTAGTAGAGATGTTCCTCGTCAAAATCCATGCCGTAAATCGACTGCGCCACCAGCACATCATCGCCGTCATACAGGCTGACAACCGTATCTTTGCCCGTATGGTCCGGCGTAGCCGTCACATACCAGCCGTTGGCAAAAGCCCTCGCTTCCGCAAGCCACATCTGCGCAACGCCGTTGTCGCCGCGGCACAGCATTCCGCTGAAACGTTCGCCGTCGCCGCAGAAATACCATCCGTTCGGATAGACGAAAATAGGATGTTCGCTTTCGTGCAGAAGTTCCGCCTCGGCGTTAAACAGCATCCACCGTTCTCCGCACATTGCCGTTACATAACCGCACGCCGGTTCTTCGCCATAAGCACAGACGTTCTCCGCGGCTTTTCTGCCGTCGGGATAAAACAGCACGCCCGCTTTGTCGAACAGTGCCGCCGCATACATGCCGTTGGCAAAAACCTCATACCGGTCATATCCCGCCTGCACCAGTTTCCCGTCGGCGCGATACAATTCCGCATGCTCCCCGGCCAAAACCGTAAACATCTTGCCCGGTTTCAATTCCAGCAGTCCGTACGTACATTCGTACACCGTACCGGCCGCCGTGTCATAAATGGCGGTTTTGTCTGCAAATGTCAGCACATAATAGTCCGCTGCATAAAACTGATACGAGATAATGCCTTCCGCCAGTTTGGTTCCGGCACGGTTAAACAAAACCAGACCGCCGCCGTCCTTTTCCTGTGTCAGGTAATACGCCCCGTCCGTCAGAACCGCCGCGGCAAAATAGCCGCTTGCCGCCAAACTCATATCCGGACGGTAAAGCGCCTTGATACCGCCGATAAGGGTTTCAACCCACCCGTTCGGGTAAAGCTTAATTTCCCCTTCCGTGTGCATCAGCCTTTTGCCGTCTGCCGCAAAAAGCGAAGAAACTTTCCCTTTTCGCAACAGATACGCATTCTCTGCCGCCTCAGCCGCATCAAAATCTTCGGCTGCAAGCCGCCCGCTGCTGTCATACAAACCGGAACGCCCGTCTGCAAAAACACAGCTGTACCACCCGTTGGCAAAACCGACATACGCCGCAACGCCGTCGGCAATCTTTTCGCCGGACACCACATTGTAGAATGTCTTCGGCTTTTCACAAAGAATTCTTTCCATCTTAAAAAGTTTTTAGGATTAAGAAAATAAGTAAAATTCTCACTGCGATTTGCCTTATAATTCCATAAAAATAGCCTTATAATAAACAAAATCGTATAAAATAGGACTCTCTCTTACCACCCGCCCCCAAAAATTGCAAGCGTTATTTGCACCGCCGCTGCCCTCTCCCTGCTGCTCCTTCCTGCCCCACCGCGCAACTTTCCGCCCCCTTCCTGCCCCACCGCGCAACTTTCCGCCCTCTCCCTGCCGCCCCTCCTGCCCCACCGCGCAACTTTCCGCCCCTCTCCCTGCGCCCCGCGCCCACTCATCTTCCTCACCGCTCCATTCCTCTCTGTCCCCCCTCTTCCGTTGCCGAAGCAATTTTCCCCTTGCCAAGCAATGAAAACTGTGGTACAATGAAATTCTACAAAATACAAATATGTCAATTATTAGAAACGGTTTTCACAATTTCAGCTCTGAGGTTTACCCCTTAGCCCCCTGAGGTGCCGTTTTCATAATCTGACATAAACAACTTTATGAGAACCCCGAAACGGCAGTCCCTGCGGCGTCGTTTCACGAAGGATTAGGCTACAGGACCGAACCTCGTTAAAAAAAGCAAAAATTATGAAAACTTTAAAAGTTACAGTTGCAAAAGTATGGAACGCAGTTGTCAATGCCCTCGGCCTGCTTATCGGATTGATATTCCCATTGAGCGGATGTCTCGGCATTATACTCTGTGCCATAGGAATACTGCAGTTCGGCGTAAAATTGTGGCTCGACCACAGCCATGTTGCCTACTGGATTATAACCGGAGTAATGTGGCTTACTTTCGGTTTTGCGATACGGTTATTATTTTTGTGTACGAAAGATATGCTTAAGGACATCAAAAAGAAAAATCACTTCGGAGCCGATATTGCCCAGAACCTGAGTATCAAGCTGTAAAAAAAACAGAAAATTACCGGCCTGGCCGATAGTTTTCTGATTATCAAAAGAAGGAGCGCCCGCAAGGCACTCCTTTTTTTATGGCTTATGCCGCCCGAACATTCCGTCCGCTATTTTTCGTCGTCTGCAAAATCATCGCCGTCGATGAACTCGTCGTCATCATCAAAATCGTCGTCTTCATCGTCAAGCAGCTCGTCGTCCTCTTCGTCCGCCGTCTGCCCTTCAAGCAGCATCTGCTCGGCAATTTCCGACTTCTTGCGGCGGCCGCGGCGCTTCTTTGCCGGCGCCTTTTTCGACAGCGCGGAAATAACATAATTGCCGACAACCTTGTACAAATCCACCAGATGCCCGTTATACATATGGTCGCCTTCTTCAATCATTGCGAAATCGACGTCAACATGCCGCTGCGCATTAAGCCGGAGCGCCAGTTCCTCGACGATTTTCGGGTCGCCGATATCGTCCATACCGCCCTGCACCAGCAGCCCCGAAGTCGGGCACGGCGCCAGAAAGCCGAAATCCTTTTCGTTTGCCGGCGGCGACACCGCAACAAAATTGTTGATGTCCGGACGGCGCATCAGCAGCTGCAGCCCGATCCACGCCCCGAACGAATATCCCGCAATCCAGCACTGCCGCGCGTCGGGGTTCTGCGCCTGCAGCCAGTCCAGCGCAATCGTCGCGTCCGAAAGCTCGCCCGGGCCGTCCTCAAACTCGCCCTGCGACCGCCCCACGCCGCGGAAATTGAACCTGAGCACCGAAAAGCCCAAATCCCTGAAACAGGTAAACAGCGCATACGCCACCTTGTTGTTCATCGTCCCGCCGTACTGCGGATGCGGATGCAGAATCAGCGCCACCGGAGCGTCCGGGCGCTTCGCCTGATGATACCGCCCCTCCAGCCTGCCGGCATGTCCGTTAATGATAACTTCAACCATGTGATATTCTCTTTATTTTATCTTGATTTCAACCATATTATTGTTATATTACCTGAAGATTCTTAATTAGGTCTTAACACAGACAGGGGTTATAACAAAAATGAATTCAAATTTCAAGCAGATTCTTCAGGACCTTGACACGATAGTCGCCAAGGACCCCGCCACCACCGGCCGCTGGGAAGCGTTTTTGTGTTCCCCCGGCTACCACGGCATCTTGTTTTACCGCGTGTCGCACCGCCTGTGGCAAAAGGGCTGGCGGCTTTCGGCACGGCTGTTGTCGCAGTTCGGAAGGCTGCTGACCGGCGTGGAAATCCACCCCGGCGCCCAAATCGGCAAAAATTTCTTTATTGACCACGGCATGGGCGTCGTCATCGGCGAAACCGCCGTCATCGGCGACAATGTAACCATGTACCACGGCGTTACCCTCGGCGGCACCAAGTCCTACGGCGGCAAGAGCGGCAAACGCCACCCCACAGTTGAAGACAATGTCGTCATCGGCGCCGGCGCGCAGGTTCTGGGACCCATCACCGTCGGCAAAAACGCCAAAGTCGGCGCCAACGCCACCGTGGTCAAAGACGTGCCTCAGAATACGACCGTCATCGGCACCGCCGCCCATCGCGCCGAAACCTCCAGAAGCTGCGCGTTCATCCCCTACGGCATTAACGCCAAAACCGCCGACCCGTATGAAAAACGCATCGCCGAATATGATAAGGCCATTGCCGGATACGACAAGGCTATCGCCGGGTATAACAAAACTATCGCCGAATACGACCGCCGCCTCGCCGAGCTGGAAAAAAAGCTCGCCGCCCTGTCCGAACCCTCTTCCCGCCAGCCGTAGCAGCCCTTCCGCACCGCACGCCATATCGCCGCCTCGCTGCCGCAGTATCGTCGCCGCGCGCCTCCCCTCTTTGCCTGCACCCTGTGCCCATGAGCCATCGCCCGTACCGCAGCACCTCAGCACCACCGCCCGTGGAACCACCGCCACAGTTACGCCACAGTTACGCCACAGTTACGCCACTGCCCACAGAGCCGCCTCCACAGTCGTACCGCAGCACCGCCGCCCGCAGAGCCGCTGCCCGGTGCCTTACTTCCCGTCTTTTTTCCCGTCGCTTAAAATATTCACAATACCGTAGAGCGAATTCAGCTCCTGTTCGGTAATGTTCGCCCGCGTAAAAATATTGCTGACGTTAATCAGCAGGCTCCGTGTATGTTCCTCGTCTTTCAGGCGCGGGCTCTGCCTGATCCGCCCGGTCAGCGCGTCCAGAAACTTAAACAGCTTTTCCTTGCTTGCTACTTCGCCGCCGTTGGTAATAAACCGCCGCCCCTCGGGCGCAATCGTCGTTTTGTAATATTCGTACCCGGTAATCAGCACCGCCTGCGCCAGATTGAGCGAGCAGTGCTCCGGATTGAGCGGCACTTCGATAATCGCGTCCGCCAGGCTGATGTCCTCGTTCTCCAGCCCCGTGCGCTCGCACCCGAACATAAAGCCGGTACGCCGCCCCGCCGGCAGATGCGTTGCCGCATATTCCGCAGTGAAAACTTCCTTAACCTGATGCCGCGGCCGTGCAGTGGCCGCATACACCGTGTCCAAATCCGCCAGCGCCTCACGCGTCGTCGCATACACTCTGGCATTAAGCAGAATATCCTCGGAATTGGAAGACGCCCGCAGCGCCGTTTCCGACACCGGGCTTTGCTCCGGTGCCACCAGCCGCATTTCCTTAAGGCCGCAGTTCTTCATCGCCCGCGCCGCCATGCCGATGTTTTCCGCCAGTTGCGGTTTCACCAGAATAACCGCCGGCACCGTTATGCCCATACCGCCCGCATCAGTCATCGCATCGCTCACTCCTGTCATCGCACCACCCGCATCAGTCATCGCACCACCTGCACAAATTTCCATCCCCTGTACCCCGTGCTCAGAATTCTCCTCCGTTTCCGTCTTAATGTTTTCCATAAACTTACCTTATTAACAATTTGATTATTTGAGATATTTTCCCATTTTCTTAAAATCAACGCCCGACGCGCGTTCAAACTTCTGTATCATTCCCGTCATACTCGGCAGTTTCGGTAACTGCAAACTGCGCTGCAAACGGTTAATCTGTCCGCTGAAATCAAACGTCGGCACCGCAAAGCCTGAATCCTCCTGCTGCACCTGTGCCGCCTGCCTTTGCTGCGCCAGCGCCCGGCGGTTTGCCGCGGTATTCGGCACCAGTGCCTGCCCCGCGCCGCTTTCGTCGCCGTCATCGCCGCCAAACGCATCTTTCACTTTGTCCAGCAGCCCCTCGTCTTCCTCCGTCGCGCCGTTTTCGCCGGCATCTTGAATATACGCGTGGGTGCGGTCAATCGTCGCCGTCCCCTCCGCCTGATAATTCAGCGACCGCAGGTTCTGGCGCCGCTGCTCCTTGCGGTAAACTTCCGCCACCGCCTCGTCGTCGTTCGCCTCCAGCCAGGGATTCGTGCTCAGCTGCGCGGAATTTGCCTGCGCAATATTGAGAACCAGCGCCGCCAAAGCGGTCAATACAATCAAAATCTTCTGTGCCCTAACCGTATCCTGCCGCAGTAAACATGATGTGTCAAGTTTAACCGCAAAGAATTAAGAAAAAGTTTAAAACCCGACCCGCTGCCGCCCGTACCGCCGCCCTGCCCACCACGCCGCCGCTCCTTTTCCCCCTTATCCCAACAAAAAACTTGACAAAAAAGCATTATCGTCTATACTCGCACCATCAAAAAACTATTATGTCTCATTAAAATCTTATATCTTTATGGAAAAAAATATTATTTTAGCCGCACTGAATGAAATCGGCGCAGAGATTGGCTATCCGTTTTACGTTTTTGAAGACGGAAGTTACAGCAAAAGCTTTGTCAACGGCAAAATGAATTACGCAATGGTTGTCAAAAAGAAATTCACCGCCCCGGGGATAGGAGAAAAAGCCGCCCGCGACATCCTGAGCACGGCTGAATCCGCATCCTCGCCCCGCGTGCCCGCAGGCCGCCGCAAGCTGACGCCACAGGAGGAAGATTCTCTGAAACAGGCTGAGTTCAGCCTGCTGTCCCACAACTATCCGGGCAAACAAGGCTTGGAGCTTGTCTGCGAATTCGGCAGCCCCGAACTGCTGCAAAAGCATCTTTTTTACAGATGGCTCGTTCAACCGGACGACACGAAAGCCTGGAGCACACTGCTCGCGCGAACCGACCTTCCCAAACTGGAAGATTTTGTCAAAAAAAATCTGGACGAGCTGAGCTATCCTACAACATTGTGCCAAATTTTGCTGCTGGAAGGCAATGACAACCTTGCGCAGTGGTTTATTCAAAAACTCTGCGTACTTTACCAGCCTAAGAGAAAAATTACGCTGGAAAAAGCCTTAGTGGAACGCTGCCTGAAAAACAGAAGTTTCAGGCTGTTGGAAGAATATCTCGACAGGCAGAAGTATTACCCCAACCACAGCTTACAGCCGGAAGCGCAAAATGAGTTGATATCCGCCGCGGCAAAAGATAAAGCGCTGGGAGACTGGTATAAGGCTTATTACAGCACATACAAAGGATTTTAGCCGGTGCAAATCAGACGGAAGCTTACGAACCTTCGGGTTCCGGGCTTCCGTTTTTTTATCCTCCCCCGCACATTGCCTCTCGTCCCTCGTAGCCTGCGGCGCTGCCACCTCGTTGTCAAACTCACCACCGCTCCCCTCACCGCCCGCTCCCCCGCATTTCCTCCCGTCGCGCCTCCCTCTCCCCTTTCGCCCGTATATTCCCCTCTTTTTTTCGGGGGAAAAGCCGCCGCAAAAACTTGCGAAAATGCACAATGGGTGCATACTGAAAGCGCAAGTTAATTTACATTTGTTTTTTACATTTATTTTTTTCGGGAGGTACTTATGAAAAAATTTTCTCTGGCACTGGCTCTGTTTTTGGGATTTGGAGCATTTAACGCGCAGGCGTTCGACCTGACGGAAGCCGCAAACAAAATGGCCGACGGCATTAACAACACCGCTCAGGCGATTGAAGACAAAAAGGCCGAACAGGAAGCCGCCGCTGAAGCGCGCAAGCAGGAAGCCGCCCAAGCCAAAGCCGAGCGCGAAGCCAAAGCCGAACAGGCCAAAGCCGATTTGAAAGCCAAGCTGGAAGCAAAAAAAGCCGAAGCCAAGGCTAAGGCTGACGCTGCCAAAGCCGAACGGGAACAAGCCGCCGCCGAACGCAAGGCAAAACAGGAAGAGCAGGAAAAAGCCCTGCAAAATGCCAAAGACAGCCTGAAAAATCTGAAAGGCGCTTTCGGCAAATAAACTCCGGCAGTAAAACCCCTGCATCAACAGCAACAGCCGCCATGCCCCAGGCACCGCGGCTGTTTTTCTATATAGGATAATCGCTTTTATAGGATAATCGCTTTCCCTCACAAGCCCCCGCGGCCAGCCCTGGCTCAGACCTCCCGCCGCCATATTGCGGCACAGGCCGCGGCCAAACGTACCGCCGCAACGCCGCCATCCACAGCCCCGGCGGCACCTCGGCACAAACCTTCCTCAGCCAGACTGTCCGCCCTGCAGCGCTGCCGCCACTTTCATCTCTCTAATGGGAAACCACATCCTATAGCGCCGCCTTCGCACTTCTAAAGGAAACCTCGCTCTACAGCGCCGCCTTCACACTTCTAAAGGAAAACTCCGCCCTGCAGCGCCGCCGCCTTCGCACTTCTAAAGAAAACCTCGCCCTACAGCGCCGCTGCCACTTCCGGATCTTTGAAATAACGCACGACCGACTTCGTTATCGCCTCGCCGAGCTTGCGGCGGTAGGCCGGCTGGCGCAGGCTCTTCTCCTCGGTATAGTTGGAAAGGTATCCGAGTTCAATCAGAACCGACGGAATATCCGGCGCCTTCAGCACCGCAAACCCTGCAAATTTGTGCGCATTGCTGACAAGCTTAACTTTCTGGCGCATTTCATTAACAACATAGCCCGCAAATTTGGACGACTTGTTGCGGCTGTCATTTTGCGACAGGGAAATAAGCACATCGTTGATTTCCGGCGAATTGTCGGAGAAGTCCATGCCGTCGATGATGTCGGCTTTGTTCTCGCGTTCCGCCAGAGCCGCCGCCTCTTTGTCGGAGGCGGTTTCGGACAGCGTATAGACCGAAAGCCCCCGCGCGCTGCGGTTGGCTGCGCTGTCGGCGTGGATGCTGATAAACAGGTCGGCATGGTAGCTTCGGGCAATGGCGACGCGTTTGCGCAGCGGGATGAAAATGTCGGTGGAGCGCGTCATATAGACCTTAAAGCCTTTCGCCTCCAGCTGTTTTTTCAGCTCTTTGCCCATCGAAAGGGTAATGTTTTTTTCATAAGTGCGGTACGAACGCCCGATAGCGCCGGGGTCTTTGCCCCCGTGTCCGGGGTCGAGCACGACGATTTTTTTGCGCTTGACCGCGCCGCTGTAGGCATTTTTCAGGTTGGATTTCGGCGACGGGTCGGACAGCCCCTGCGAGCTGAGGTCGATAACCAGCCGCCAGTTTTTCTGCCCCGCCTGCGGCTCAATCGTAAATTTCTTTTTGATATTGACGTTGTTGTTGATATCAAACACCAGCCGCTTGCCTTTGATGTCGGGTTTGTTGCCGACGCGGAAATCGCTGATAAGCCGGTTTTTGGCGACTTTCGGCGAACCGGAAACAGTCGCGTTCTTAAGGTCGATAACCAGCCGGTTCGGCGAGTCGAGCAAAAACGCGTCATAATCAAAATCCTCCGTACCGTCCAAAACGATGCGGATGCCGTCGTTCTGCTGCCCGGTGCGGACGTCTTTTATCGTGTTGAGCGCATACGCCGCCCCGGAGGAAAGCGCCAACAGCGCGGTGCAGAGCAAAGTTGCCAAAGTTCTTTTTATATTTTTGCAGTTCGTTGTCATAGGTGTCAAATTAATCTGTCGTCAAAACTGTTACAATCTTTTTTAAGAGTAACCCACAAGTTCTTAACATTGATTTAAAAACCGGCTATACATTCGGCGAGGTGCATTTTTTCCGTCCCCGCCGGACATTAATCTTTTTTTTAACTTTTACCGTTATTATATCATAACAACAGCAATGAAACTAGGAGTTAACAAGTATGTCTGTAGGTAAAACAGTCGGCATCCTCGCTGACAAAATGCTGAAATTGACCGGAAAAGCGGTAAAGAAACTGGAAGATTACGGCGCCAAATCCGCCGAGGAAAACAATAACGACAATGCCCGCAAGCTGGCGGAAACGATGAACAAACTCGGCAAAAAGCTGGAAGAACGGCACGACGAATATATCGCCCGGGTGGAAGAAAACGCCGACGAGCTGGCTGAAAAGGGCAAAGACGCGCTGGATAAGCTGAAAAAAGTTTATCAGGAGATGAAGACGCGCGCCGACGCTGCCAAGGAAAAGGCGGAAATCGACGCCAGACGCGATGTTGCGCCGGAATCCGCAGAAACTGAGGACAAAGCCGCGGAAAAAAAGGCGGAAACGGCTGAAGAGGACAAATAGCCCGCAGCGCAAACAGCCGGCAGCGGAAATCACCGGCAGCGGCAAAACCGTTCCGCCACGCATATCGCCGGCAGCGCAAAAAGCCGGCGGATTGTTGCGGCAGGCAGCCCGGCCGGACAATATTTCGGACATAAAAAAACTTCCCCGCAAGAGGGAAGTTTTTTTGTTTCGAAACGAATTCTGTTTTCTCATGCTGCATTCTGTTTTCTCATACTGTAATAGAACTCGTCTATGGTCTGCGGGTCAAGAACGGCACTCATCCCCACCTTGCAAATCGCCAGCAACAGCCCCGTTATGGCCAATGCCAGAATATCCGTCAGCCAGATTGAGTTCGGCCCCAGAAGCAAAGCGCAAAATCCGGCCTGCGAAACTATCCAGAAGCCAAATGCAGCGGCAATGGCGCCGTACAATGCCAGCATACCGCAGGAAACGGCATACAGGCTTCCGCCCAGCAGCTCTTTGTTTTGTCCGCGCGTGATGCAATAAAATGCCACGGCGCCGCAGATGGCCAGAAGCAGTATTATCGGAGTAACGATAAACAACCGGTTGCCTCCGGCGGCTTTGAGCAGCTCGGGCAATTCGGTGAAACGCAGATAATCAAACAGGCTGTATATGGCATACAGCATTATGATTGCCATTCCGATTGCCCTGACGCACAAGCGGCGCACATAATCCTGCTTAATCATTTTTTCCCACAGTTCCTGCGGAAAGCTTTCATAATATTCCTTTGTCCGGTTAAAGATGCCGAACCGGCGGATAATCTTTTCCCTGAAAGGAACGGAAGCTTCTGCATTTTGGCGGGCCTGTAAGATACGGGCTTCTTTTTCATAAACACCGTTGTGGTATTTATTTAAGATTTTCTGCATATCCTGCTGCATCAAATCTTTTTCTATTTCTTTAATTGTTTTCATAATCTGTATTTTTAGTTCATAATAATTCGGAAATTAAACAGATTATAGCACAAAAAAAGCGGGTGTGCAACAGGAAATTTTCATCAGCGCCGCAGGCGGCGGCAAAACCGCCCTTTGAGCAGGCTGCGTACTTTTTATGTACGCCTCCCGCTCCTGACAGCCGCCCGAACCGGTTCCACGGTTTATCCCGCTCCTGGCAGAGCGGCGGCAACGCCCGAATTTAGCTCCTTACAGCTAAGACTTAACGCCGTTTAAGCCCAATCCGAGCTCCCCCTTTCGACATCCATCCGGTTTAAGCGCGCCGTTTAAACATCCTTCCGTTCCGCCTCAGTCCGAAGCCACCCCTGTTTTAACTTGGCGATAACGAAAATCAGCGTAAACCACAGCATAACGACGGCAAGCGAAAAAACAGCCCCCGACAGCAGTGGCAGTCCGCCGCTCCGCAGCATAAACGCCAGCAGCAGTGTCCCCAGACAGCGCAGCGTCCACATCGCGCAGCCGGAAGCGGGTTTGTCCCGTTTCTGCATAACTTCCACCGCAACGACGCAGCAAAGGGCAAAAAACGACAGCGTCCACGCGGCGGCAGCTTCATCGGAACCGGCAAGAGTAAAAAAGACAAACGCGGCATTGGCGCTTATGACAGCCCCCGCCCAAAGCGCCCAGAAAAAAAATTTATTTTTCATAATCTACAATTTTTAGAAACAATTATATAAAAAAAAAAATAACTTCGCAGCCGGCATTATACAGCGGATTTTTATTTCTGCAAGCTCTATTGTCCGTCCCCTCTCCTGCGCAGTCCCGCCCCGCAAACCTCCCTTTGCCCCGCCGTCCCTCTCCCGCGCAGCCCTGCTCCGCAAACCTCCCCTTGCCCTCCCCGGATAGATTTTAGTTTATATTCTTCACTTTGTCCTTTACTTTTGGCTGAGCGGCATTAATATCTATACAACTTGGTTTATATCAGCATAAAGGACAGGCGATGAAGAAAATATTATCCTTTTGGATGGCACTTATCTGGCTGGCACTGGCCGCTCCGGCGCAGGCGCAGCTCAATGTCAGCATCAGCGGCGCGCAGCAGGAGCCGATTCCGGTGGCTTTTCCCGAAATCCTGTCGGACAATCAGGGCATCGGCGCGTTTCTCGGATTTTCGTACGCAAGCAAAGTGCGCGACGTCGTTTTGGCGGATTTGGAGCGCAGCGGCCTGTTCCGCATCATCAACGAGCGCAGTTACATTCAGAAGTTCACAAGCTTTGACCAGCAGCCGATATTCGGCGACTGGAAAGTGCTGAACGCGCAGGTTCTCGTGCAGTCGTATATTCTGGAAGAAAACGGCTCCGACCTCAAACTTCGTTTCAAACTCTGGGACATCGTCAGCCAGAAAGAGCTGCTGTACGAAGTTTACAGTTCCTCAAAGGATAACTGGCGGCGCATGGCGCATTCGATGGCCGATGCGATTTACGAACGCCTGACCGGCGACAAAGGCTATTTCAACACCGTCATTGCCTATATTTCCGAAAGCGGCCCCTCGGGCAAGCGCGTCAAACGGCTGGCGCTGATGGACCAGGACGGCGACGGCCACCAGTTCCTGACCAGCGGGGCCAATCTGGTGCTGACGCCGCGATTCTCGCCCGATATGCAGTATATCGCCTACCTCTCGTACGTCAACAACAAGCCGCGCGTGTACCTGTATAACCTGCGCACGCAGCGCACCGAACTGCTGGGCAACTTCCCCGGCATGACGTTCGCGCCGGCGTTCTCGCCCGACAGCAAATATCTGCTGATGAGTTATGCCAAAAACGGCGTTACCGATATTTACGAAATGGATTTGGCCACGCGCGAAACCAAAAAGCTGACCTCCGGGCCGTCGATAGATACCAGCCCGAACTATTCGCCCGACGGTTCCAAAATCGTGTTTAATTCCGACCGCGGCGGCAATCAGCAATTGTATGTGATGAACCGCGACGGCTCCGACGTCCAGCGCATCAGCTTCCGCCAGGGGAGCCGCTACGCATCGCCGGTATGGTCGCCGCGCGGAGATTACATCGCGTTTATCCGTATGGAAGGCAACCAGTTTAACCTCGGCGTTATGTATCCCGACGGCACCGGCGAACGCACCCTCGCCACCGGGTTTTATATCGAGCGCCCCACCTGGTCGCCCAACGGCCGCGTGCTGATGTTTTATCGCCAGAACCGCGGCACCGCGACTTCTGACGGCGCAACGCAGCTGTATTCCGTAGACATCACCGGTACCAACGAACGCCTGGTGCTGACCCCCGGAGACGGCAGTGACCCCGCCTGGTCTCCGCTGTTGTAAAAAGAAGCCCCGCCCGCTCCGGAGACGGCACCCGCCCGCTTCTCCGCTTTGTCAGGGCGCCGGCATTGTTGTAAGCCGTCTGTATGGGCGGCTTTTTTTATTCCTATAATAATCAAAACCGTAATTCCGATAACAAAATCGTAAAACTACTCCTTGCAGGAATTGTTCTATCTCTCATACATATTATTTAGTTTTTGAATAATGCATACACTTTCTTTATTAATTCCGACATGAGAAAAAGAATAAGAAGCAATAATTTCTTTATGAGTCCTATATTGATTTATTACCTTATTTTGCCTTAAAAAATCATCTGTAATGTCTGTTCTCGCAGCACTTAAAAGAATTGGTTCACAGCCGTAATTTAAAGCACATTGCACATCAGCATATGCATCTCCAATAAAAGTTATTCGAGACCTTTCAACCGGAACTATTCTCAACTTATGTAATGCAAACTCAATAATGCAAGGAGAAGGTTTAGTTGTTCCTGCTTCATCTGCAGTCACTATTGTATCAATATAAGGCTGTATTTGTTTAGAAAATTCATCATGATGTTGCAATGCCTGTATAAAAGCATAGTCTCGATTTGTTATAACTGCAGTAAAAATTCCCTGATATTTTAAAATTTGCAAATGTTCAGATGCAAATGAAAAAAAAGGAATATCATTGATATGTTGCATCAGATAGTTTATATACATATCATAAGCGCTTGATGCATTTTTTCCAAAAAAATTTGGAAAATTCTCCTTCATTGATAACGACTTGTCTTTTTTATTTTTCATAATATGCCAAGGTGGACATTTAAACTCCTTTAATGTAAAGTTAATCGCATCATGATCAACTTCTTTGGAATTCAGCAGTGTCCCACATAAATCAAAAATAACCACAAGGGGAGATTTCTTTTGTTGAAGCATCATAGTTTTATCTAATCCCGTCCCAATATAAAAATAAAGCGGCAAAATCAGAAAAACACTTTACCTTTCCGGCGGCGGCATATTGCGCCAGTTCCCCCTCGCCCATAAATTTTCCGTTGCCGATAACAACAGGCAAAACACCGGCGGCAAGGGCGCAGTCAGTATCCTGCTTGGAATCACCGACCAGCCAGACAGTTTCGCGGTTGATGGCAAAATCCGCATTTTTCAGGGCGGCAAAAACAGGGTCGGGCGCAGGTTTGTTGCGCGGAGCATCGCCATTACCGAGGACTGCATTAAAAACAATATCAGGAAAAAAGTGCCGCACTTCCGCCGTCAACAGCGTTTTTTCCTTATTGGAAACAACGTATATGCCGACACCTGCGTTTATGCAGCTGCGCAGGAAATCCGCCGCGCCGGGAGCCGGAACAATCCGCCGCATTCCGTGTACCCGATAATATGCAAGATAATCATCGTATGCCCGTACGCTTTCCTCACCGAAAAAATTGGGGAAATTTTCTTTCAGCGATTTTGACGTATCACGATACTTCCGTTTGGTCTCGTCCCACGGCTCCCTGCCGTATGCGGCCAGCGTATGCTCCATCGCGTCAACAACGGCAGGGCGTGTCTCGGCCAGTGTCCCGTCCCAGTCAAACAAAACCACCCGAGGAAAAACGGTTTCAACAACTCTCATCTGAGCAAACTTTGAAAAACAAACTATATTCATAAAAACATTCCTTGTTACTGCCTGTAAATCATATTTAATTCATCAATCTCACTTTGAAGATTGCTAATTCCCCTATTTAAACTTTCCTGATCATTTTCAGTCAAAATGGTAGAAACCGCTTCAATTTTTCTATAACTAATCAAACAGGGCATTTGGGCATAGCCGTTTGCCTCACATCGCAGCAGTTTCCGATTTAAAGGAAGCTGCAACCTTTTAAACTTCTGAGTAAATGCCTCAATTATATTATAAAGCGCTGCAGCCGGAAGTTTGGAAGAACCGCTGTTTATTTCCGGATAGTTACAATCTTTTTGCATATCAGAAATTTCCTTTCCTCTCAAAATTGTTTTCTGCAATGCAATACTTTTTTTACGATATAAATCTGAAACGTCTTTCGATATATAAAATTCTGTCTCTGATATAAACATATCTTTATTATGAAAGCCCAATATAGTAGCATCAAATTCATTCAAAGCCAAACCCGTTATTTCAGAAAATATTTTTTTGAATCGTATAGTATCTAAATAACACCCCAACCCATATACCTTTTTTGAAGTCAAAAGATCCCTCGCTCTCTGCGTAATAATATCAACCTGATTTGTCACTATAACAAATGTTGCAGTAGAAGCATAAAATTCAACTTGCCGGCATAATTCCACAATAAGAGAATAATTTTTTAATGATTGCACATTTCGTCCGCTTGAATCAGACAGATAATATTGTTTTTTTTCTTTCTCATCAGCAAAAAGTCCTGCACAAATAATTACCAATTCAGATTCTGATAAACTGCTAAAATTGTTTGTCGGCAAAAATTTTACGTTATGAGAAAATTCCTTATTTCGTATAAAAAAAGCCTCCTCTAAGTCCATAAGAAAGCCCTGAATTTTTTGTACATTGTGCGGCGTAAACAAGACAACTTCCAGTTTCTCTCTAAAATAGTCTTGCCCGGCCAGCAATCGTATTACCTCTGTTCCGACTTTACCGGAAGCTCCGAGTATGGATATTTTCATAATGAAATTTCTTCACGTCAAATTGAACATTGTTAGTATAGCATACTTTATTATTCCGTCAACACAAAAATAAAAAGCCATTCCGCCCCGCCGCAACATCCGCGCTGCACCCGTCGGAGACAAAACTTTCGCCCGTTAAACGTTGGTCTGCCACCCCTTGACGCTCGTATCCTCGCTGCCCTGGTGCACCACAATCTGCGGATAAGCGATGTTGATATTCGCCTCGCGGAACCGTCGCAGGATTTCGTACCGCACGTCGCTGCCCGCCGACCAGCCGCTCCAAATGTCGGAAACATAAATCCGCAACTCAAAATCCAGCGAAGATTCGCCGAAATTCTTAAACAGCACATACGGCGCCGGCACTTTCATCACCTTTTTGCAGCTCCGCGCGCATTCCAGCAGCAGTTTCGTTACCTGCTCGGCGTCCGAATCATACGAAACCCCGACCGCTATCGTCTGCCGCTGCCAGTTGTTGCCGTGCGTCAGGTTGGTCAGCGACGACGAAATCAGCGTCGCGTTCGGAATAATCACGCTCGCCTTGTTAAAGGTTTCCACCTCCGTCGAGCGGATGTTAATTTGTTTGATTTTCCCTTCTTCGCCGCCGATAAGCACCCAGTCCCCGACCTTAAACGGCCGCTCAAACAAGAGGATAATGCCGCTGACCAGGTTTTTGATGACGTCCTGCAGCCCGAAACCGATACCGACCGACAGCGCACCGGCGATAACCGCGAGGTTGGACAAATCCACGCCCATCGCCACAATCGCCAGAATGGCGGAAATGATAAAGCCCGTAAAGCTGAACCCGGAAATCAGCGAATGCTTAATTCCCTCGTCCATGTTGATGCGGTTCAGCAGATTGTTCGAAAGCCGGTTTTTCATCATCTTAACCAGCGTCAGCGAAATCAGGAAAACCAGCAGCCCGGTAACGATTGAAATCAGCGAAATGTTGATGCCCCCGACCTTAAAGCCGAACACCAGTTTCTTTACCGCCTGCAACATAAACGCCCCCGGCATTCCCCACAGCGTCAGCAGCGAATAGATAAGAAACAGCACCAGCAGCGGCGTTACCAGCAGCGTCATCAGAAAATCCGCCTTCGACAACAGCTGTTTGCGCAGTTTAAACGTCTTAATCCAAAAGACGATGCTCCGCCTGAGCAAATCGGAAATAAACCGCCGCACGATGACAAACGCGCCGATAAACAGCACTGAGGCGATAAAACGGTTGAAAATAAAGGTCGCCAGTTCCGGATACCCGAACAGCGAAATGCCAAACGTCAACACCGCAAAAATTGTCGTAAACACGATGATTTTGGAAGAAAGGCTCATATTCTCCGGTTCGTCGTCCGCCAGCAAAGCCGCCGCGCTTCCCGCCGTCGGTGCCGAAGTGACGATTTTCTCGCTCGCAACAGCCGTACCGTTCACAGCTGCCGCCGCCATACCCGTGATGCTGCTACCACTGCCTGTGGCGCTGCCACCCGCCGCGCTCCGGTTCCGACGGTACCCTCCCCCGCCGTACCTGTGGTGCTGTTACCACTGCCTGTGGCACTGCCACTGTTGCCCGTGGTGGTGCTACTACTGCCTGTGGCACTGCCACTGTTGCCCGTGGTGGTGCTACTACTGCCCGTGGCGCTGCCACCATTGCCGCCCGCACCGTCCCCCCGGCTCTCCTCCTCATTTTCTTCGTCGCCGGCTCCCCGGTTTCTAATCCGCCCCAAAATCCGCGATGTCATCAAAATAATGACAAACGCCTTAATTGCGTCGCCCGCCACTTCCAACAACAGCGTCAGCGCCTCGCTCGCTTCAAAATAAGCCGCAATCTGCCGGATGCACCCGACCGCCCCGAGCAAAATAAGCGACAGCGTCGTCGCCGCAAACACGCGCTCAGCCCTCTCGTCGGAAATGTTAAACAGCCGCCAGCGCCCGTTCCACGGTGCCAGCGTAACCCGCGCCAGCGCCCGGATAAGCGTAACATACAGCGAATAGTACAGCACATTGGCCAAGACCACGCCGAACTTGCTCTGCGTCAGCGTTTCGTTGGTCAATTGCCACAACAGGCACCCGCCGATAAGCAGCGACGGAATCACCCCGTACGCAATCGCCGTAATCACCGCCACCACGATTTTCTGTCCGTAACGGGGATAGTCTTCGGTATGCCCGTACCCCCATTTGTTAATGATATACCGCCGCAGGAACAGCCCGAACGACAATGCCAGCCCCAAAATCAGCAGCACGTACCATCCGCCGTGGTAAACGTTCTCGCGTTCTTCCGCCGAAAGCCCCCGGTACCACTCGACCGGCGAGATTGCAATTTCCCAGAAAAACACCGCTGCGTCGCCAATGGCCGTAAAAAAGTTGTGCGGCGCAATCAAGACATTCTGCTCCGCCACCAGATTGCCGATGATAATCCGGCTCCGCGCCTCGGAAATAATCGAATTCAGCCGCGCCATTTCGGTTTTGAGCAAATTCGCCTCAATCAAACGGTTTTTATAGTTGTTCATCACCGCCGTATACTTGCTGCGCATTTCCGCAATCGCCGGGTCTTCGTTTTCCCCTTCCGCCGGCTCCGGCCCCAATGCGTTTAACGCATCCTGCACGTATTTGGAGTTCTTTTCAATCCCTTTGGCCGCAAACTCAATTACGATTTCCTGCTGGGTCAGAAATGCCGCGGCATCGTCCAGGCTCTGACGCGTAAACTGCTTTTTCCGGATGGATTTTTCAATTTCCTCCAGCTGCCCCGAAACGGTCTTGTAGTCAAACGCCGCCTCGTTCTCGGAACCGGAAGCCTCGCCCTCGTCAACGCCGAGGGCCTCCGTTTCCGCACCGCCGGACTTGCCGCTCGCTTCAGCGCTGCCGGACTTGCCGCTCGTTTTCGCCGCCGTTATATCGGCACTGTTCGTCCCGACGGCATGCGCCGTTTTTTTCCCCGCCGCCGCAACATCGCCTGAAATAACCGCCAGCCCGGTCAGAACCGCAGCCGCCAGCATAACGCCCGAAACCCAAAGTCTTAATATTTTGCCCATTTGCTTTTCCGTCCTTTTCTTCTGCCTTTTTTCGTTACGTTATGCCGACAGCCCTAAACTGCCGCCGTTTCTCTCGGTGCCCTGCCGTTTCGCCAACCCGCCGGAACATCGGCGGTACAGCCCTTGTTGCCTGTGCTGTTGGCACCGTTTCCCGTGCCGCCGACACCGTTTCCTGTACCGCCGACACCGTTTCCTGTACCGCTGACACCATTTCCTGTACCGCTGGCACCGTTTCCTGTGCCGCCGGCACCAAAGTCCCCGTCTAAGCTTTCGCCAGTACCGCAGTCATCACCGAAAACGCCAGTTTTGCCCCGCCGGCGCGCAGGTTGTCTGCCACCGTCCAGAAACTGATGCCGTTCTCGACCGAAACATCCTGCCGCACGCGCGACACATAAACGCTGTCTTCGCCCTGAACATCATCAACGCTGACATAGCCCGCATCTACCGTCTTGTCAAAAACGACAACGTTTTTCTGCGCCTTCATCGCCTCGCGTACCGCCGTCGCGTCAACTTCGTCGTCAAACTCCGCATTGACAAACGCCGCATCGCCGATAAACGTCGGCACGAACGCACAGTTCGCGTGCACTTTGATGTCGCTGTCAAGAACCTTTTTAATCTCGGCGTTAATCGCCCACTCCAGCGATGTTTCCTCGCCGATGAACTCGCCGACCTGCGGCAGAACGTTAAACGCGATTTGCTTTTTGAAAATCTGCTCGTCATCAACCAGCGTTTCGTTCAAAAAGATTTTGCGCGACTGCGTAAACAGTTCGTCCATCGCCTCATGCCCGTGATAAGAAGTGGAGTTAAACGTCGTTACCACCAGCCGCTTAAGCTTGTGTTCTTTGATGGTTCCCGCCAGCGGCAGCAAAATCTGATACACCGCCGACGACGGCACGCCGATAACCTGCGGCAGCCCGTCCGTTGCCTGCCCGTTCCCCCGTTTCAACAGTTCGCCGTTCAATTCGGGAATAACCAGCGGAACCGAACTGTCGCCGAACGTTGCCCCCGAAAGGTCAATCACACGGCATCCGGCACCTGTCGCTTTCTTGATAAAACGCTTGCCCTGTTCCTTCGTTGTTGCAAATATCGCAATATCGGCTTTCTTAAAATCAAATGTATCCAGTGCAGACACGTCCAATTCGTCATCTTCGCCGTATGACACCAGCGTCCCGAGCGGCGCTTTCGCCTCCAGCGCAAATACGTCGTCGGCCGGAATGCCGCTTTCGTTCAAAAGGTTGAGAAACTCCCGGCCGGTACTTCCTTTAACCCCGGCAACTGCAATCTTTGGCATCTTAACTTCCCTTTCATCAAACTTAAAACTTGCTGAACCTGACGTCCGGCCCGGCATCTTATCCGGCACCTGACCAACGCTGTACCCGTTGTGTAACGCGGCTCTGTACCTGCTGTCCAACTTGGCACTGTTGCATAATTTTTTCAAGTATTTTATCCGACTTTTCCGCTTTTTTGCATCTTCCTGCCAAACTGCCCATGCCGCCCCGTCTCACTCTCTCCGCAGCGCCCCGTCCTGCGTCATTGCCGGCAGCGCAGCCATGCCGCTCCTTGCAGCGCCGCGAGCCATTTCTCGCGCCTGGCCGCCAGCGGGATAGACGCGTTCGCCGGGCTCGTAGACGGCAGCACTTCCCACGTCCGCCCCTCCAGCAGCCCCTTGTTGAAACGGCAGAACAGCTTAAACGCCGCCTGCCCGTTAAACAGCAGCCGCTCAATCTCCGGATACAGCGCAAACAGCGCCGCAAAATCGTTCGGCATCGCATTTCTGATGTCGGAATCAAGGCTTCCCTCTCGCGCGCAGCTCTCCGCCGCATCCCACAGCCCGACCCCGTGCGCCAGCAGCAGCCCGGTTTTGATGCCGTAAGCCGGCGGCGCTTTCGGGTCAAAAGGCTCGCCGTAAGCCTCAAAGACAAAACGCCAGAACAGGTTGTGCCGGTGCGCATAATACTCGCCCGCCGCCAGCGACGCCTCTCCCGGCATGGAGCCGATAACCAGCGCCCGCGTCCGATCATCGGCGATATAGGAAAAGCTGTGCGGCATAAAACCTCCCTGAAATGCTGTTTCGTTGTTTTCTTCCACGCATAAACTCCCGCAATGATACGGCATAATTTCCGTCCCCGCAATCCCCCGCCGCAAGTTATGCACGCCGTTTCGTTCTCCGCCCCATCGCCGCCCCGCCGCACGCTCTCCGCCCGCGGTTATTCCCCTCGTCTCACGGCTACCTTGAAAACATCTCCGCCCGCCATATATAAGCCGCAGCACCACCCGCCCAATCCCTCCGGATAGTGCCCGCCTCAACCGACACACCCGCCCAGTCTCCCGGACGGCATCCGCCCCGTCGGCCGGCGCATCTGCACCCCTCAACCGACTGCCCCGCGGTCATATCTGCCCGCATACCCGTTATCATATCCACTGTTATATCAAGGAGAAAGAAATGTTTGCGATTCGCGCTTCCGGCGACCGCGGCCACACCCAAACCCCGTGGCTCAACAGCCGCCACACCTTTTCGTTCGGATCCTATTACGACCCGCGTTACCTCGGTTTCAGCGACCTGCGCGTCATTAACGACGACGTCGTCGCCCCGGCCGAAGGCTTCGGTACCCATCCGCACAAAAATATGGAAATCGTTACCGTTGTGCTCGACGGCGAGCTAGAACACCGCGACAGCATGGGCAGCCGCGGCGTCATCAAAGCCGGCGAAATCCAGAAGATGAGCGCCGGCTCCGGCATTACCCACAGCGAGATGAATCCGTCGCTCAGCAAACCCGTCCATTTTCTGCAAATCTGGATAGAGCCGAACATCGACGACGTCAAACCCGAGTATATGCAGGCCGCCCCCTCGCCGCAGGAGCTGAAAAGCCGGCTCGTCCGCATTGCCTCGCCCAAAAGTACGGACAGCCCGATAACCCTGCACCAGAATGCCGAAATTTACCAGACCCTGCTCGAGCAGGACAAAACCGTCAGCTTCAACATCACTCCCGCACACAAAGTCTGGATACACGTCGCAACCGGTGCCGTCAGCCTCGACGGACACCCGCTTATTGCCGGAGACGGGGTCGCCGTCGCCGACGAAACCGCCGAAATCAGATTGCGCGGCATAGACCCGCTGTCTAACGTGCTGATATTCAAGCTCCGCGCCTGAAAAAGGGGCGCAGTTTCCCGCACCCCTTCTTCTTATCGGCCTTCGTCGCAGCACCAGAGCGTCCGAACCGGCACCTTGGCTTTTCAACCGGCATTCCGACCGCTCCCAAAAGCTCCGGCACTCACGCCGGTTCCCCGGTATCACAGCGGCTTCTCCGGCACTCACAGCGGTTTCTCCGGCACTCACGCCGGTTCCCCGGTATCACAGCGGCTTCTCCGGCACTCACAGCGGTTTCTCCGGCACTCACGCCGGTTCCCCGGTATCACAGCGGCTTCTCCGGCACTCACAG
>OGHC01000508.1_pt1 | contig 27218 bp, 29 predicted proteins | sample 1571381 | NCBI WGS metagenome assembly OGHC01 (sample SAMEA2581945, study PRJEB24529) | metagenome | biome: Human gut stool | place: China | collected 2011 | reverse complement strand
AATGAGGTATCAAATTTATGAAGCAAAATCCGTTAAATATGATGCCCAACAACGATACCGAATGGTAACAAAAAAAGAGGTTTATTATGAATAGCCAAGATTTAACAACAATGAAAGATATAGGAAAATTAATACGAGATATTCGTAAACAACAAGGAGTAACCCAAGAAGAACTTGTTGGAATACCATCCTTAGATACTAGGTTTGTGTATCCATCCCATTTGCGTGCATTTTTTAGGGAATGACCAGACCAAAAAATTATTTAAGTTCAAAATAATAGATACGAGTTCTGACCAAATCCCATTTTTCAGCGCACAAAACACCTCAAATTTTGGAGAATAATTCAAAAAGTATCTATATTTTTTAGAGTAGATTAAGAAAAATGTGTATATTTCAGTCATAAATATTTAGAATTTTGTGTATAATTTATCAAAATAATTCTTGAATTTTGTGTATTTTTATGTTAAATATAGCTTATAAAATGTGTATAATATATTTAAGGAACAGCGAATGTATCGTAAAGCAGAGAAAATATTACAAACTTGGAAGGCTAATCCGAAAAAAAAGGCCTTATTGATAACCGGTCAACGGCAGGCCGGTAAAACTTATATCGTGCGTGAGTTCGGTAAAGCTAATTATAAACACTATGTAGAAATTAACTTCATTACAACACCTTCTGCCAAAGATATTTTCTCCGGTGATCTGAACGCAGATACTTTAATCATGAATTTAACAGCATTCATCGGAAAGTCATTGGAAAAAGGAAAAACCTTGATATTCCTTGATGAAATACAGGAATGTCCTAATGCAAGAACAGCCATTAAGTTTTTAGTTGATGATGGCCGATTTGATTACATAGAATCAGGCTCATTATTAGGCGTTCAATATAAGCAAGTTCCATCTTATCCTGTGGGGTATGAAGAAATATACCAGATGTATCCGATGGATTTTGAAGAATTTTGTATTGCCAATGGAGTTCAAGCATCAACGCTTGATTATTTGCGTGAATGTTATAAAAAACAGACACCGATAACGGATTCCATTCATCAAACCATGTCTAATCTATTCAAGTATTACATTGTTGTCGGCGGTATGCCTGATGTGGTCAAAAGATTTATAAACACACATGATATAGGACAAGTCGTAAATGTTCAACGAGATATTATTGCCCAATATCGACAGGATATAAGCAAATATTCTACCACCGGCAAAAATATGATTAACAATATATTTGATAATATACCATCACAGCTGGATGATAAAAATCGCCGATTTATGCTCTCATCAGTTCAAAAGAACGCCAGACTTCGTGATTATGAGGATTCTTTTGTTTGGCTTTCAGATGCCGGAGTTGCTCTGCCTTGTTATAATCTGACAGAGCCAAAGATCCCGCTTAAAATTAACGAACAAAGCCGTTTGTTCAAGCTTTATATGAGTGATGTCGGCTTACTATGCGCAATGAGCCTGGAAAATATACAATTTGAGATACTACAGGGTAATTTATCTATAAATATGGGTGGAATATTAGAAAATGCCTTTGCCGAACTTTTAAAAGCCAATGGCTTCGCATTGCGGTATCTTAATAAAAAGAATATAGGAGAGCTGGACTTCGTGGTTCAGCAAAATGATGAAGTCATGCCGATTGAAATTAAATCAGGTAAAGATTATAAAACACATGCCGCACTTAATAATGCCTTAAAAGTTAAGGAATGGAACCTCAAAAAAGGTATTGTATTTTGTATGGACAATATCCAAAAAACCGAGAAAATAACCTATCTTCCTTGGTATTTAGTGATGTTTCTAAAACAAAATAATCATGATGAATCAATGATTGTAAATGTGGATTTAAGTGGATTATGATAAATTCAACATTATATCATATTTCACTGGACTGATGGGCAATACCAAGTGCAGTATAACATTGTTGCATTTGCTCTGCAAAAGCGTTATGCGCGGAGTTAAACGCCGAGAATATAGAGCATATTTTCAAGTTTAATGACAAAGCAGAACACTTTTGCAGGCAAACCCAAAGGGCAAACTTCAAAATTTCATATAAACACCAATTTTCCTCGCACTGTATGCCCAATACAGCCGCTCAAAAAATCAGTATTTCTCTGAAATTTTGAAGAATTGTGCGACAAACGTCATATTGTACTTGATATTGCCCCATTTCCAAGCATTCATTGTATTAAACGAAAGGAAATACAATGAAAACAGTTAAGATTTACATGGTCCGGAAGCCCTCAGATATCAACGAAGTTAAGGAGTTATGCCGGCGCTATAACGCGCAGGCAGAGGAAGTAACGGTAACAGAAACGGTCAACCTGACGCCAACATGGTATGAAGCTGTGTGCCGAGCGCCGCTCGACGATTACATCTTTTTATCCGGCAAAGGCGGTTATGATGATGAAAACCACCGCCAAGTGGTTGCCATACAATGCACCGGCAAACCGACACTTTATGTTGACCCGTCTGGCTCATCCTACTGCCGATACATGGGGATTGAATTGTGAAAATGCGCAAATACGAGGATATTAAACCGAGCAACCGGACAAACTTTGTGATGGTCTATTATCACGCCGGCCGCACCTTAACTCAAATCGAAACTTTACTAAAAAAGGCCTACGGCAACCCGCTACCAGTCAGACCGCGCGACCGCCTCAACCGTTTACAATTCAAATTAGAGCAAATGACCGCCCGATATAAACAGTGCCAAAATGAGCTAAAAGCAGAGTACCAAAAACAGAAATAAAATTTCAGGATCTTGTAAATTTCAAATCACTTAAAGTGTCTTCATTTTCCCCATGTTTTATATTCATGATAAAAATTCTTTCATTATCAACTATACTTTTATCAAACAAATCATAATGTTTATCAGGAATTTCTTCTACATTATTGAAATCCATCGAAGCAAGTGAACCACAAATGTAATCTGGTACTCTTATAAATTCGTCACATATTTCTTTATCATATTCCTTTGCATCCACAAAACCATACATTTGGTCATCAGGGATTCTTCTATTTAATAAACTAGCACATCCTAAACGTATAAATTCATGAACAATACCATCTTGAAAACTTGTTATTGTATCTCTATCGGAAATCCAATAAATATGTTTAGCATTTGCTTTACAGCGAACATCAATAGATAATGGTCTTAAACGTTGAGCCTGAGATGACACTAACATACCATATCGTTCGGAACCGCGTTTTTGTTGTTTGAGCCATGCTTTTGCTTTATCTAATGAACGCGTTAAAACTATCGGGTACCGTTCTTTAAGAGATTCATATAATCTTTTAGCTTCATCAACGTTTGAAGCCAAAAGAGCATGCACAAATTCAGAAAGTTGTTCTGCTCTGAATGAACGCATTGACACAGCGAGGTGTAAATCTGATTTCTTCCGAACATGAGAATTATTTTCTAGTAATTTATCAATTTCACCAGTTGCGTATTCTTTATCCCTTAACTTATCGGAAATAAAGACGTTCCAATTAGAAAAACTACTATTGATAGCTCTAAGCCATTCAGAAATGCCTGCTTCACAGGTATTAATTTCCTGACCACCGCCAACTAAACAAATAATAACAGCCCAATCCTCACGCAAATCCAATGACCAAATCAAAAATTCTGGTTCAGACATTGGAAAATCTTTAATCCCCTGTTTACGTGATAACCAGTTAGCTAACTGTTGTTGTGTCCATGCACGTTGAGCTTCATCGAAAATAGCGACGTGCTCAACTTCTGAATAACCATCTTCCTGATGCTTTTTAACTTTTGCTGGATCAATTTCCAAAATCCCATCGCGAATTGGCGTCTTAATTTTGCTTAAAGAAGTATTGCGGTAATGGTGCACGATTTGAATAAAGGATTTTACATTCCGCCTTGCCTCAGTGAGTGTATAATGCTTTTCTGGATTTTTCTCATTTTCTTGTCTTTTTTTATCACGGGCCAGCGCTTCGGTTAAAACATCCACCAACGGCTGATTGCCGGACAGATATATCGTATTCAAAAATAATTTGTCCTTTTTCATTCTGCAGAATGGAACTCAACAAATTAATTTCTTCTTCCCATGCATTTCTTTGCAGATCCGTAATGTCAAACGGTGAGTTTCTTACGAGCGAGCCTAAGATATAGTTAGAATCACTCTTTATAAAGTTCTCAATTGTATCTGCGTAAAAATATACGCACGAATTCACTTACAATACTATCTTGAAAATCTGTTATTTTATCTCTATCCGATATCCACAGAATATGCTTTGCGTTGGCTTTTATTAAAAGGAATTCTATAATAGAAGCCATAATGTGAACAGTAATACTGATGTTAGATAATGTCTTTAAATCCACTTCTTTCCGATTAAGATATTCTCGGAATTTCTTGATTTTATGAATAAATTCGTCTCTTTTCTTTTCTGGCCAATATTCCATATATTTAATCATTTGATCTAAATGTTGTTTATTTTCCTCTAATTGAAAAATATTATTTTTATCTTCAATTATAAATGCTAAGGAGAAAAAATAAGGAGCTTCTTTAATATAATTAACAGCCTTTTGGGAAAGATTTTTGAAATCTTTTATATCTTTAGATAAATACTGTTTTATTCCATTTTTTAGTATATAAGGATGCGTAAATGGATAAATCGTAAAAGTCATCACATCATTTGGCTTATTTTTATCATCAAGGCAATAATCACTAACAATATACCAAGAATCTACACGCTTAAAATTCTGTTGAAACTTTTTCCATTTTTCAACAAAATCAGGGAAATGGCTGGATAGGATTGTTTTTCTATTCATATTTTCACCAAAGCATATTTATCATACTTATATACTTAGGTTTTATTTCTAAAAATAACAAGACTTACAACTTCAGATGCTCTAAAAATGCCTGACAGCCTTCGTATATATCCCAATAACTCTCGTCAAAGTTGCCGGTGTACCATGGGTCGCGAATATTGCGTGGATTGTTAGTAAAATCAAGCAAGCGATGGATTTTGTTTTCCGTATCCGGACCAACGAGCGATTGAATGTCCTCAATGTTGCTGTCATCCATCGCTAAAATATAGTCATAATATGCATAATCGCGCGGACGAATACGCCGAGAATAATGCTCCTCAAACGGCACATGCATGGATTTCAGCATCTCGCGCGTGCCATGATGAATACCGGCGTGGCACATCTCGTTGTAACTCTCAGTTGCCGCGGAATCAATATAAAACTGCTCCGACAGGCCTTTTTCGGCGACCATTTGCTTAAACACAAACTCTGCCATCGGCGATCGGCAAATATTCCCCAAACATACAAACAAAACTTTAATCATTTTACTATTTTAATAAATTGCGAATTCTTGCTTTTATTTCATCTAAGACTGTCGATAACGATCGCTTAGCTTCATCTGATATTAATGACGTGTGCATAACAGCATCTCTGGTTGGTTTATATATCTTACCTTTGTTAGATAATCTATTTGGTTCATTACCCTTGTCTACAAGATTTGCTAAACCATCCATATCTAAATAACTTTTGTCATCATCATTTTTTCTAATACTAATACTCATTCCTGCTTTATTTTTACTATCTTCTTCTCTTTTCCGATATTTTTCAACATTCTCAAGCGCTTCTTTAGATAAAGGATATTTTTTATATTCAATGTATTTTCGAATAAGATTTTCAGAAATAAAACATTCTGAATATGAAGGAAAATTAAACTGAGCTTCTTTAGCTAAATCATCCAACCAGGAAGATACCTCATCTTTTATTGATGAATCTTTATCTTTATATTCCTTGGAAGTTTCATTATATAATTCTTGAGCTCTTCTTTCTTTTTTGGTAATCTTTGATGTGTTATCCGGATCACCGTCTTCTCTTTTTTCAACACGAAAATCATCCCATTGATTCATGATAGTATGCAAAAGAGATTTAAATTTTTGCAAAAATTTTTGAAATTTAGGATCTTCTGCCTTTATACTTTCTCTGCTACTGGTGAAACGATCTTCTTCATCATCTAAAGCATCATAATTAATTTGACCATACAGGTAACTTTCAGGAACTCGTCTTGTTCTAATATGTTTTAATATATCTTTTTCACGTAGCCGTCCGTTTACAAATAAATCAACAGTTACAGTTTCGTCAACATCTTTAATTTTTAAATCTGCAGGTTTTTCAACAGAAACGATAAATCCTGTAATCTTATCACCATTTTCCAATTCAAATGTTAAAGACGAAATTTTACCTTTATCCTTGGCTAAAGCTATCTCTTTGGCTTTTTGTAAATATTCATCGTTAGAAATGTCATTTATATCCCAGACAAATTGCGTTTTATTTAATAAGGCAGACAAATCATCATTTACTATCTGTTTTCCATTTACAAAAATATTAAAATTATTATCTAAAGTTGAAAAACGAAAGTACAATGCAATAATTTTTCTTAAGTAGTCAACATTATTTGTTATACCTTGTTTAATAGTATCAAAACGAATATATGTTCCTTGTCCTTTTGGAAAAGAAAAAGTTGCAAGTTCTTCTTTTGATATAGGTTTCAATTTATATTGATCATTATCCTCATTAATTGCAATATCTAATTCTGCATTATCAATTATTCCGCCTATTACCTCAGAACTCTTAGTTTTAGAAACAACATAAATCTGATTGGCGCACGATAATAAAGCTAATTTACCTATGCCTTTCCTTCCAATATATGGTCTCTTTGATGGAGAATGGGTATTTCCTTCTTTTCTCTTTGAATATCCAACTTTCAAAAATTTATTTTGAAAATCTTCTGCTGACATTCCTATACCATCATCTTGAATAGAAAAATAATTATTGTCTTTATCTATAGTAATGTTGACACTTACCGCATCGGCATCCCATGAGTTAGAAATAGCTTCACCTAATACCGTAGCAAAGCTTCTATATAAATTACGTCCTAAATGATTAAGAACACTCAAAGATATATTGAAAGAAAACTGTTGTTCGTTACTGTTCATCTCCATATCCATAGTCCTTTAGATGTTTTTTTATTGACAGACCTATAATTTTACCTAGATCAACGGGAACAGCATTACCTATGTGGCGACTTATTGTTCCTATCGACATATTTTCTACATTCTGAAAAAACTGATAATCCTCTGGAAATGTTTGCAATAAAGCGCCTTCTCTTAAAGATAAGGCTCTATCTTGTTCTGGATGTCCAAAGCGCCCCGTTCCTAGAGAATAAAACTGAGTTGTCATTGTGGGAGAAGGTTCATCCCACTTCATTCTTCCATACACACTACCATAAGATTTTCCTGTTTCTTTTTTATGACATCTTAATATTAAATTTTTATCCCAATCTCGCCATGTCCCCCCAGGCTTAGATTGGCGAATTCTCTTTAAATTAATTTCTGTTAGTCCAGCACATCTATGCAAAGGATCTTTTGGATCAATTTTTCCATTCTCTAGTTTCGGTAAATTTCCTATCGCATCTCTTACTGTTCTCTTACTTCCTAAACAATCAGGAGGTAATAAATGAATATTACCTATACGAGAAGCCAATAAAACCAACCTTTTCCTTTTTTGAGGCAATCCATATTTACTACAGTCTACTATATTATATTCAATATGGTACCCTAAATCCTGTAGATAATTATAAAATTCTTGAAAAATATCAAATTTTACTAATTCCGGAACATTTTCCATTGATACAATATCAGGTTGTACATTCAAAATGTGCTTAGCAAAAGATTTTAATAATGTCCACTTTTTGTCATAAATACGATTTTTATATTTATTAGTTTGTTTTGAAAATGTTTGACAAGGTGCACATCCAACTAATATCTTAATATCCGCATTCTTAAATAGATCACTAATTTTTTCGGAAGGATATTCAGATATATCAGCACAGATAAACTTTGTTTTGTTATTATAAGCATAAGCAAATTCACAAGTTTGATCATTATCTAAGCCAGCCACAACTCTAAGACCTGATTTTTGTAATCCACAAGTCAAGCCCCCAACGCCACAAAAAAGATCAACAACAGCTGTTTGCATACTTACCTTATTAAATACATCTACCCAAGGTAAAATAACAAATTGAAAATATAAAATCAAGTATATAGGGCGCTTTTTGCATCATTATTTTCTATATTTCTGATTTTCTAGATACTTTTCTGTATTTTTAAGTATTAAATCCAAATGATTGTAAATAGCATTTCTGTAATTTAATAATTCACTTTCCGTACAGTTACCCCCAACTTCTGTAAATTTAGCATCACCATGAGCTAACTCGTTACGTTTTTGTTTTACGATATCTAATGCATTACAATTTCTTAATATAATCAATCCATATTCACAACATGCCTTTTTTATATTTTCCGAATCAGCATTTCCTGAAACTAATTCTCTGAAACCAATTGTTTCAAAGGTCATAGGATTTTCATTTATGATAGTATCTAGATATTTATGCATATTAGAAGAAAAATTTTTTCTATCACAAGATCTTAAAGAATCTTGACATTGTAATTTAATCCATGCTTTTTGAACATTTGCTATAGCATTCACATATGATAATTCACTTTGATTTATATTTTCTATTATCTCAACTAAAATCTTATTAATAACAGCTTCTACAATATTATATAGCAATAATAATACCGTTGCTTTTAATATTCTTTTATTATTGCTATTTATTTTATGCTTAGTTTGATTTTCCTGTATATATACATGCTCTTTTTGTGCGTAAAGAACCATACGCAGAAATTGATTCGTTTCTTTTTTTAAAGCTTTATAATCATCTTTGATAATTTTAATTGACATCACTAATCCCTAACATCCCGTCTCTTACATATTCTATCCTAGAACGCAGTCTAGATTTGTTGTTACTTGCATCACTAGTTGTCAATTCTTTAAATTTTTCAGAATCTAACCAGAGCATACTAATTCTCGTAGGACTAGTTTTTAGGGCTAAATTAATTCCGACAGAAATAGCTTCGAATCTAACTCTTGGTGTGGTTTGGGCTGATTTACTTTTAGCAAAAGTTCCTATATTTTTATCAACAAATTTTAACACATTTTCGAACTCAGACTTATAATGATCTGGAACTCCTTGCTCATATTCTTTATTTTTTGTCTTCAAATATTCATTTAGAAAATCTTTTACCGAATGATCAAACTCCAAATATTTATCTGAATATGCAAAAAATCTTAACAACAATTCTTCTCTTTCACCTCTCATTATGCTCGTATCAGTTAAAGGACATAATTTTTGAAAAACTTTATTATCTGCACATTCAGTTATAAATTTCCAAAACATTCCTTGATATGCCCCCTTACGTAATTCGCTTTCTTTTAAAATTAAGCTGGTTGTATTAATACGTTCAAATACATCAAATCTGTCTTTTTCTGTACAATTCTGATCTAAAACAATCATCCTAAGAGTTCGATTAAGCAACCTTCTTTGTTGTCCTTGTGGTAACTCATTAAAAGATATGTTCTTTAAAAAATCCAACTTATCCAATTTATCTAGTTTAAAATCATTATCGTAAAAAGATACTAAAGTATTTAAACGTTGTACACCATCAATAATTTCAACTTTACCGTCCTCGTCTCTATCAGCTCCAAACAAATAAGGAACAGGAAGGCCCAATAGCACAGATTCGATAAATTTTCTTTTCCGTTGCTCTGGCCATATGTATTTTCTTTGGTAATAAGGGATATGCAAATCTCCCTTTTTAAATTTCTGAATCAGCAACTCGACAGTATATTCTTTAATATCAAAGTTAATTACTCGCTGTTGTTCTCTTATAGCTTCATCAATATCGTCATTTGTCATAATTTATTCCTTTCCAATTTATTGATATATTATAATTCAATAGATTATTAGCAATTATTACCTACGCCGCTTTCTTATACAGATATTGTTGGAAGGTGCAGAACATTGAGCGGATTTCATCAGGTTTACCGAGTTCCTGCAAGGCGTTCATCGGCGAGCCATATTTCAAGTTGACCAGTTTACCAATTCTCTCGTCATCAAGCTCTGAAATACCTTCTTTAACATATTGTTGCAATACAAACTCAATAAAGGCGAACTGTCTTGCCGCATAGTTATCCATAACATAAAACTTGCATTGATCGGCTCTTTCGCTTCTTGTCATCATATCATTGCAGAATTCCGCTAAGAAGCTTAAAACATCAAACACATCATTATTTTCGGCATTTAAAGCTTTTTGAATATACTTAAATGTTTCTCGGTTGTAGCCGCGTTCGGCAAAACGTTTGAGTAATGTCTTTCTGGTTATCGGGTCAAGCCATACTTGGCGCAATTCTTCTTCCGTCTTAAAGAAGTTTGGCATTTGACCAACCAGTCTTTCAATAAATTCTTTGGCGCTGATAGGTTTGCCCAAATCTTTATCATAAAATGTGGTGCCGTCATCAAAAATTTTAACTTCACGACCTTTACCTAATTTAATTTTAGTAATTTTCTTCGGTTCCGGAGTTTCGCCACCATTTCCATTGCCGCCATTTCCGCTATTGCCTCCTTGACCGCCTTTGCCACCATTGCCACCGCTAGGCTTTCCGGTATATTCTGTCGGGCCGTCCCATTCTTTATCTTCAAAATTATGTGATGCTCCGACAAAGTCATAAATTGTGAAATAATCCTTGTCTTCGCAAACTCTGGTCCCTCTACCGATAATCTGCTTAAATTCAATCATCGAGTTCGCCGGCCGGAGCAAAACAATATTTTTCACCTGAATAGCATCAACACCGGTCGAAAGCTTTTGTGATGTAGTTAGAATGGTCGGGATAGTTTTTGACGTATCTTGGAATTGCCGCAAAAACATCTCTCCTCGTGCGCCATCATCTGCAGTCACACGCACACAATAGTTTGGGTTAGTGCTTGCGGTTTTATATTGGTTTATCATATCTCTGATTAAACCGGCGTGCGTTTGTGTGGCGCAAAAGACAAGTGTTTTATCATTCTGATTGATTTCGTCCATAAACTTTTTAACCCGCTCAAGCTCCTTATCAACAATAAATACCTCATTGTCTTTATAAGTTTTTTCCGGGTCAATTTCCCCATCAACGTCATCAGATGCATTATACTGATACTCATCAAAGTTTGTGCTTAGGTTTCTTACTCTGAATGGCGTTAAAAAGCCGTCATTTATGCCTTGTTTTAATGAGTATGTATAAACCGGCTCGCCGAAATACTTATAAGTATCCACATTATCTTTGCGTTTTGGTGTAGCTGTTAAACCCAAATGAACGGCGCAATCAAAATAGTTCAAAATCTCGCGCCAGTTGCTTTCATCATTAGCCCCACCGCGGTGACATTCATCAATAATAACTAAGTCAAAAAAGTCCTTCGGATATTGTCCGAAATATGGCTTTTCGCCACTCATAAAGGTTTGGAAAATGGTGAAGAATATACTTTGCGCATCCGGTACTCTACCATTTTTCTTAATATCCGCCGGCGTAATTCGGGCAAGTGAATTGAGCGGAAATGCCTGAAAAGCGTTAAAAGCTTGGTCTGCTAATATATTTCTATCAGCTAAAAACAACACACGCGGTAATCTGTCGCCAATGTTTTTAATATTCCATTTCGCCTGCATCAGTTTCCAAACAATCTGAAAAGCAATACAAGTCTTTCCGGTTCCGGTAGCAAGGGTTAATAAAATTCTTGGCTTTCCTTCGCTCAATGCTTTTATCGTGGCATTTATAGCATTTTCTTGATAGTAGCGCAGTTCAAACTGACCGTCGGTTTTTGATGGAATAGCAGAAAGCAGATTAAATATCTTGTTGTCTTGGCTGTATGTCATCTGCCAGAGTTCTTCCGGAGATGGATAGGCCGTAACTTGCTGTTCTTTACCGGTTTCCATATCTATTTGATAGATTTCTGTGCCATTTGTGGCATAGGTAAAGCGAATATTTAAGAGTTCGGCATATTGTTTGGCTTGCGCCACACCATCGGTATATGAGCGAGAAGATTTTTTGGCTTCCACCACCGCCAATTTCACATTTTTGTAGATAAGAACGTAATCTGCGCTCAACTTCGGTGCACGCGCATTCATACCGATGATTTTGCCTTTAGAGATAGGATATTCCCGACGAACGATTACATTGTCGCCGGTTTTCCAACCGCACTCTATCAACTTAGGGTTTATCAGTTCTTCTCTGGTATCAGCTTCAGAAACCATCACAGTTCTCCTCTAAATGCTTTTTGCAATATAGATTGTTTTAATTCATCACATTCTTTGATTTTTTGGGTGTATATTGCTTCAAGTTTTTTGGTTTTCTCTTGAATTTTATCTAATTGCTCAACGATTTTTTGTTGTTCTAGCAGTGTGGGATATTTTATCCTCAAATTTTGAAAACTATAATTGTTAATTTGAGGTATTGTCGTGCCATTACTAATATCAATCAGGTTAATTTGACCAAACCAATAATAAAAGAAATTACTGTCTAATTCTTTATTAGGTATGATAGCCATAGTATTCAAATCTACAATCGTTGGTTTTATAATTTTTCTCTTTTTATTAGTCGCTATTGCTCCACCTCTTTTAGGAAATATTACCGACCCCGTCGGGATGATTTGTGCCGCGCTTATTTCGGCTGAAGATGCAAATCTTGTTGATGTAGTAATAAGTTCTTCATTTCCTCTAATATTCATATCTCCGACTTTGATGTATAGTAAATCTCCTGTATCTTTTTCTAAATCTTTACTTATTGTAGTTCCGCTTTTATATGTGCAAACATCATCAAGTTTCTTTTCTTCCCAACCATCGGTGTTTTTCGTAAAAACGTTGTTCAATGCGCTTTCAAACAGCTCTTTGGCATTATTAAGGTTTTGCTCGGCGTTGGCTTTTACTTTATCTATCGCCTCAAAGGCTTTATCCAACTTCGCCACAATCCGCTCTTGCTCTGGTAATGGAGGTAACACAAGTTTTTCGCTTTTATAATCTCTATAATAGATATGAGGTATTGCAGCACCTTGATAATATTTAGCAAAATCTATTGATTGCAAATAATAATATGCAAATCTAATGTTTGTATTTGGTTTGGGGTATAAATATTGTAAGGTTCCTAAAACAGAAGTTTTCGGTTGATAATGATATACCTTTCCAACGCCAGCTCCATCCTTTATTATTGCCAAATACTCTTTGTCTTGTTGGTAAAAATTCACTTTTGCAATAAGACCGCTTGCTCCATATACAGGATATATACCTACACAATCATTCAGTTTGTTTGCAGATAAATTAGATGAACCTTTATCTAAAATCTCGCCTAACGTTTTTTCTTCCCATTTTTCGAGAGTGGTATTTGTCATCAGTAGTTTACCTCTCTCAAATTTTCAATCCATTGTTTCAATAACTCAGCCTGTGCTTTGATATTATTTTTTTGAGAGCCGGAAACGCTGGCTTGTTCAAGTTCTGACATACGGTCAACAATGACTTTCATTCCATCTTTTCTTTCCCTGTCAGTCACATATTGCCCAAAGATTATTTTACCCAAGGTCTCGGCAATTTTCTCATCACTCATTAAGACAGTTAAAACTGATTCCAGATTGTTTTCCATTACATCAGCTCCTTAATTTTAGCGAGAATTTCGGCACTTTCGGCATCAAGTTGCTCAATTTCTGCGATAATATCTTTTGGCTCACGATAAACAACTTCATCACTTCTGTTCGGATTCTTAACCGATAAATCAAGTGTATCCGGATTAACATCTTTCAAATCAACAAACCAAGAATTCTCGGTTTCTTTTTGCCCTTTGAAACAATCCAAGAAGTCCGCTAAATCATTTTCATTCAACGGATTGGTTTTGCCTAAATTCCGGTCAAGGTTTAGCTGATAATACCAAATTTTCTTTGTCGGTTCGCCTTTTTTGAAAAACAGCACCACCGTCTTAACTCCGGCGGAAAATACTTTTGCTGGTAAATCCAGCACCGCATATAAATTACAGCTTTCTAATAGCTCTCGTCTGACTTCCGTTGCATCACCATTACTTAAAAAGGTGTTTTTAATAACCACACCGGCATTACCTCCGGCTTTTAAGTATTTGATAAAGTGCTGAATAAACATATAAGCCGTTTCACTGGTCTTTATCGGAAAGTTTTGAATGTCCGATTTGCTGGTGGCGGCACCAAAAGGCGGATTGGCTAAGATAACATTAAACTGGTCTTTGGTTTGCACTGCCATAATGTTTTCAGAAAGCGTATCTTTGCGGATAATATTCGGAGCCTCAACCCCATGCAAAATCATATTCATAATGGCAATGATATACGGCAACGGCTTGAATTCTTTACCATAGAGCGTTTTCTTTTGCAAAATTTCCATCTCATCAACGGTTAATTGCTTGCTTTCCTTAAGATAATTAAATGCTTCCACCAAGAATCCGGCAGAACCGCAAGCGCCGTCATAAATTTTATCGCCCAATTTTGGTTGAACAACATTGATAATGCCTCTGATGAGCGGTCTTGGGGTATAATATTCACCGCCGTTGCGCCCGCTGTTACCCATATTTTGAATTTTACCTTCGTAAAGTTCAGAAAGCTCGTGCTTTTCTTCTGAAGTTTGAAAGCGCATTTCCTGCATAATATTGATGACAGTGCGCAGGATATAGCCATCATTGATTTTGTTTCTTAATTCGCTGAAAATAACTCCGATTTTATATTCCAAAGTGTCGGCTGCCTCCGCTAATTCCTTAAAATGCGCTAAATAAGGCCATAACTTATCTCTGACGAAGTTTACTAAGTCATCCCCGGTCATAGCTTTGTGATAATCAAGCTTGCCATCAGCAGTTTTAGGATACGCCCAACTGCTCCAAGTATAATTCTCGTCAATAATCGGGGTATATTTTTTGCCGTTAAGCTCGGCTTCCATTGCCCGATTGTTTTCCAAATCTTCCAGATATTTCAAGAACAACAGCCACGAAGTCTGCTCAATATAATCCATCTCGGTTGAACAACCGGCATCTTTGTGCAACTCATTATCAATATTCTTAAAACTCTGTTCAAACATAATATAATCCTTTAGTCTTAGTCTCTTTTGATGGTTACATATTTTTGGTTAGGATGATTTGGCTTATCGGGATAAGTTCTGGCAACTAAACCCTTATCAATAAGCGGTTTCAGTATTTTATTCATAAAATACATTCTACTTACAATGTGCATTTCTGCCATTATATCCTGTAATGACTTTGGTTCAGTGCAGAAATCCAAAATAATATTTACTTGATCACTAACTTGATCACTTACTTGATCACTTACTTGATCACTTACTTGATCACTACGTGGATCCTTTATTTTATGAGAGGTTGCAGAGATAACTTGATCACTACTTGTTTTATCAAATAAATCTACTGGTACTTTTTTCTTAAAAAAGGGAATTTGTAGCGAAAATTTGAAAATAGGTAAATCTTCTATAATCGGATCATGTCCTGTATATATTTTAGCATAGTTAAACAACTTATTAAAACCAGACCCTAACTCTTCCACTAAGCCTAACTCTCTGAAAAACTTAGCTATTGTCGGATTTTTAGGATGAGATGTCGTGTTACTCATAGTGATTAATCCATTAATATATGGCTTATTACTGTTTTCAGTATACACTTTGTCCTCTTCAATTACTATTTTTGTAGGCTCTGCACCTAAATATTCTTTATGGACAATTGCGTTAGCAATGATTTCTCTAAAAATAATATTTCGTAAATCAACCCTCATATCTTTTTCTAGATAAAAAGGTGATGGTAAATGCTTTTCGACAAAGTTCATTGCTCGTCTATAGGATTCCAACAAATTTGTAGTGAAAGTATCACGATCATCATAACGATCTTTATTTTCAACCCTTTTTATAAGATCTATTCTAAAAGCAGGAACTGCCCTTTGAATAATTTCATCTTTACCAAATAAAAGTATACAAGCTAAAGTAAAGCCCTCATCACCAGTATTTAAATCTTTCTGATATAAACCTATGCTACGAAGCATGGTCATATTATCCATAGAAATCCAAGAATGATTAGCATTTTTTATTATAACTATTCTTCTAACAGCATCAAATAAGTCTTCACGCAAATCATCCATGGTCACAGCTTTAAATATTTTATTTTCTGAATAAGAAGAACTTTTTTGATTATATAAACGTCGGACTTCTTCTTGATTGTTTGTAACATTCAAATCTGCATCGTGTTTACGGATATATATATTCTTTTTATATCTGTGAACCTGAGATGACTCAGGAACAAAAACATGTAATACAACTTTGTTATCAATAGTGTATGGATCTAGTTGTAAACAGAAAGGAGGATTAATAAATTGATTATTATTTACACCGCTTGAAAACATTTGTTGCATTTCAAATACGGCTTTAGGATTCACTCCTGCAGCCACTCCATCATTAGTAACTCCCAACAATATATCTCCACCTTTAGTATTCAAAAATGAGCAGACTGTTTCATAAACAGTATTGGGGATAGCAGAACTTGCTTCCTTAAATTCAACCTTTAAACCTTCACCTTGGGCTATTAATGCTTTTATTTTATCTATCATAGTTGCTCCTTCAAGGCCTTTGCATTATTTATTCTTAATCCATTCTTCAATTTCTGCTTTTTTGAAACGCCAGAATTTTCCTACACGAAACGCAGGTATCTTTTTCTCTGCCGCCAGTTTATAGACAGTCTTTTTAGCAAGTTTTAGGTATTCAGCCACTTCTTCAACGGTTAGAATATCACTCGTCATAATTTTTCTCCATCATATAAAAAGAATGCTGTTATTCTAATAAACACCAAAATATAATGCAAGAAAAATTTCCCTTAAAAGGAACAAAAGGGAATAAAAAGGAAAAAACAGTCCTTTTATTCGGCAAATTGTGGAATTTTCATTTGGCAAAATATTGAAATTTTAATTAGGTGTTTGGTGCTATTTTTTGTTTTTAGTTTTTTTTACCTATTTGACGTGTTAAAATTTTATGTGTAGCATATACCATCTATTTAACCATAAATAATAGGATACGTAATGAATGAAGATTTTGAAACGAATAAAACTTTATTAGAGTGTTTAATACAACGGACAGAAGCCGTTAATTTTGAAACTAGAAATTTACAACAAGGAGCTACAGTTTCATTTTATAAGAGGCTTTTATCTTCTTCAAAAGCAATATTAATGCTAATTGATGATGCCTACAACGCGTGTATTTTAGCATCTCATATGTTGGAAGCACTTATACAACTGATTTGGATGTTAGAAAAAGAAGAAAGAATAAAACAATATATAGATTATGGAGCTATAGAACAACTAGAAGGTCTTGAAATATATCCGGACACAAAAGAAAAAATCCTAAATTTTATAAAGGAAAGAAATGTACAAAGATTACTTAAAAAAGAATATCAAGGTAGGAAAGTTACAGACAAAATTTTATTAAACATAGATAATTATTGCAATTCTTGGTATAAACCAGAAGCAAATAGTATAAAAACTATAGCAATAAAATTAGAAAAAGAGGAAGGACACCCTGAAACTAATAATTTATATCATATGTATACAAGATTTTGCAGTTATAAACACTGTTCCCCTTATGTAATGCTCCCGAGATACTGCCCCAAACCAGTTCAAGAAACTCCTGACGCTTTTTTGGCTATTACGGTTTCTTTTCAATGCCTATATATATGCTGTTTATATGTGAATAAATATCAACCTGCGCCAGTAAACTTAGATGATATTACAAAAGAATATGAATCTGTTTTAGGAGTTAAGTGGTATCCATTTAAATAAATCAGGATTTCACAGCTCCTTACTCAAGATATCCTGGCTTTCGGTGAGCATTTTGCGGATATACTCGTCCAAAATTGCGGAGGTTTGGTGTTCGTCGGTTCCGAGTTCGGCAGCGATTAAGGCACCGTAGCGCACCGGGAAGCTCATAAACAAATCTCTCAAAGCCCGACCGAGGTTAAAGGCATAACTGCCTGCACGTTTGCGGTCAACCATTTCACCGGTCAGCATCTTGAGTTTAGCCTTAGCCAACATCGCTCGATAATAAATATCTGCAGTCTTGGCCTGCTGAAAGGTTCCCATATTGCTCATACGAACGCCGCCTTGTGCCTCAAACAGCGGGTCCGGTTTGCGTTGTTGTGCCGGATCGGTATTCATAAACCACTCCCGGTTTGCCTCGTCGACATCAATTTTATCATCTCTCGTCTTATGAATACGCCCGGACTTTATTGCCGTCTGCACCGCATTCAGGTTCACCCCGCGAATACGCGCATATTCTCGCATTAATACTAATCTTCCCATATTTTCTCACATTCAAAACCCTAGGTGACCAGCCGGATTTATAAAATGACCAGCCCGCATTTTAAGGAGTTGTTACAACTATTTGATATTGCATTGTTTTTCAAAGCACCCGACCAGCCGGAATTTTTCTGTTCAGCTAGCGAAACGGCGCGGCTTGCGGCCCCGCATACGAAAAATCGTCAGGAAGGACCCATGGCCTGCCGCACCGCCGCTCTAACACCTCTAAAGCTCTCGCATTCTCTTGAAGAACTTATAAATCGTCTCTTTGCTGATATGTAGCGTGCGCGACACACTGTCAATGCTTTCACCTTCCATGATAAGTCGCATGGCGTTTTTAAGTTTTGGTGTATCGGCTCTTTCAAGAAACTCATAAGCCATCAACATCCGAACATTGTCAGTAGATGTGCTTAAATTGGCGCAAAAAAAATCCCCATCAGATTGATCAGAATCTAATGAGGATGTTAAATGTGCGCGGGTTCGCTTTCGTTTATCTAGCAAGTGCAAGGCATATTGACGCAGGTCATGCACCACTAATGCTTCGTCAACATCAGGGATTTCGTAAAACTTATACAAATAGTGGCATAGCATGTCCTGCGCAATATCTTCCCGGTCGTCATAGCCGAAGTACGGCGTCGACAACAATTTTTTAATTTGAGCACAGATTGTGATACGGATATACTGCGGAAACCGCCCAAAAACTTCTTTATTCATGATTAATCCCTGATGTTTGAAATTTAAAACAAAAAACGGGGGCGGCTTTTTAAGGCCGTCCCCGGTAGTCCGAATTAAGAGTTCAGATAGTTCAAATAGTCACAAAAAAACGGGAGGTCATTCGAACCTCCCGATCATACCGAAAAATTACCACATTTTAGGCGAAAATGTAAACTCCTAATTTGTACAGTACATTTTTCTTATTTTTAAGTATTATCATATTGAAAATATATCAAAAATTCTAACACACTTTAAATGCATTCAGTTTTCTGAGTATAAATAACAAATAACCTAAAAAGCATAAAAGTGTCCAGAACAAAAGTGTCTAGGACGCTTTACTCCACGATTATACAGTAAAAATACACTATTTCCAGGCAAAATGTCCACGACTTTTATGTCCCGACAAATCACTCCCGATTATACAGTAAATTCTAGTCAAATTAGGTGAAAATGTTAAGTACCTTTTTGTTCAGAACATTTTTTCCAATCATACTGATATTTATAAACCATTTTACTGAAAATGTTGCATGTTTTTTTGTTGCAACAAAATCCCGTAGGATATCAGAAAATATAGTCAATTTTGCAAAAAATGTAGACCACAAAAATGTCAACGATATTTTTCTTACCTGTATTACGTTAATTCAAATACTTGGATTAATCATGAACGATAATAATAACTAAAATCGGGAGCAATTTATTCATCGCCCCCGATTATATCCGGTTTTATAACCTAAAAATTCAAAAATGTCTCATACTTTTTTGTCTCCAACATTTTTCCCTTTGAGATAAAAGGAAATTTTTATTAACACCCGATGAAAACGTCGCCATATCTCGGCTCGCCCGTAACCGAATTCCCGACACAGAAATTTCCAAGGAATATGGTTGGCTCGCTTCCATGCTAAACGCCTTTCCTCCGGTTCTAAAATCATAAACCAATCTAAAACCACGCGTTCCCATGTATCAATTTGTTCCGGGGTTGGTTGGAGTTTAGGCGGTTTACGTTCCATCAACTCCATTTCTTGCTGAGAATAGATAATCTCAAATTGCCAGCCTGAGGCTTTAGGCGGTTGTACTTTTTGCATCATACGATCAACAAATGCCGCAGTCTGCAGGTCTTGTTTGATTTGCTTAACGGTTATCATAACGCACCGCCTTTGCTGAGCTCTTTTGCGTATTCTCGCTTCAAGACTGCAACTTCAAATTCATGCAAGGAAAGTTCGTTATCTTTGCAATACCATTGTCGAACTGCCTTCTGCCAGTCACGCGCAATACACTTCTTGCCATGCTTCCAGCCACGCTCATTGTGCCAACTGATGAAAGCCGGTATGTCGATCGTAATTCCGATTTCATCACAATAACCGTCCACATCTTCCGCTGTCGGCGCCCCGATGTAGCTCAAGTTATCCACAAATGCCGTCTCTCTTTCTCTACAATCCTTATCATTAACCTTATTAGATTCCTTCTCCAACTCCTTCTCCTTCTCCTGTTGGCGACCGGTTGACGGAAACTCAATAACTTCGCTGACCGTTCGTTTAGCGTTCGCTTTGCGACGGCTGACCGCGCGTTTGGCATTTTGTGCGTTAATCTCGCAGGTTTGACGCCATTTCTCATTGTGATTTGCAATCACTTGTTGAATCGCATCAAATCTTTTTTTGTTCAGCTCCGATAATTTTACTGACGTGGCACCGAATAAATTAAATTCACATATCGCGACAATTAAATTTGCAATCTCGCTTTTCTTAAAGTTATGCACAGAAGCAAGGAAGTCTGCCGGATAGATGATAATTGAGGTTTTTCTATTTTCCATCGCCGCCTCCTTTTTTAAGTGTTTGCTTAATGCGCTTTAAGCCGGCCACCCATTTACGGGCAAGTCCGGAACGCTTTTCTTCTTCCTCAATGCGCTTTTCAAGTTCGTCCAAAGCCGTCATCTCAAGATTAAGCAGATAGGCAACCGGAATTTTGCGGATTTCCGAAGTAACGTAGTGTTTTTTGTCTCTGTGAAACATGTTATTTCTCCTTTTCTAAAATTCTTGTTTCACTAAGGAACACTCCGCAAAATCGGAAAATCGTTCGGCAAAATTTGAAAAAAATATAAAAAAACTGCCCCGGATATATTCCGAGGCGGTAAATGATTGATTTTCCTAATCTAAAATCGTGAAGCCGAACTGCTTAATCTGATCCCCCCAAATCGGCGGGATAGTTTTACGCAATAAGTTGCGCAGGTATAATTTCGGCGGTTGATGGCCTTTCAATATCGTGCGAATAATTGCCGGCGAGAGTGAAGTCAAGCGCAACAGCCGACCGATATGAGAAGCATCGGTATTTTCTGTGATAGCCAAATCGGCGATACTCATTTTCTTCTGATCCATCATTTTTTGATACTTAAACCCGAGACAAATTCCCTTAATCAGCTCATTATCAAAATGCGGTTCAATCTCTATATTTTCCGGCAAATGAATTTCCGTCCGACCTTTATGTTTTACAAACGGCATCGGCAAAATTGTCTGATGTCCGGTTGTTTTTTGCAACAGATGATCCGGAAGCAAGCTCAAACCTAAGTCCGTCCAGTTTATCTCCATGGTTTCGGCATTAACCGTCACACCGGTTATCATTAGGCGCATTAAAAGCAGTTGATGCCTTTCCGAAAGCTTATTAAATACCCGTTCCGGCGAGCGCAAAACTCTTAATAATTCTATTGATTTATTCGGCGCGACTTTCTCAAGCAGACCTTGAAAAACTTTCGGGTCCAAAAACAGTTGTGATACAATCTTTATCATACATTCGTCCATCGTAACCACCGGCACAGATCCGTTGGTGCATTTGTGATGTCCGTACATTTTCGCCATCGTTGAGGTGTAGTAATAACGCTTCATTCCATGCGCCTGGCTGGAAGTCGGTGTCATCAATGAATGACAGCACCCGCAAGTTAAGAGACCGCGCATAATTCCGACTTCATTCTTATCATACATACAAGTGCGTTGTTTCTTCGGTTTTTCAGCCACCACATTTTGCGCCGCCTTAAAAATCTCCTCGCTGACAATGGCTTCATGCTGTCCGTCATAAAGCACACCTTGATGTTTAATCTTGCCCATGTAAATCGGGTTTTTAAGCATGCGGTCAATCGAGGCTCTGGCAAAGGTTTTCATGCCGACTTCTTCCATCAGCTTGGATACGGCAAGCGGCGATTTATACTCCAGATATTTTTCAAACATAAACTTGATCGCTTTGGCTTCATCCGGTTTGATGACCAGCTTGCGTTTAATCGGTTCATAACCGTACGGCACGCAACCGCCCATCCAAATTCCTTTCTTCTTGGAAGCGGCAACTTTATCGCGGATACGTTCTCCGCTGATTTCACGCTCGAACTGAGCAAAGGACAACAGCATATTTAAGGTCAGGCGCCCCATGCTGTCCGCAGTATTAAAGTTTTGTGTTACCGAGACAAACGAGCACTTATATTTATCAAAAATGTCAACCATCTTGGCAAAATCGGTCAGCGAACGCGTGAGACGGTCAATTTTATAAACCACAATCATATTCACTTTGCCGGCTTCAACATCTTGCAACAAGCGCTTAAGTGACGGCCGGTTCATATTACCACCGGAAAAACCGCCATCATCATAATGCTCTTTAATCAGCACCCAGCCTTGGTGCTTTTGGCTTTTAACATAATTTTCGCCGGCCTCGCGCTGAGCCTCTAGGGTATTGAACTCTTTTTCTAAGCCTTCGTCCGTTGATTTTCTGGTATAAACCGCACACTTGATTTCTTCCATCGCTATACTCCGAAAAATGCCTGTCCCGAAATTTTGCGCCCAGTAATGGTTCTGGCCACCGCACCGAGCGATTTATAAACCTCACCGTCCATCATAAAACCGCCGTTGACAACGCGCACTTTATAAGTTGCACCTTTGTATTTTTTCACGAGCTCAATACCGGCAACCATTTTATGCTCGCTTAATTCCTTAATTTCCATATTCTCTAACATCCGGCGAGTTTTGTTATCCAGCCCGCCGAAGCGCATTTCCTGCAATTTGTTGGTAATGCGCCAGACATAATATTCCTTGCGGGTGGAAGTTGTCGGTATATTAAACAGAGCCTCATAATATTCCTTCAATTCAGGAAATGTGAGAGACGGGATTTTGCGCAAGTCCACATTTAAATCCACCTTAATCATCGGTTTCTCCTTTTGTGTCTTTTTCTTCTATCAGCACCAGAACGGCACTAAATATTAAATTGATAAAATTATCCATTGGTCACCTCTTTGTTACTACCAATGCTTGGAATTTCGTTATTATCCAGTAAATTAGATACTTTTCCGCCATTTTCTTGCTCATCAAGCAAAATCATCACCGGAGTTGAGAGAAGTTCAATCAAAGTTTCAAAAGCATTGTCTGTATCCATTGTTTTTTCCTTTCAACAGACAACACTCCGCAAAATCAAAAAATCGTTCGGCATAATTTGAAAAATTTTTTATGCACACAAAAACAGGGGTTTTGAAACGCGAACAGTTGGGAATAAAAAGCCTTAGTTTTAAGCCGAATTTGGTCGGGTCTGTCCCGACCAAAAGTATCTATTTTGGTATCTTTTTTGGGAAATGGGTAAAAATAAAAAATAGATACGCGACCAGACCACCACGCAAATGCGCTTATAAATGCGATTGATGAAAAATCGGAAAGTGCCGGAAAATAAGGGATATAGAGGGTATAAATTGCGCTAAAATCGCACCCGAGAATTTAAAACAAAAAAACCTCTTCATCAAGAAGAGGCTTTTATATGGTGGGTCCTGTAGGACTCGAACCTACGACCAGACCGTTATGAGCGGCCGGCTCTAACCAACTGAGCTAAGGACCCGTCGGCATCCTTTTTAGGGCAAATGTTTTTTGTAGTCAAGAGGAATTTTTACGGGCGGGGGATTTTTTCCGCCTTTTTATTGCGGGCGGCTTTATTAATTATGCGCAGCTTTATGATGTTCGGCTTAATATGCGCGGCGGAGAGGTTATTGGGTGCGGCGGGGAGGTTTATTTGGTGCGGCGGCGAAACAGCAGGTGGAAACCGGCAGCGGCGGCAAGGGTTATGGCGGCAAATTCGGCGTAGTACCACGGGTTATCCGCATTGACGGGAAAATGGTAAAGGATAAACGAATGGAACATAAATATTTCCAGATTTACGGTTTCGAGCCACAGCAGCGGTTTGGCGGAGATTATCCGGGAGAGTGCGCCGCGGCCGAAAGCGAGCACATATATCACAGGCAATGCCAGCAAGACGAAAAACAGGCGGTATGCCGTGCCGCCCAAGGAATAACAGGCGGCAAGATACAGGCCGGCAAACAATGTTTCCAGAAGGGTCGCGGCAGCAAAGGACAGGCGCTGCCGCAAAACAGCGTTTAACGGCGAAGGGGAGAGGAAAAAGACGCCGGCAATAAAACCGAGGCTGTAGTTCAAAGCCTGTACCAGCGGGTTGGCGTGCAAATCCAGCCGGATATACGAAGGATAAGAGCTGCGCATATATTCAATATACAGGCGTATGGCAACGAGCAGGGCAAAAAACAGAAACAGGCGGCGGGCGGCTTTGGCGCGCGCGGCGGCGCGGGAAAGGGCGGGGGTGATGAAATAGCAGAACAGCAGAGCGCTTAAAAACCACGATACATTGTTGAACATAAACTGCGTGCTTTGGAACCAGGCGTGCTGCAATGTCAGGTTTAGCAGCCCGAAGGACAAGATGAACCCGATGGTTTGGGAGGACCAGGCCGGCACAAAAAACAGCTGCAACAGGAATGTAGTAAAGTGGACGGGGTAGAGGCGGGGCAGTTTGGCTTTGACAATCTGCCAGCCGGAAGCGCGCGCTGCCGGGGTATCGCTTGGGCAAAAATGGTTATAAGCCATACAGAATCCGGAAACCAAAAACAACACTTCGACCATGCGGGCGCATAAATCCCAGCCGGGCAGTGCTCCCATGTGGCAGGCGATAATGCCGATGACGGCAAGAGCTTTGAGCCCGCTGAAGGCTGTGAGGCGGGGTTTTGCCGAGCAGGGAAGGGATGTATTGAGGGAGCGGGCTGGCATTGTTGGTCTCCGGCTGGTTAACGTATGCGGTTGATAGTTTGCGAAATAAGTTTAAAGCGGCATGGCAGGGTTGTCAACCGGCAGAAAGCGGCGGTGCACAGGCGGAGACAGAACGGGGCGAATATATACTTTCGGTCAGGTTAAATCAGGCGGCGGGGTTTATTATATATAGGCTTAAGTTTATATTCCGGCCGGGGAAACGGCGGCGGCTGAATTGCCAGGACGTATATCTGGGTGCATAGCGTATCGGGATGTGTGTCGCACCGGGAGGCTTGCTGCACAGGGATATATGTCATACCGGGATATGTGTCGCACCTGGGTATGTGCTGTACTGGGACGTGTGTAGCACCGGGGCGCGTGTGGTGCTGTGCAGGCGAGGTGCTGTATTGTTTCGGGGGAGAAATGCTGTTTTGTGCCGGGACGGTTGGAAATGTGTTTTGTTCATTTTTTAGGAGGAGAGCCGCAGATGCCGAAAATTTCCGTTTTGATGCCGGTTTATAAGACGCCGGAACCGTTTTTGAGGGAGGCGGTCGAGAGCATATTGAACCAAACGGCGGAGAATTTTGAATTCTTGATTTTGGACGACTGTCCCGAAGACCGGGCGGCGGAGGCGGTTATAGCATCGTATGATGACGCGCGGATAAAATATTTTCGCAACGAGAGAAATCTGGGCATTGCCGGAAGCCGGAACCGGTTGATGGAAATGGCGACGGGCGATTATCTGGCGGTGGCTGACCATGACGATGTTTCGCTGCCGCAGCGGCTGGAAAAAGAAGCAGCCTATCTGGACGCGCACCGGGAATGCGGCGTCGTTTCCGGGTGGTATCAGCTTTTGTGCCGGAAACGGGGGCGCATCCGGCGGCGGCCGGAGCATAATGCTGAAATCGGCGCGGCGCTGGCGGAAGGGTGCGCTGTCATTCATCCGGCGTGTATGCTGCGAAGGCAGGAATTGGAGCGCCTCGGGGTACGATATGAGGAGGCGTATACGCCGGCGGAAGATTATGCGCTGTTTATGCGCCTGCGCGGCAGGACGGGATTTTACAATCTGCAGGAAGTTTTGCTGCTGTATCGGAATTTTCCCGAAAATACGTCGCATCGGCGGCGGCGGGAAATGCACGCGGCCGACGAACGGATTAAGGCGGAGATACGCGAGGCGGAACGGCGCCGCGGCCAAGTGATGGACGAGGTGCGGGCGGTGGAAACGGAACTGAAAGCGCTTATCCGGCGCGGACAGCGGGAAATTCTGGCGCGGCGCAGGGGGCAGTCTGCGGGATACGGCAGCGGAACGGCAGGCTGGGCGGCGTTTCTGGCGGAGCGCTACGGGCGTTCGGTACCGCCGGACAAGCAGTGCTGCTGGGATATCTGGGATGCGGAACAGGTCGGCGCGTGGGATGACGGCGATGAAGCGGAGAAAAACGGCGAATGGAGCAAAATATGGAAAAGAATGTTAAATTTTCGGTTGTAACGATTTGTTATAACGTAAAAGATGAACTGAAACGCACATTGCGCAGCCTGTGGGCACAAACATACGGTTCAACCGGAGCCGATTTGGCCGGTGATTGCGGCGGGGGAGATGACGGCGGCAAATTTGCAGGCGATTGCATCGGGAATGGAAAATTTGCGTTCGGAAACAGTTTGGCCGGTGATTGCGGCGGATACGAAAGCATCGTGGTTGACGGCGGTTCCAGCGACGGTACGGCGGCGTTTCTGCGCCGGGAAAAAAGGATTGCGCGCTATGTATCGGAACCCGACCGCGGGGTTTATGACGCGATGAACAAAGGGCTCAGGCTTTGCCGCGGCGACTTTGTGATTTTTATGAATGCGGGGGACGAATTTTTTAATCCTCGGGTTTTGGAACGGGCGGCCGCAGTGCTGCGTGCTCATCTGGATTGCCGTTTTCTGTTTGGGGATGCCTGTCTGGTCGGCGAGGACGGACATTGCCGCTTTCGCGAGTATGATGCTCCGGTAACGACGCAGAACATCTGCCATCAGAGCATTTTTTACGACCGGCGGCTGTTTGCGGAACTGGGAATGTATGACGAGAGGTACAGGATTGTCGCCGATTATGATTTTAATCTGCGGGCGATTGCCGGGAACGGCGTGGTGCCGTACCATTTCAGCTATCCGGTCTGCCGTTTTTATGAGGGCGGGCTGTCTTCCGGGTGAATATATGCGTAAAAACAAC
>OGHC01000505.1_pt1 | contig 27376 bp, 32 predicted proteins | sample 1571381 | NCBI WGS metagenome assembly OGHC01 (sample SAMEA2581945, study PRJEB24529) | metagenome | biome: Human gut stool | place: China | collected 2011 | reverse complement strand
CAAAAAGCGTGCAACTCATTGAGCTGCACGCTTTTGCTTATTGTTTATTATCTGTTTTCTTATCGGAATCATTTGACTTCCTCAAAGTCAGCATCCTGTACATTATCTCCATGCTTGCTGTTATCTTGCTGACCAGCACCGCCATTCATATCAGGACCTGCTTGCGCTCCACCCTGTGCACCGCTCTGAGCGTACATTTCAGCACTTGCAGCTTGGAAAGCAGTATTGATTTCCGCCATAGCAGTATCGATAGCAGCCAAATCCTGAGCTTTATGAGCATCTTTCAGTTTCTGCAAAGCAGCTTCAATCGGAGCTTTCTTGTCAGCAGGTAACTTATCGCCCAATTCGTTCAACTGATTTTCAGTAGAGAAAATTACACTATCAGCTTGATTCAGCTTATCAATCTTCTCACGCTCCTTCTTATCTGCTTCAGCATTAGCTTCAGCTTCAGCCTTCATCTTTTCGATTTCCTCCTTGCTCAAACCGCTGGAAGCTTCGATACGGATAGCCTGTTCTTTACCGGTAGCCTTATCTTTTGCAGATACTTTCAAGATACCGTTGGCATCGATGTCGAATGTAACCTCAATCTGAGGAACACCACGACGAGCCGGAGCAATACCTGTCAAATTGAACTGACCGATTGATTTATTCTGTGCAGCCATCGGACGTTCTCCCTGTAATACGTGGATAGTAACTTCCGTCTGGTTATCGGCAGCAGTAGAGAAAGTCTCACTCTTACGTGCCGGAATCGTAGTGTTAGCGTCAATCAGCTTAGTCATTACGCCACCCAGCGTTTCGATACCCATTGACAACGGAGTAACATCCAACAATACCACACCTTTGATTTCATCTGTCAAAACAGCACCCTGCACAGCAGCACCTACAGCAACAACTTCATCCGGATTCACGCCCTTAGAAGGAGTCTTGCCGAAGAAATCTTCTACCAGTTTCTGAACAGCCGGAATACGAGAAGAACCACCTACAAGGATTACCTCATCGATATCGGCATTGTTCAAACCTGCATCGCTCATCGCTTTCTTACATGGTTCAAGACAAGCCTGAATCAATCCGTGAGCCAAAGATTCAAATTTAGCACGAGTCAAAGTCTTAACCAAGTGCTTAGGTACACCGGCTACCGGCATAATGTACGGCAAGTTGATTTCTGTGCTTGTAGAAGAAGAAAGTTCAATCTTAGCTTTTTCAGCAGCCTCTTTCAAACGTTGCAGAGCCATCGGATCCTGAGTCAAGTCAGCACCTTCATCATTCTTGAATTCCTGTACCAACCAATTGATGATTACCTGATCGAAGTCATCGCCACCCAAGTGAGTGTCACCATTTGTTGAAAGCACCTCAAATACACCACCACCGAATTCGAGGATAGAGATATCGAATGTACCACCACCAAGGTCGAATACAGCAATCTTCATATCTTTGTGAGCCTTATCCAGACCGTAGGCAAGAGCTGCGGCTGTCGGTTCGTTTACAATACGTTTTACTTCTAGACCAGCAATTTGTCCGGCTTCTTTTGTAGCCTGACGTTGAGAGTCAGAGAAATAAGCAGGAACGGTAATCACAGCTTCTGTCACTTCTTGTCCCAAATAGTCTTCAGCGGTTTTCTTCATCTTCTGAAGAATCATTGCAGAAATTTCCTGCGGAGTATACAGACGACCGTCAATATCCACACGCGGAGTATTGTTGTCACCTTTCACTACTTTATAAGGAACACGCTCTACTTCTTTCTGTACTTGATCCCAAGTTTCACCCATGAAACGTTTAATAGAGAAAATCGTACGCGTAGGGTTGGTAATAGCCTGACGCTTAGCAGGATCACCCACTTTACGTTCACCACCATCCACAAAAGCAACCACTGAAGGAGTTGTGCGCTTACCTTCACTGTTTGCAATTACTACCGGTTCGTTACCTTCAAATACGGCAACACAAGAGTTTGTTGTTCCTAAGTCAATACCAATAATTTTTCCCATGATCGTTATTTTTTATTTATTATTTATTCTATAATTTCTTTTGTCCGGTTGCTTTTCCATCCTTTTCCTAGGGTGTAATCCCAAACGGACGTTTATTAAAAGACAAACCGTATGCCAAAAAGAAATTATACGAATGCTTGACATAATATCTGCCAAAAAGACAGTTTCAACAAATAAAACACTGCTGACACAGTCAAACCCGGACACTATCAGCAACTGACTCATTAAACAAATACAGGCGGATCTGGTTCAATGCCAACAAAAAAATATGCCTATGTCGTCATGTGCGACACAGGCATACCTTATTATTATATATATTATTCTTACTTATTACTTTTCCAAGACGAGCACTAATGCATTATTTGCGTCATACAAACCGATTCCGCCACCTGATAATACATCAAACGACTTCACCTCATTCAAGGCTTTCAGAATCTTACCTTCCGTTTCCATATCCGGACAAGCCATCATCGTGCTTGCCACTCCCGGAAAAGAGATTGATTTAGCATTGCTTGCACTGGTTTCAAAGCCACCGTTTATCAAGTTACATCCGGCATTGCCATGAATCGTTTTCTTTTTCACATCAAAAGCGATGAAAGGTTGCTTTTCCATCCCAGAAGGGATTGCTTCGCCATTCGCTTCCTTTATTTTCCATTCTCCATTCAAAACAGACAATTTCACATTAGCCTCCTTCTTTTCAAGAACCACAACCGGACGATTGGATGCATTGCAAAGATACATTTTATCCTTACCTGCTTTCTTATATCCTTTTACTTGTGCCAAAGCACCCAATACATTTCTCTCAGTAGTCATATCCGGACACATCATCTTCGTACCCGCCATCGCGCCCAACGAAAGGCTTCCCGGTTTAGCATTTACATCGAAACTACCCAGCATACGATTACAGCCGCTATTACCGGACACACGACCGGTTGCAGTATCAAAAGTAATAAAAGGAAGGGTTCTGCTTTCGCCCGGAGTCACTTTCGAGCCATTGACCTCTATGATATTCCACTCGCCATTGATTGATGACAAAGGTATTGCCTTCTCTACTGAACGGCATGAAGACATTGCAAGCGCTGTACCCGCAATGCAAATTGAAACTAGTACTTTATTCATATTGTTATAACGTTTAAGTTAAATTGAGGACAAAGATACCAAAAAAAATGAGAATAGACTTCACAAAGGTAAATAAAAAGAGAGCGAGACGAATGATTATCTAAAAATAATCACGTATATTTGCTCCATAAACAATTCTAATATTCTTAATTTTTAATTCGCAATTAAAGAAAATGGGTAGAGTTCTTATTATTGGTGCAGGTGGTGTTGGTACTGTCGTTGCACACAAAGTGGCACAGAATGCCGACATTTTTACAGATATAATGATTGCCAGCCGTACGAAAGAGAAATGCGATAAAATCGTCGAGGCAATAGGTAACCCCAATATAAAAACAGCAAAAGTCGATGCCGACAATGTGGACGAGCTGGTAGCTCTGTTCAATGATTTCAAACCGGAAATGGTGATTAACGTTGCCCTCCCCTATCAGGACCTAACCATTATGGAAGCGTGTCTGAAAGCAGGAGTAAACTATTTGGATACCGCCAATTACGAGCCGAAAGATGAAGCTCATTTCGAATACAGTTGGCAATGGGCATATCACGACCGTTTCAAAGAAGCAGGACTGACAGCCATTCTTGGTTGTGGATTCGACCCGGGAGTAAGCGGTATTTATACAGCTTATGCAGCCAAACATTATTTCGATGAGATTCATTATCTGGATATTGTAGATTGTAATGCCGGAAACCACCACAAGGCATTTGCAACAAACTTCAATCCGGAAATCAATATCCGTGAGATTACGCAGAATGGACGTTATTATGAAAACGGTAAATGGGTAACTACCGGTCCTCTGGAAATTCATAAGGACCTGACTTATCCGAATATCGGTCCACGTGATTCATACCTTCTATATCATGAGGAACTGGAATCATTGGTAAAACATTTCCCGACTATCAAACGTGCACGTTTTTGGATGACTTTCGGACAAGAATACCTAACTCATTTACGCGTTATCCAAAACATTGGCATGGCTCGCATTGACGAGGTCGATTATAATGGGGTGAAGATTGTACCTCTGCAATTCCTCAAAGCAGTTCTGCCTAACCCGCAGGACTTGGGCGAAAACTACGAAGGCGAAACTTCTATCGGCTGCCGTATACGTGGTTTGAAAGACGGAAAAGAACGCACCTACTATGTGTACAATAATTGTAGCCACCAGGAAGCATACAAAGAAACAGGTATGCAGGGAGTCAGCTATACAACCGGAGTTCCGGCAATGATCGGAGCTATGATGTTCTTTAAAGGCGAATGGAAACGTCCGGGCGTAAACAACGTTGAAGAATTCAATCCGGATCCGTTCATGGAACAACTCAATAAACAAGGCCTTCCGTGGCATGAAGAGTTCGACAAAGATTTGGAATTGTAAGAGTAGCCCTGTTCGATAAAAAGAAAGTTATGATAAACGTAGGAGATAAAGCACCGGAAATCTTGGGAATCAATGAAAAAAGCGAAGAAATCCGTTTAAGTGCTTATAAAGGGAAAAAGATTGTGTTGTACTTCTATCCGAAAGACAACACGTCGGGGTGTACCGCGCAAGCGTGTAATCTGCGCGACAACTACTCCGAACTACGCAAAGCCGGCTATGAAGTAATCGGTGTCAGTGTAGACAATGAGAAATCACATCAGAAATTCATCGAGAAAAACAATCTTCCTTTCACGCTGATTGCCGATACTGACAAGAAATTAGTAGAAGAGTTCGGTGTGTGGGGAGAAAAGAAGCTGTACGGACGCGCTTACATGGGAACTTTCCGCACTACTTTCCTGATTAATGAAGAAGGAATAGTAGAACGGATTATCACTCCCAAAGAGGTGAAGACCAAAGAACACGCCGCACAGATTTTAAATCAATAAATCTATTAATTGTAGAATAAGGTATGGCAAAGAAAGACGAACTTAATTTTGAAACAGATAATAAAATGGCATCAAGCGAAAAACTAAAAGCCTTACAGGCAGCCATGGAAAAGATAGAAAAGAGCTTCGGTAAAGGTTCTATCATGAAAATGGGTGACGACAGTGTTGAACAAGTAGAAGTGATCCCGACAGGCTCCATAGCCTTGAACGTGGCACTTGGCGTGGGAGGTTACCCAAGAGGTAGAATCATCGAAATTTATGGTCCGGAATCTTCCGGTAAAACGACATTGGCCATTCATGCCATTGCCGAAGCACAAAAGGCTGGCGGTATAGCAGCTTTCATTGATGCAGAACATGCTTTCGACCGTTTCTATGCATCTAAACTAGGTGTAAACATCGATGACCTGTACATCTCCCAGCCGGACAACGGGGAGCAGGCATTGGAAATTGCAGAACAACTGATCCGTTCCTCCGCTATCGACATTATCGTAATCGACTCCGTTGCCGCATTGACTCCTAAAGCTGAAATTGAAGGTGACATGGGTGACAACAAAGTAGGTCTTCAGGCACGTTTGATGTCTCAGGCATTACGTAAGTTGACAGCAGCAGTCAGCAAGACACGTACAACTTGTATCTTTATCAATCAGTTGCGTGAGAAGATCGGTGTAATGTTCGGCAGTCCGGAAACAACTACCGGTGGTAATGCCTTAAAATTCTACGCATCCGTACGTTTGGATATCCGTCCGGGACAACCGATCAAAGATGGTGAAGAGATTCTGGGCAAACTGACTAAAGTAAAAGTCGTGAAGAATAAAGTGGCTCCTCCTTTCCGGAGAGCAGAATTTGATATCATGTTCGGTGAAGGTATCTCCCATTCCGGAGAAATCGTTGACTTGGGTGCCGATCTGGGAATCATCAAGAAAAGCGGTTCATGGTATAGTTACAACGACACGAAGCTGGGACAGGGACGCGATGCCGCCAAACAATGTATTGCCGACAATCCGGAACTTGCAGAAGAGCTGGAAGGACTGATCTTTGAAGAGTTAAAGAAAAAATAATCACTCCCACCTTACAGTTTTTCAAAGCTGTAATCGGAGGAGCTGTAATCGGAGGGTTGAGGGTTGTACAAAAAGAAGTGGGAGAATATCGTACGAAACGAACATTCTCCCACTTCTTTTATATATTATCTTATCCTTATTCTTACTTATGCAAAATAATAGATATATGCCAATGTACTCAAACTAATGACTACCCATAACGCTATTCCCTGCAATAACGGTTTTACGCCAACTGCTTTCAGAACATCTATCGAAAGAGAAGCACCAATAAAGAACATCGTAATTGTCAATGTCTTGCGAGCAATTCCATTAATAGCATTTCCAATTTCCGGCATTCCATCCAGCAAATAAGTATTTACGATCATTGCCAGTACAAAGTAGAAAATAAACCAGGGAATACTAATCTTCTGCCCCTTACTCTTAAAAATGAATGAAGTAGCGAAAGCTATCGGAATAATCCAAAGAGCACGAGTCAATTTGATGGTAGTAGCCACCTTCAAAGCCTCCTCTCCATAAGCAGCACCGGCTCCAACCACAGAACTTGTATCATGGATAGCAATAGCCGCCCAAGTACCAAACTCATGTTCGCTCATGTTCAGAGCATGACCAATCATTGGAAATATGAAAAGCGCGATAGCATTCAAAATAAAGATAGTACCCAATGCCACAGACATTTCACTATCTTTTGCCTTCAATACCGGTCCTACTGCCGCAATGGCACTACCACCGCAAATAGCCGTTCCCGAACTGATCAGATAAGAAGTATTTCTATCTATCTTAAATATCTTGCGTCCGATAAACCAACCTATCGCCAATGTACCTACCACCGAAATAATAGTAAACTCCATCCCTTCCTTACCGGAAGCCAACGCTGATTGCAGATTCATACCGAATCCTAATCCGACAACGGAGTATTGCAATAGATATTTAGAAGTCTTTTTATTGAATTTCGGATGTGCCTGTCCGCAAGTCAATGCAAAAATAAGTCCGAGGAACAGAGCTACCGGAGGAGTCACCCATGCAGACCATGCCTGCAAACCCGGAATATAATCCAAAAATAAGAAAAGAGTCAAAGTAGAAAGCAGGGCGACATAAATAGTCTTATTTTTTGCCTGCAATGTTTTTGTAGCTGTTGAAATCATATAATATATCTTTAATTGTTTTTCTGGAGCGCAAAGGTATGACAAACAATCAAGACACGCTAATCGTTTCTAATTATACGTTATAACTTTTAGTTATAGCTCTAACCTCTTCTTTATCAAGATTACCTTATTACACTTCTACAATATCTTTTCCAAAAGGTGATAACGCTAATACCGCCAAGCAACAACCATAAAAGATTCATTAAACAGCCCATATAAAAGTCAGATTTTATTTCTATCTATCAGTCTAATAATCCCGGATAAAAGTACTTTACCCACGCTACATAAGTATCTTGAGCAGAGAGACAAGTATCTAGCAAATATCCACGAGTAGTCGCGAACTCCCTAAGTCCACGATAATAAAATTGCTTATGGCGCTCATCTATAATAAATGGAACGATATTATGACGAAGGCATTCACGAAACATAATCAGCCGCCCTACCCTACCATTACCATCTTGAAATGGATGAATTCTTTCAAAACAATAATGATATTCTATAATATCTTCAAATGTTACACAGACAATTGAATAGTATTTATCATTCAAATTCGCTATTTCCGCATCTACATTATCAGGCATTACAGTCTGAATACCTCCAACCTCATTTGGATATTTTTTCCAATCACCTACATTAAACCAAGCTTTCGCTGCATCCGCCGTTCCAGTTTTCAATATTCGATGAAATTCTTTAATCAATTTTCCAGATAAGGGTTCATCAATGGTATCAAGCAAATAATCAAAAGCCACAAAATGATTGGATGTCTCAATTATATCATCAACCGGTACAGCCTCTTCATCCCTAAAACCTATAGTACGAGTTTCAAAGATAAAACGAGTTTGTTCTTCAGTAAGCCTACTCCCTTCTATTCGATTAGAGTTATAAGTCAAACTCACTTGGGTTTTATGATACAATCCCCCTTTTCGCTTAGATTGCTTTTCCTCCAAAAGATATGCAGTAATACTATCCATAAGTTTCTCTCTTTGTTAATGATACAAAGACAAAGATAGAGAAGAAATATGAGATTTTGATATAGCATTTCAGAAACTTATTATAAAAGAACAAATATCACCTTATTCAAACCCTATTAGAGTATTTTTTACTTGCGTTTGAATAAAACAAGGTATTAATTCACTCTGAGTTTTTTATCAAATTCGCCCTGAAAAAGTGAAGAGACATAACAGAATACACACAATAAACACAAATAGTCTTATTGTCTATATAATTTTTCAATATCATTTAAAATAGAATCATTTAAGAAATCCTCAATAGCATAATACATAGCGTGCGATCCACCAAGTTGTACCTCCCATTCATATTCAGGAATCAGCATCTTATATCTTCTAAGAAATATATTTATCAATTCCAGATCCCACTGAATATAAGGATTCCTTTGGAGCACAAGCCAATCTAATTCATCCTGATGTTCTATTATAAAATTTTTCGATATATCAGGACTATACGAATATAGTTTAATTCCCATATTCTTATACCTGTCAACCACTTCGTTCCAAACATCCTTTGATATCGTATTTTTCAAAAGTTCCTGTAACCTCATCAATGTTTCTACAATATTTCCAATACCCATCTGTGCGAAAAAGCCATTATTTTGTAATAAATAACTCAATCGAAAATAAGAACCTTCCTTATCTATAATTTCTTTAACTAAATCCCAACTCCATTTAGTAAATTCATTTTTCACTAAATAATAAGCAGATCGAGGGTCATTCAAACTATTATGAAAATCAACATAATAATTATATCTAAAAAAATCCATCAATTCACGTCCCCTACTAATAATCCTTTCGTCCTCTAACTTTCCGCTTCTAAACAGTTCATCTAAGGACAAGATTTCAGTAATCACCGTAGAATAAACAATGTTATAAGATTTTATTGTTGTTCGATAATATTTAAAATATGCACAATACAAATTATTATCAATAGAAAACGTCGGGCCTTTTCTCCTTAACACATTCAAATTAGTAATATTATACCAGTTACGTGGATCTATTACAAATTTACGTTCTTCCACTATCTTATGTGACTGTGAATAAACAGAGGTTTCATACTTTACAATTTGCTCATCACCCAATGGATAATATTTTCGAATAAGATTTCGAAATAAGACCGATCCTACACCCACTTCATCTAATATATAACGTCTCAATAAAGCTAAACATGCCATATTAGTCTGCAATTGTATGCCATCCTTTAAATTTTGACATTCATCTATCTTTAACTGAAGCTGTTTCAGGTTTTGAATATTATAAATTAAGTCATTTATATTATTCATTGTTTGTTTTAAACTAAAATTCAAAGAGTTATTATACCACAATATCGTATTCTCCATAGTTAAGACACATAAATAATTTTCAACAATATATTTGAATTACCATTCGTCAAAAAGACTAATAGAATTGTTCCATATTCTTTAATATCTCCAATATTGAATAATAGAAACCTTACTATTTTCGTTAACATAATTAGATAATAAAGCCGTAACAGTACATATCGCTAATCATCTATTACATATTCATAACTACCTGAAAATTCTTTTATTTCATCACACAATACTGTTTCTCCCTCAATACGAAGATTAACCATATACTTCATTTCCATCAAATTGCCAGAAAGTAATTCTATCGCTAATGCTTTATTTTCTTTCGACAATAAAGTTTCATCATAATACGCACTACCAGTCAGGTTCCAATCAACCCATTTCTCAATAATACCATTATCTACAGTAATTTGATTTTTTATTTGATACTCTCCATTAGCATGGATTATCAATATTGTACCAGTATTTTTATCTCTCCATTTACCGACAAGAAAATCGAATGCAACATCGTCATCTCGAAACTTTAAGTATGTAGAATTTTCATTAGCAATAGTAGCATTTATCATTTTACCATCATCCGTATACCCAATCATATCTCGTGATGAATATATATTCAAAGTTAATTTGGGGAAGTTACTAACAGTCGTTATTAATCTACCAGTTTCTGAATTATACTCCCACACGCCTTCTGGGAAAAAGAACCCAATTCCCTCAATATAAGAACTACATCGACAAGTCTTGTCCGCAAAAAATATCATTTCTCTATAACCTTCTGAGAGTTTCAAATTCCACTCAGTGCCTATAAGTATCCTAAAATCCTTATATTTGTCTATAGCTACACAATCTTCAAAATTCCAAATTACTTCATTTTCATCCTCTGAAGAAGAACAAGAATAACACATAATGAAAAGTCCAAGAAGTAAACATAACGCCAACATTTCTTTTTGCGTTTTTACAATTACAGAATACATAATATGAATTTAGAAAATACCTGCAGATTCCCGAACCAGACAGTTCATAATTTAGATAAGCTATTACCATATAAAGAAAAAGCGCGGGAATCTGTACCTGTTACTCGTCCCACGCATCAAGGCCTTCGAACTGCCCGTAGTAGTAAAACGAGCAACGCAGAAGCCCACGCTGATATGTATAACAACTAAGTACACTTTTTATAAAGTATACCAAAGATATAAACATATCCCGCAGACATCTACAGTTGCTTTGTTTTGACTACTACTCAAAGTGTTCGAAGTTTTGATGCGTCAAAGACAAAACGTCAAGTAAACGTCTTTCTTTATATGATACATTTCCCACACTCTCCTACCTCATGAATTAAAGTATCAACGTGAGAAACATTGCAAAAATATGAAAATAAAATCAAATATCCTACTTCATCTCATTCATTTTTATTCAAGTAATAGAATAAAACTAGAAACACCCCTCCCAGCAATCGTCTAAACACATATAGACATCCTTTCCTACTTCCACTTTTCCTAGTACTTTCCACGCAATCTATTAATAGATAAATTCCTTTTTATTAATGCCAAACTTCTTTTTCTCAAATATAAAACCTACCTTTGTACAAGAGAAAACTATAAACGAAGGCTTTGTTTTTATAACCAAAGCTTTCGTTTTTATAAACGCAAGTTTCATTTGTAAAAACGAAAGCTCCGTTTATAGTTTATACTTAATCCAAAAGTACTTATCTATTAGAGAAAAAGAAGTTTTGCCCTAGTATACAAGAACTTATCTACTAATGATTTAAACAACAAACAGTATGGCAAAGTACATAATGGAGGAGATGCCCGACTTACAGAATACGGGGAAAAGAATCACATATCCGAAGTTTGCACGGGTAGACAATGCAAGCATAAAAGAACTCGCCCAACGAGTGGGTGACGTCAGTGGTTTCAGCCCAGGAGATATAGAAGGCATATTGCTCCAAACCTCCATCGAAATGGCACACATAATGGCGGAAGGACGCTCGGTTAAGATAGACGGAATCGGCACATTCACAGCGTCGCTAGCCCTGTACAAAGATAAAGAACGGGAAGGAGCCGAAGAAGGAAGTGAACATCGTAATGCACAGAGTATTTATGTAGGAAATGTAAATTTCCGAGTAGACAAAATCATGCCGAGAAGAATTAATGAAAGGTGCCGACTGGAAAGAGCCTCTTGGAAAAAGCAACGTTCCTCACAGAAGTTCACACCGGAGCAACGCCTCAAACTGGCATTGAAATATCTCGACGAGCATTCGTTCCTTACGGTTCATGAATATCGGAACCTAACAGGACTCTTACAAACGGCAGCAACCATAGAATTAAAACAATGGGGAGATCAACCCAATTCCGGAATCGGAATCGCTGGAAGAGGTGCACACAGAATCTATATAAAAAAGAAACAAGAAAAATAATGAGTTACCAAAGATTATGTCTCAAAAGGTGCGGAAAGTATGAGAGATAGAGCCTTAATATATGAGAGATGGTAGCATAAAAAAGATCTCTCATAAAATATTAAACTGATAATCAACAATTTACAAGCAAATTATGAGAGATGAGAGATAATATTGTTTTTTCTTCTAGTAGAGATTCCTAAGCGAGGTTATAAACTCTTGCTATGATGTCCCGCAAAACGCATAAAGACTTGGGACAATCCTCCCTCCTGCCCTTGCAACTGAACAAAGTTAAATTCACGTTGCATCGGCATTCCTTTTATTTCAACTACCCTGAGAGTGCCGGCAACAAGTTCCTTATGTACCGAACGGATGGAAACAATTCCCATACAATCCGTATGCTCCAGAAAAAGCTTGATACTTTCCGTACTGCCAAGATACATTAAAACATTCAGAGAAGAGAGTTTCAGATTATACTGCAGCAGAGCACGCTCAAATACATCCAATGTACCGGAACCTCTTTCGCGCAAGACCAAAGGGATATTTGGAAGTTCTTCCGGAAGGATTTCGTCGGCAACCGCCAATTTACTCCGCATATGAACCACAGCCACGAGTTCATCTTGCAGGAATGCAGTGTACTTCAAATTCGGCAAACGGAAGATACCCTCTACCAATCCCAGATCAATACGATGTTCCTGCAACGCCACTTCCACCCCACGGGAATTCCCATTTATCAAAGAAAGACTGATTTGTGGAAACTTTGTTATGAAGTTGGCCAATAAAGGAGGAAGGACATATTGCGCAATCGTAGTGCTGGCACCCAGTTTTAATTCTCCGATATATTCGTCATGCAACAAGTGCATCTCGTATTCCAATTGCTTATAATCATCCAGAATCTTTTCACTATGCTTCAGTAACAGCTCTCCGGCCTCAGTCAAGGAGATTTTACTTCCCTGACGATCGAAAAGACGGGTTTGGTAACAAGTCTCCAACTCCTGAATATGCTTGGTGATAGCAGGCTGGCTGACAAACAACTCTTGCGAAGCCTTCGTAAAACTTAGGTTCTTCGCTACACTCTGAAAAACTTTTAAACGAAAATCGGACACAGCAACTTAGTATTAGCGATTATAACTCCTCCGCCCTTATTCCCAATGAATGCATCACAGGAAAAGCCAACATATCCCATTTGTAGTTTACCGGTATTTCCGGTTCATTCATACGGAACTGCATAACTTCCTTGCCTTTCAGTCCCTGTAGAACATCAGTCACTTTCTTCCCATATTCCTCGTTGAAAGAAACAACAATCATCCGCTTCACATCCGCCGAATCGGAAACAACGGAAAGCAAATCCATAAACAGGTCTTCTCTCGACACCATGCCCTCCGACGAGACACCGGCAAAAGAGAACTCGCCATACGGACTTTGGAAAGCAACTCCGTTCAGCTCCTCCTGCAAGTCGGAAGGCTGGCAATGTTGCAAGTGTCTCGATTCTTTATCATATACAAAAAGAAATTGCACCTCGTTCTTTCCTTCGTTGATTCCTGCATCCAGAGTCAGATAGGAAGTAAACAACGAAAGGTCTATCTCTTGTAAAGAACGTTGCAATGTCTTCTCAAAATAGTTTTTTATATCCGTTATTACAAAATTCAAAAAAGCGGCATCTATCAGCACTACTGTTTCGGACAGTTTTATTTGGGGTTTATCATTCATATATACCTTAATTATATCATTACAGCGGATAAAGATACTACAATACTTTCATTTATCCACTTGATTATCTTGCAAATTCGTCAGTCTGCACTAAACAAAAAAAGTCATTTTGTCCTTTAACTCCTTAATAATCATGCTATTTTGTCATATTTTTCTACTTGGCAAATCTTTTGCGCCCTTTTAAGTGTTATTAGAAACATGAAATAAGAAAGGAGAACAACAATATGAATTTTAACAATTTTACCATCAAATCTCAAGAAGCGGTGCAGGAGGCCGTGAACCTGGTACAAAGTCGGGGACAACAGGCTATTGAACCTGTCCACATCATGCAGGGAGTGATGAAAGTAGGCGAAAACGTCACTAACTTCATTTTCCAGAAATTGGGCATGAACGGACAACAGGTTGCTCTTGTTGTAGACAGACAAATCGATTCACTTCCGAAAGTATCCGGTGGCGAGCCGTACCTGAGTCGTGAATCCAACGAGGTTTTACAGAAAGCGACACAGTATTCCAAAGAAATGGGTGACGAATTCGTCTCACTGGAACATATCATACTCGCATTGCTGACTGTCAAGAGTACCGTTTCTACCATCCTGAAGGACGCAGGTATGACGGAAAAGGAACTGCGTAACGCCATCAGTGAATTGAGAAAAGGAGAAAAGGTTACGTCGCAATCAAGTGAAGACACCTATCAGTCACTCGAAAAGTATGCCATCAACTTGAATGAGGCTGCCCGTAGCGTAAAGTTGGACCCTGTGATCTGACGTGACGAGGAGATCCGCCGCGTACTTCAGATATTGAGCCGTCGTACTAAAAACAATCCGATTCTGATTGGAGAACCGGGTACCGGTAAGACAGCCATTGTAGAAGGATTGGCGCATCGTATTCTTCGTGGAGACGTGCCCGAAAATCTGAAAAACAAACAGGTGTATTCATTGGATATGGGTGCATTGGTTGCCGGTGCAAAATACAAAGGTGAGTTTGAGGAACGGTTGAAGTCCGTAGTCAATGAGGTGAAGAAATCCGAAGGTGATATCATCTTGTTTATTGACGAGATTCACACGCTGGTAGGCGCCGGAAAAGGGGAAGGCGCAATGGACGCCGCCAATATCCTAAAACCGGCCTTAGCACGTGGCGAGTTGCGGTCTATCGGTGCTACGACTCTCGACGAATACCAGAAATATTTCGAGAAGGATAAGGCTTTGGAACGCCGTTTCCAAATTGTGCAGGTGGATGAGCCGGATAACTTGAGCACAATCTCTATCCTGCGTGGACTGAAAGAACGCTACGAGAACCATCATCATGTCCGTATCAAAGATGATGCGATCATTGCAGCCGTAGAACTAAGTAGCCGCTACATCACCGATCGTTTCTTGCCGGACAAAGCTATCGACCTGATGGACGAAGCTGCCGCTAAATTACGCATGGAAGTGGATTCCGTTCCGGAAGAGCTGGATGAGATTTCCCGTAAAATCAAACAATTGGAGATTGAGCGTGAAGCCATCAAACGTGAGAATGACAAGCCTAAGTTGGAAATCATCGGTAAGGAGCTTGCCGAACTGAAAGAGCAGGAAAAGTCTTTCAAGGCAAAATGGCAGAGCGAAAAGACGTTGATGGACAAGATCCAACAGAATAAGGTGGAGATTGAGAATCTGAAGTTTGAGGCTGAAAAGGCGGAACGGGAAGGCGACTACGGAAAAGTTGCAGAAATACGTTACGGTAAACTCCAAGCTTTGGACAAAGAAATAGAAGAGACTCAGCAAAAGCTCCGCGAGATGCAAGGTGATACCGCCATGATTAAAGAGGAAGTAGACGCTGAAGACATTGCAGACGTAGTTTCTCGTTGGACGGGTATTCCGGTCAGCAAAATGATGCAGAGCGAGAAAGACAAACTGTTGCATCTTGAAGAAGAGCTTCACGAACGGGTTATCGGGCAGGATGAAGCGATAGAAGCTGTTGCGGACGCTGTACGTCGTAGCCGCGCCGGACTGCAAGACCCGAAACGCCCGATCGGTTCATTCATCTTTCTCGGAACGACCGGTGTGGGTAAAACAGAGCTTGCAAAGGCATTGGCTGAATTTCTGTTTGATGACGAAACGATGATGACCCGTATCGACATGAGCGAGTATCAGGAAAAGCATAGTGTTTCCCGTTTGGTCGGAGCGCCTCCGGGATATGTAGGATATGATGAAGGCGGTCAACTGACGGAAGCTATCCGACGGAAACCTTATTCTGTCGTTCTGTTCGATGAAATAGAGAAAGCTCATCCGGATGTATTCAACATTCTGTTGCAAGTATTGGATGACGGACGACTGACGGACAACAAAGGAAGGGTGGTCAACTTCAAGAACACTATCATCATCATGACTTCAAATATGGGTAGTTCCTATATACAGAGCCAGATGGAGAAGCTGAATGGTGCAAACAAAGAAGAGGTAGTCGAAGAAACGAAAAAGGAAGTGATGAATATGCTGAAAAAGACCATTCGTCCGGAATTCTTGAACCGTATCGACGAAACAATCATGTTCTTGCCGTTAACAGAAAAGGAAATCAAGCAGATTGTACTCTTACAGATCAAGAGCGTACAGAAGATGTTAGCCGAAAACGGAGTGGAACTTGAGATGACCGAAGCTGCTTTGGACTTCTTATCTAAAGTAGGATATGATCCCGAATTCGGAGCACGTCCAGTAAAGAGGGCTATTCAACGCTACCTATTGAACGACTTGTCCAAAAAACTACTTTCTCAGGAAGTAGACCGAAGCAAAGCAATTATTGTAGACGCTAGCGGTGACGGATTAGTATTCAGGAACTAAAGGTTTCATTAAATTAAAATGAGGATGTGTCATAAATAACCTGCGATAATTTGCGTTCATCGCGGTATGACACATTCTCATTTTTTTATTTCTCTGAATATATTATCCTACGAACTTCCGGTTGACAGTTCGGATGGCTCATCACCAATACATAAGTCCCATATTTAGGAACCGGCATAGAAATTGAGGGCAACTCAAACTTGGACTTCCCCCTCAGCTCTCCCTGTGAATCGTATAAAAACACCATCGTACCAACTAATAAACCGGTTATGCACAAGATTCCTTTTTGATTGTCCAAACGGACATTTACTTCTTTATTTGTTATTGTCTCCATCTCCCCTAACATCACTTTAAAACTATGGAGGCAAAGATACATAAAAAGAAGTATTATTTACAATATAAACAGAAGATATTTATTTTAATCAAAGATTACCCAATTAATACTAATATATTTTTGAAATATCCACATTCCAACTAAAAAAGCATGATAACCATCTTTATGTGATTATCATGCTTCCACTTTAATTAAACAATCGGCTCAATTCCTTATTCCGTAACAGTTTCCTCTTTAGCCTCTTCCGGTTTAAATTTCGTGATTCCGTTAGCAACCAAGATATTATACCAGGAAACTAATTTCTTGATATCAGCCACATACACACGTTCACGATCGAAATTCGGCAATACTTCAGCCAAATATTCACGCAATTGTTCAGGAGTTGCTTTCTTTGGATCAATAGAAGCGGCTGCAGATTTTTCTTTTTCCTTGATTGCTTCCAACACTTCATACAAAGGAACTTCCGCATCGTCCGTGTACATTGCTATATCTGCCAAAGAGATAATTTTTTCATTACCATAAGCTGGAAAACGTTTTTTCTCAGCATTGACTGATTCTACAATCAACATATTTTTTCCTTGCGAAATGAGTTTGTACAATCCCGGTTTGCCGGAGATAGACAAGATAGTCTTCAACATAGTATATATTCTTTTGTTTATTAATTATTTTTTTGCGGAGCAAAGGTAATGATTATTTTTAGATAGCAAAGAAATAAGCTCTAAAACCTGCGGAATTAAGGGTGTTTCATCGTCATTCACAATCACAAAGTCGGCTTGACTTCTCTTAACCTCATCACTCATTTGAGCCTCGATACGCTTCATTACCAAGTCCCTTGAAGAACCGTCACGTCGCATGGCACGTTCCACCCTTATATCCAATGGTGCATATACCATTACCAAAACATCGACCTCATCTCTAAAACCAGACTCTATAAGAATGGCTGATTCCATGCCGACTAATGGTTTACCGCTCAACCGACCGGCCCATTGACGGAAATCATTTTTCACCTGTGGATGAATGATCCCATTCACTTCTTTCGTGCGTTCCGGATACCCAAACATATAGGCAGCCAACAAAGGACGGTTTAATTCCCCATTCTGAAAAACTTCCTCACCAACCAAAGCGCACAGTTCCCGACGAATCACCTCATCCGTATTCGTAATACGTTTCGCCTCTATATCAGAAATATAAACAGGGATTCCCATTATGCCGAGCAATCTGGAAACCACACTTTTCCCGCTACCGATACCACCGGTTATACCTACTTTAATCGCCATTGGAAGATATTTGTTCTATCAAAAAATCAACTTGTGCCGGAGTAATACGGATTTGATTGATTCCACTTGGAAATGATTTCAACTTAACCGTGTATTTATCCGAACCCAACTTCAGCAACTCTTCATACGAGACATTAATCACGAAGTCACTCGCTTTTATGCTACGAAACCGTTTTAAGCCTACCTGAAAAGTAATCTGAACTTTAGAAGGGAAGGCACGCAGCACTTTATCCGCCGGAAAGTTGATTCCATGCAACGGCACTTCTACGGTTTTCTCCGTATAAATATCGACCGGGAATGTCATTTCAACCGAACTCGGAACAAACTTTACTCCTTTCACCGGAGATAAAGAAACCCGTTGACGCGTAGTATCCGAAATATTCTCCAAATTTATCTTTTGCGTATAAGCAGTCGTTATCGTATCCAAAATTCCTTCCGGAGCATATATCAATACTGAATCAGGATTGCAAATCGTATCCGACACATAATATTGAAGTCCGGCAGTCACTTTTCCTTGAAGACGAACAGGTACCAGTTTGGACTTTCCTTCCGAATAGATATAATCTAATGTATCCGGCTTTATAGAAAGAATTTTGGAAGACACATTCAACTGGCTTATTATCTTCTTTTCAAAATCCGAGGCGTAAATCTTCACATGATTATCTTTTCCCTTATAATCAGGAAAACTAAGATTCACCGGAAAAAAACTTTTGCCCAACATATAGTTCAGAAGGACAGTCCCTTTATCTTTCACCCTGACGTGAAGTTCGGAAGGAGGTTCAGAGGTCAACACTACATTATTAGGAACGTCTTTGATACGCACCGGGATAGAGAAATCCGCTTCATAATCATTATTCAATGTTTGAAGTAACCAGAATCCGCTGGCTATCAAAAAGAAAAATAAAAAAATTAAGAACTCTCTGCTCTTATCACTGAGCAGAAAATCCTTAATTCTCTTAGATAGTTTTAAATACGTATATCTTATTTCCCTACGATCAAACATAGGCATGTATTTACCAGCTATTTATTTAGATTGATTGCTAGCTGCTGAAGCGTCAGCAAAGATAGAATTCTTATCTATTTTAATCTTTACGTTAGAAGCAATCTCAAGTACAACATAGTCGTCAGTAATTTCCTTGATTGTTCCGTGTATACCACCGGCAGTAATCACACTCTGATTTACTTGAAGAGATTTACGGAAATTAGCTATTTCTTTTTGTTTCTTATTTTGAGGACGGATCATAAAGAAATACATGATAACAAACATCGCTATCAGCATGATCCACATCATACTTCCACCTCCGGCAGCCCCAACAGGAGCATCTAATAATAAAGTCAATACGTTCATAAATAATCTGTTTTAGTTTCTATAATGTATACAAAGGTATCAGTTTTTGGTCAACTTACCTTCTTTTTTCAATTGATTAACTATTCCATCCAGCGTTCCGTTGATAAAGCTACCGCTTTTAGACGTGCTATACAACTTCGCTATTTCTACATATTCATTTAACGAAACACTGACCGGAATGTTCGGGAAACTTAAAATTTCCGCTAAGGCAGTTTGCATAATGATGATATCCATAAATGCAATACGGTCCAAATCCCAATTCTTCGTATTCTCGCTAATCAAATGGCGATAGTAGTCAGAGTTCAAAATAGTACGGCGGAACAGACGGCGCGCAAATTCCTGATCTTCATCATCCTTGAATTCCGGAAGTAATTCCTGATTAGCGCCTTTCTTTTCATCAAAACGTTTAATTGTCTTCAGCACGAATGTATCTACGATTTCCTTATCGTCATTCCAATACAGACTTTGATCCTCCAACACCTGATCTAAAGAATCATTATTAAAAATATATGTTTTATAGAGTTTTCTCCATAATTCCCGGTCTGCTTCATAAGAATCATCATCGGAAGCCATATAATCCTTATAAATATCAGTTTCCACAATTTTTTCATAAAGTTCCTTTACGAAATCCTGATCGTTCGCCCAAGTCCTTTTCTGATTGGCTATGAATTCTGTAAGCTGCTTATTGACCTCCAATTGAGCAACAAACTTGTTGTTCACAAACTTTGTATTGGGATATAACTCCTCTGCCGTAGGTGCCAATTTGGCTTTTGCCGTATCAATACGTTTTTGTGCGTACTCTGTCAATGCTATCATCAGCATTAGCAAATAATTATAAAGGTCATACGCCTTTGAAAGACTAAAGAATAACTCTTTCTCCGCTGAGTCTAGATTTTTACTGCCATTCTGATAATAGGCATATACTATCTGTATAATCTTAAGACGAATAAGAACTCTGTTGATCATAATTCAAATTAATACTGTTGTTATCGAACTGCAAAAGTAGATATTTTTAATGAGTTTCCACAAATAAATCACATTTTTTAATGCAGTATTTCATTCTCTGCGCTTTTTCTTTTGACAGTTTAAAAAAAATATCCAATTTTGAGGCCGATTATAAACGGACCGTAAGATATGGAAGATTTAAAAAAGAAAATGAGCGCAGACATGAATGACAAGGAGATCGTATTCTCCAAGTCCATTAAAGCAGGTAAACGCATCTATTACCTTGACGTAAAAAAGAATCGTAAAGATGAAATGTTCCTGGCTATTACAGAGAGTAAAAAAGTGGTAACGGGAGAAGGTGATGACTCTCAAGTGAGCTTCGAGAAACACAAAATCTTCTTATACCGGGAAGACTTTCAGAAGTTTATGGCAGGGTTGACGGAAGCTATCAGCTTTATCGACCGTAGTGAAATGGGTGACTACAGCGGTCAGCTGGACCAAGAAGCCGATGAAGAGAATGAGCGAAAAGCTACCGAAGAAGCCCAAGAAGAGAAATTAGAGAGTGAAATTAAGATTGATATTGACTTTTAAAGGAGTAACTCTTTGATATCTCAAAAGAAAGATGTACTTTTGCACCGCTTTTTTGCAACATCGTGTGATAATCCACATCGTGTGATGGTGAATTAAGCAAACTAACTTAATTTAGAGTAACACAAATTTTTAAAGAAATGAAATCAATTGAAGTAAAAGGAACTGCAAGAACAATTGCAGAACGCTCTTCAGAACAAGCAAGAGCCTTGAAAGAAATTCGTAAGAACGGTGGTGTACCTTGTGTACTTTACGGAGCTGGTGAAGTTGTTCACTTTACAGTGACGAAGGTCAGGCACAGCGTCTCTCAATTGCCCGTGCAATCCTTAGGAAATCGCCTATTCTCCTGCTTGATGAGGCCACTTCCGCACTCGATGTTACAACAGAAAGAAATGTTCTTAAAAATATTATGAAAGATGATTACCCTCGTACATGTATTGTAACAACTCATCGTCCTACTGTTCTTACCATGTGTGACCGTGTATATTCAATCCATAACATGCAATGTACTCTTCTTAATGATGATGAGATTGAGGAAATCACAAGAAATTTTTAAATGTGTTATGAGAATCACAAAAAACCGCATCATCGGCAAAACCGGTGATGCGGTTCTATTATGTTATCTTAATTAATTATGCATTATCTGTCATATAAGCATATGTTACAGATAATCCTGCCTCTGATGTTACAATAACATCACCCATTCCGATGTTATCCTTTGGATTATTCCAATATGAAAATGCAATCTTAATCTCCGGACCCGATGTAAGTACAGGCGTACCATTAGAACTACTGTATTCTACAGACTGATTAAATCCAAGCGTTAAAAGCTGCTGGCTGCATGTATGACTTGTATCATGTCTTGCATTAACCTGAATTCTGTAATCGCCCCTGCCAAACTCCGGTCTCTGATGTATATTAGTTGTGACTGTATAACAACCACTCGCTGCATAAACCCCTTCAGCAACATCGTCACAACCTACAACTACAGGTTTCTTGTAATCGGTCATAAAAATCCACCTCCAAAAAAACTAATACCTTCAGTAACTATTATAGTATATCATATGTCAGGCATATGTCAATTTGCATATTTTTTTATTTTTTATTTAGTCATTCTTCTAAAATGTAATAATTTAACGCGTTACTCTTGCATGAAATCAAAAAAAAGGATATATTTTAAATATCAATTTTTAAAGGAGTTTTATAATGGAACAAAGAGAATCCCTTGGCTCCCGCCTCGGTTTTATTCTGTTATCTGCCGGTTGTGCAATCGGCATAGGTAATGTTTGGAAATTTCCATACATAACAGGACAATATGGTGGCGGAGCTTTTGTTGTTATCTATCTTATATTCCTTATTCTTATGGGTGCTCCCATTATGACTATGGAATTTGCTATCGGCCGTGCCAGCCGTAAAAGCCCATTTCTTGACTGTAAAGTGCTCGAAAAGCCGGGTACAAAATGGCACTATCATGGTTATCTTGCCATTGTCGGCAATTACCTTCTGATGATGTTTTATACGACCGTAACAGGCTGGATGCTTTACTATTTTTATAAAAGTCTCACAGGTCATTTTAATAATGCATCAGTTGAAACAGTAAGCACAACTTTTACAAATATGACAGCAAACCCATATATCCTTGTAGGATTTATGATAATCACAGTTGTTACTGGATTTCTTGTATGCTCACTTGGTGTACAGAATGGTGTTGAAAAGATTACAAAGGTAATGATGCTTGCACTTCTTGCACTTATTATATTACTTGCAATTCACAGCATGCTTCTCAAAGGTGGTATTGAAGGACTTAAGTTTTATCTTGTTCCTGATTTTAACAAGGTTGCCGAAATCGGGCTGTTTAATGTTATTGTTGCTGCAATGAATCAGGCATTTTTTACATTAAGTCTCGGAATTGGTGCTATGTCAATCTTTGGAAGCTATATTGGAAAAGAACAGTCACTTTTTGGTGAATCAATAAGAGTTTGTATACTTGATACATTTGTTGCTATATTTGCCGGTCTCATAATTTTCCCAGCATGCTCTGCATTCGGTGTCAATGCTGACAGCGGTCCAAGTCTTATATTTGTGACACTGCCTAATATTTTCAGCAATATGACAGGCGGACAGATTTGGGGAAGCCTCTTCTTCCTCTTTATGTCATTTGCAGCATTTTCAACCGTAATTGCCGTATTTGAAGGTATTATTGCATGTTTCATGGATATGACAGGTGTTTCACGTAAAAAATCATGTTACATTAATATTATAATTATGATAATACTTTCACTTCCATGTGCGTTGGGCTTCAATATTTTATCAGGAGTTAATCCTCTCGGTGCCGGCTCAACAATCCTTGATTTTGAAGACTTCCTTGTAAGTGATTTAATACTCCCTATAGGGGCACTCATCTATCTTTTATTCTGTGTATGCAAAAATGGATGGGGCTGGGATAACTTCATCAAAGAAGCCAATACCGGAAAAGGCATTAAGTTAAGCAGCAAATTAAAAATATATCTTACATATGTACTTCCGCTTCTTATTATTTTCAAATTCATAATCGGATTAAAAGCTAGATTTTTTTAAATCTGTATTATTCTAAAAATAATACAAAGGCAGCGGAATCCTGACACATTTCCAAGTGTTAAGTTTCCGCTGCTTTTTTGTTTTTCTTATTTCCATGGTCTGTTTTGTGAATTCTGTGGCTGCCATGAATTTCCGGCCGCCGTAGTCATAAGATTTGCTGTATATGCATCTTCAAGTGCATATCTTAAAGGATAAACTTCTTCTCCTCCGTCAACATATTTTTTCATTCCAGCCAACACTCTCGCAGCCGCTGTTTCATCTTCACCAAGTCCGCATATACCAAAAGGCGGAATGTACAATTTTCTTCCCCGGAAACTTACTGCCAGTATTTCTCCTGTTTCCTCATCTTTATAAACATCCATTTTTTCTGATGCAGCAACATTATTATCTTTCAGGAAATATACCATATTATCTGTTATCTCGCCTCTTGTTCCACGAACATTTATAAATCTGTTTCTTATATCACTTCTGTACTGGTCTGACATAAAATCATAAAATGCTGTCTTTTCGTTGTCATATTCCATAATAAGGTGCTTTTCTTCTTTACTTACAACATCACCTTTTGTAAGAATTTCGTAACGTGTTTTTGTATCAGTGACTTTCATCTGATATGCTTTTCCTATAACATTTACATCATTTATTCCTGTATCAAGAAACTCACGTATTATGCTGACTGCATGATAATCATGCATACATGATATAGTCATTGAAACAGGTTCACCTATAAGCCCGGATTTTACTATCTGGATTCTTGCATCATATGTCGGATAAAATGCATACTGTTCAGCAACCTGCAGCTTATTACATGTATAATTGTTGTTTTTTATATTTTCCCATACCTGAAAAAGTCTGCCGTTATCGAGCGAAACCGGAGTCTCTGAAAGAACCGGAATTCCGATATTCAGCCATTTTTCAACCGTATCACACATAAGTGTTTTTGTAACAGCTGATACAACAAAATCAGGCTTTGAATTTATCATATCTTCATCTTTACATGTCACAGGAAAATCGAATTTTTCTTTTACTCTGCATGCTGATTCCTCACTATGACAAAGAACCATACATATTTCAAACTGTTCAGGAAGTGCTTTTGCTATTCTGAAATACAAAGAAGCTCTGTAGCCTGAACCTAGCACACCAAATCTTATCATATTATGCCTCCTTATTTTCTTCTAATTCTGTGAAACTGCGGCTTAATGGTAATTTCCTGTATCACCGCACCGTCCCTGATATTTATTATATATTCAACCGTCTGTGCAACCTCTTGTGGCTCAAGATGTGCCGCCATATCCTCATCTTCTTTAAAATCCGCATTCCTGTATAAATCAGTGCTTGTCATATCAGGATGAACTGACACAACTTTCACTCCATATTTTCTTGCCTCATCAAACAGACTTCTCGAAAATGCCGTAAGCCCCGCCTTTGACGCACCATATGCACATCCATGCGGACTTGGCTGTAGTGCAGTAACTGATGAAATATTAATTATAAATCCTTTACTTTTCTTTAACTGACGCAGTGCAAGCTGCGAAAGAATCATCGGTGCTTCAAAATTAGTTCTTACAATTTCCTTTATCTTTGCCGCATTAAGTTCTTCATGTAAACCATAATAACCGACACCGGCATTATTTATAAGAATATACAATTCATTCTCTGACATGATTTTTTTTAAAATCTGCGTTATTTTTTCTGTATCTGTTATATCACATTCTATAATGTTGAATTGTTCTTCTTTATGTACTTTTGAAAAATCTCTCGCAATTCCAAAAACTTCATATCCGTTTTTTACAAGCATTCTGCTTATCGCAAGACCTATTCCTGATGATGCTCCTGTTACAACCGCCGCTTTTTTCATATTTTTGTTTCTCCCGTCACAATCTATAATTTTATTATTTTTCCTGCCGCTCCCATAAAAATATTTTATCTTTTTCAACGTATCTGCTTACCATCGATACCATGTAATCTTCCATATCTCTCATAATTTCATCCGGATAATGATAATATCCATTATCATTTTTATATGGGAACTGAACAGCTGCACTAAATGGTTCTTCTTTACGCATATTTTTCATGTACTCCGCAGAAATCCTAAATGTTCCGACACTTATATCAAGAAGTTTATTTAAGTCAATTCTGCCTGTTATTTTGTCAAACATATCTGTATAAACACTTTTCCAGTTTTTACAATATATCATTGGGTCAAATGCAATCCGCGTTTTTAACCCCTTATCCAATGCAAGTTCAATGCAGCTGATTCTTGAATCAAGAGAGGCTGTTTTGTGCTCGAATTTGGAAATAATTTCATCAGGTGACATCGTAAATGCAAATATAATATTGTCTGATGGAGCAATTTCTTTTAAAAATTTTTCACATGAACTTTTTGTTCTTATCTCAATTTTTAAATCAGTATGTCTTTCTGCAAAATCCACCCATCTTTTTGTATATCCGAAAATATTTTCTACTGCAAGCAAATCTGTATCATATGAAACGCAAAGATATACAGGATGTTTTTGCAGCAATTTATACACTTCATCAAAAATGTCGTCTAAATTGACAAACAGTACGACATTTCCTGATGGATACATGCCTTTAAGATAACAATACTCACAGTCAAACACACAATTCATCATACATGATGTATAATAAAAATGTTCATTTCCAAAGCTCTGGCATACAGGTGCACCAGCATATACAAGATTATTTTCTTTTTTTGCAATTATAAGATTCTGTGTCCTGTGCTGTAAAACCGATGACTGCCGGCTTCTGCAGAACACATCTTTGTAGTGGTCGATATATATAATGTGTGACTGTGGAAATTTATTCAGGATTCTTACTGTATCGGGCATATCCGCAACCGATTTTTCAACATATATATGCGAAAAAAAACTGTTATAATAATCTGCTTTTAAGTTGTTCAAATCTCTTTTTTCCTTCTCTCTTATCATTACACGGCATCATATTTTCTTCATACATCTTACACACAACACCATTAATATCTATATTTTCAATAAAGCAATATCTTATATACTGCCTTAATTCATATTCCATCGTTTTTGAACAGCACAAATCCCGGCAAAGCTTGTCTGCAAGCTGCTTTTCCTTTGCTGCCTTTTCATCACCGGCACATGAAATATCATTTAGAATATCACGAAGCCTGTTTATATATTCACCAATAATATTAATATGATTTTCCACAAGTGCAGTTATATAATCCGGCGTTATCCCCTCTGTATCACCATTATCAGAAAGAATTTTTACAAAACTCATCTCATGCGGTGCAAAAAAGTACGCACCTGCCTGCCATACAAATGCTGCTTCCATATCGTATAATACTGTATCTGATGTATTCTGCGGATTTTTGTCGTTTTTATTTCCAAAAAGAACGGCAGATGTTATAATTTCCGCTTCTTTAAAAGGATTTTTATATATCATATCCGGATAAAATGTACGTTCTGATGATTCATCCGTAATTTTGCTGCATATGTATATTTCATCCGAAGCCGATGCTGATGCACAAGTTCCGATATTTACAAGAAAATTTTTGTCTGCTTTCAAATCAAGCTTTGCACATACACCCGCTACTGATGACGCAGCAGCAGCATTACCTATCCCTTAACAATATTTCTTTTTCTTCATTTACAAATACTGTAAACGGCATATATGACTCATCTTTTTTTAATCTGTATTTCTCAATCAGCGGTTTTGCCTCGCAGTAAATTGCCATTGCCAAAATTATCATTTTCTGCACTCCGGTCACATTCAATTTTTCATTATTATAGCAAATCTTCCCGTTTTTTTCCTGTTTTTTCTTTAATTTTAATAAATTAATTCACTGTTTAACTTTAAATTCCGTTCTTTATCATATATAATTTTATATAATAACGTATGCAATCTGCCCGCA
>OGHC01000500.1_pt1 | contig 27815 bp, 31 predicted proteins | sample 1571381 | NCBI WGS metagenome assembly OGHC01 (sample SAMEA2581945, study PRJEB24529) | metagenome | biome: Human gut stool | place: China | collected 2011 | reverse complement strand
CGTATGGAATAAACCATCAATTGAATATCATTATCAGAACTCGGCTTTCCACTGAAATCAGCAAAGCTGTTACAAATACGAAGTCCTAATTTACCGAATATCTCCGTGATTTCATCCAAACTATATAACCTTATAGGATTTCCTTCTTTCATTTCAGGCTTGCAGGACAACTCTTCCAAGCACAAGCTCTGGATATTCAGATGCCATACGATAATGTTCCTTGCCAGCTCTCCATTGTTCTAATCGCATAATTCTCCCTTTGTTGCTATTTTTCAAGATATTCTCATTCGACAAAAGACTTTGGTGCCAAAAGAACCGTCTTCATGGCACATCTGAGCAAGACCACCGTTGAGTCATTGTCAGTGAAATTAGTAAATCTTGATTTCAGGCTTGAAATCACGAACCGCTTTAATGAATCCATCCTTATCCTTAGGTGATACATAGATAAGATTGCGTTTGTTGTCCTTCATAAAAGCGATTTCAATTCTGTCAAGAGAAGTGCCAGACGAAGCAACGGCATTGACAACCTTCTTCATGGAAACAATAGACGATATTGCAACAACAGATGTTGTCATTCCCAGGCAAACCTTAATCTCTCCGTTTTCAACATAAATGCAGTTGCGAATCATAATCCAAGCAATGATGATGGTAATCAAAGCGAATACAACAAGCATAGCGCCGAATGCAACGGAGTCCCCTGCAGAGCCGAGCAAAATAAGCATTCCAGCGCCGAGAGTCACAACCAATACAAGTGTGAACCACATTACAAATCCATTTTTACCTCTAAATTTCATAATTCTTCCCCCTTCTATTTTAGGGTAGTGTCAAGTTTACTACCCTATTTATATATTCTATTCCTCTCCCAAAAATCTTCGCTCTTCTCGGCGACGTTCTTCTTCCTCTTCTTCCTCGCGACGATACTCGCTGTCATCCCAGTTATAAACGTATTCACCACGATCAATACTGAAGCCGTCTCTTTCTATATACTCATACTCACTGGAATCATAATTGAATGCATATTTCGCCATGGCTTATTCCTCCTCCAAAACGTACGTCAGCATATCAAATGCCGCCTGTTTCTTCGCATCTTTCTTAGACGAAGATCTTCCATTGGTTACAATATCAACTTCTTTTACTTTGCACTGACAAGCCCAGATCGGATTACCATCCTCATCATGTGTTTCCTTATACTTATAAGTAGGTAAAGAGAAATAGCCTCTTCGAGATAATGTTTCCAACTGTCCGATAGAATCATTGTAGTTGGGATTCTCTATCTCATCTTTAATTGTTGGAAACAACGAATTATCTTCAAGAAATCTATAAGCAGTCCGTGCCGCACCAAATCTTGCATCATATTCAGAATACCCAAACTCTTTAAAAGTCTCATCTCTTCCAGGGAGCTTAAGAGTACAGACATACTTCCGATCTTCAGCTGATACAAGTGTTCGCGCTTTCTCTCCCAGGATCACATTTATGTCCGCAAGCACGTTATAAAATCCATATGAATTGTTTTGCTCGATATGATATTGCGGTAATGCCCCAGCAGTCTCTGTACACCAATCCTGCACCTGGCCTATAAAGTTCTTGTACTCGTCATCATTGTCAAGTTCTGCGTCCGGGCAAAGCATATTATCAACCACGCGTTCCAGCTTCACCAAATCCCAATTTGAATCCAAAGCAACCGCACCAAGAATTGCTTCAAAAAGATCCTCCTTGACAGATTCCTGACGTTCTACATGCCTATCTATATCTCCCTGTCCCATAAGCAAATAGTCTACAAAGCCAAGCAGGTCAATTCTATATGCCAACTTCTTTTTTTGTACAAGACGCGCTTTGAAATCAGTCAGTTCTCCTTCATCATACTCACACAGAAAGTCATCGAAATCCTCATTGGAATCGTACTCCTCCTCATCATGAGCATAACTGCCATAGCTATCTGACAGGTACTTAACAACGATAAGATCTAAAACCTTATCTCCTATGAATTCTAATATCTCGTTGTCGCATCCACCGTTTTCCATAGCATAGGATTTTCTTGTGAACGCTTGTAATAGTAGATCTTCGTTTTGGAAATAATAATCGATACGTTCCTCAATTGTTGCTAATTCTTCTTTGGTCATAAAAAAACCCCCTAGTAATGTGTTTTTACTAAAAGGCATAAAGATAGTCTGGCAGAAAATCCACGTACACAAAATACGCCTACATACCAGACATGATAGATTAAATTTAATTCTTTGTTTTGAAATGTTTACCGATGCCCACTTGCATAAGCAAGGATAAACGTGCTCAAACAATGTTTCAAATTTAACTTATTATGCCTCTTACAATTAGAGATTATCACATCCCAATCAAAACACAAGATATTTTTACACAGAGTAGCATTGCCCCCTGTGTAAAATATCCTGTCTCACTCATCACAATGCTCGAATCTTCTCTCTCAAGGAATCGCAAGTTTCCTGTAGCAATACACATAAAAAGAGTACCGCTACTATCCCTGCAAATATTATCCCCAATATGAGTAAATCCGTCCATCTCTGGGTAAACAGAGCATAAACAAAGAAACCCACTACTAAAAGAATGAGTAGGCCGATTACCGCTCCGGTTAAGTGAAGTGCAAGCTCTACAGCCTACTTCATTAAAAAGAGCACCCGCGAAACCGGTAACAATATGAACTTCAATAATTACCGAAGTACAAACATGATCATCCCTCCGTATCTGCATTCTCTTTCTTCCAGTCCTCAAGTAATTTGAACAGTACATTCTCCATCTGAGACTTTGTATAGAAGACTGGGAAGAACTCCCTTAACTTATCCTTTGTAAGGGTTATCTTTTGAAATCTGTTATTTTCATTTAAAGGAGCATTCTCATTCAGAATCCTGATCAGCTCCATCTTACTTATCGTATCGTGTTCCTTCAGATATCGCTGTAAATCTTATACTCTGGTGTAAACAATGGATGGTTATAGGCATAGTCCGGATAATACTGTCCGGCATTATTTTCCGTTGTGAGGTAATAGGCTGCAAGGTCAAGGAGAAGACCTGTTCTACGATCATCGTTATAGATACTGGATACAATCTTATCCAGCATACTTTCTGTCATCAGTTTTTCCAACACCATGAAGGTTCCAATCCTCAGACAACTGCTTCGGTCTGTTCTTCCTTCATTCCCCGGCAATTCAACATCTGGAAAGTAAGTCAAAAAGTTAGGATTAGGGTACATCATGGATGGGTCATCGTCACATTTCTTGCCTATGGTAGTCCTCTTTGGTATGTTGTATTTTTTGTCTGGCTTGTAAATCCGATCATACTCATAGTTGATGTATGTCACACCCTTAATTGTACGCTCATAAATCTTGCTTTTTTCCTTCGGAATAGAAACTCTAAAATCAAAATACACTACAAGTCACCTCTCGAAAATAAGTATGTATACTCACTCGATTATTATAACAAAGATAGGGCAGAAAATCAGCAAAAACCATTGATTTTCTGCCCTTTTCGGACGTATTTATTCAATTGAGTGTCACTTTTCACTGGAAGTTAAGAATTAGTGTCTGCTGATTAAAATATTATTGCATAAAAAAAACGCCTACCCTGTTTTGTTATGCAGAGCAGACGTTTTTCGTCTATGTATATATAATTGATATTACATTCCGTACCTTATCGCATAATAGATAATATACACCCAGCCCAGACAGCCATGCAGAATCGCCCAGCCGATAGATTTCCACTTAACATACGACAGCACCACTGCCAGAGCCGTACCCACAGTTGCCCCAACATCCACCGTCTTTTCAACTGTTGTGTTCTCCTTTATCTTGGTCAACGTCTTTTTCTCCGAATCGGACGGTCCATATATGAGATCCTCCTCCGAAACCTCAAGTGTGCTGGCTAACATCGACAAAGTCTGTATATCCGGCTGTGTCTTTCCTGCTCGTGTCAACTCCAGACCAAAAAAAATTGATTTTTTTGTACCCTCAAATATCACTTCCCATTATACCTGCTATTGCAGTATATTGAAAGCAATATTTATACTTGCAGAAGAAAGGAGTGCCACATTTTCTCGGCACTCCAAACTCTGTAACCATCCATCTTACTTGAAAAATGGATCATCTGTATTCCATACAATCTCTATATTGTCCTCTCCATTGATAATCACTTTTTTGATTACCTTCTGGATTTTCTCTCTGTCAAAAGATTCCATATTGATGATACTTTCTAACTGTGTCTCAAACTTACTAGAAGAATTATCTTCTGGCGGTATTTCTGTTTTAAGCTGTTCGATTTCCTGATGCAATTCATCAATCTGCTCCACCATCGCCTTTGAACGCTTGACATACTCTTCTCTTGTGAGCTTGTCATCCTTATAATCAGAATACAACATCATCTTTTTACTGCTGAGGCTCTTCACCTTCTTTTCAAGTGTTGCAATCTTTTCTTCCGGAGATACTTCTTTCGATTTACCGGCTCTCTTTATTCCTTTCTCATCCAGATAAACTGTTGCATACATATTTACAGTTTTCATGATTGCATCTTCAACCTTGGCAATTTCCACCCTGTTGCTTTTGCATGGAGAATTTTCCTCAATTCTGGACGAGTAACAAAGAAGAATGTCACCTTTTACCCTTTTGCTGGGTGCTAAAGCTCTGCCACACACACCACAATAATAAAATGGATTATAGTTTCTCTTACCACGCTTTGAACGAACACATTTTTTTGAATTAGCGTGTGCCATATCAAATAATTCCTGAGTAATAATGGGTTCATGGCAATTTTCTATCACCATCCATTCGTCTTTAGGAACATAGCTTGAAGTGTTATTGCTGCCTACCCTCTTCTTTGTTTTATTCCATATCAGTTTTCCAAGATAAACTTCATCGTTTAATATATCCCGGATAGAAGAAGTACTCCACAGACTTTTTACTTCAACTGCATGGAAAAAGTTTCTGCTTCCTTTTCTCTTTTTGTATGCGGATGGTGTATCAATACCCTGAGCATTCAGATAATTTGCCACTTCCGTTTTACTTTTGCCCTGTGCGGTCAGTTCAAATATCAGCTTAACCACTTCTGCTGCTTCCGGATCCACAATAATCTTATGCTTATCATTTGGGTCTTTGACATATCCATACCTTAACTGACCACTGATGTTCTCACCTTTCAGTATCCTTGTGTGCATTGCAGAACTGACTTTATTAGACAAGTCCCTGCTATAAAGCATATAGATTAAGTTCTTAAACGCAACATTCATACCGCCCGTCGAACCATCATAGTTATCGCTGTCATAATTGTCATTAACTGCAATAACTCGTACCTGATAAAGTGGAAGTATCTGCTCCAGAAGACTACCGACTTCAATATAATCCCTTCCGAGTCTGGATAAATCCTTTACAACAATGCAGGATATTTTATCAGCTCGGACATCCTCCATAAGCTTCATATAGCCTGGTCTTTCAAATTTTGTTCCGGTAAATCCATCATCACAGTATTCCTGTACCTTCGTATCCTTAAGCTCCGAATGATTGCCAATAAATGATTCTAACAATTCTCTCTGACTGGATACACTGTTACTCTCTTCCTTCTGATTTAATGATACATCCTCATCTTCCATAGAAAGGCGAATATACATAGCAGTTATCTTACTCATACAAATCACCTTCTCTCTTATTCTTTACCTGTAACAGTTCTTCCAGGCAATCATCATACACCAGATTTACGGAAATTCTTCCATCTTCAAACACCTGTACCTTGTCAACAAATGCATCTGCCAGCTCTTTGTTAAGCTTTCTGCATTTCAGATATTTATTGATAAGGTTTTCCCAGTCTTCATCAATCTTATAATTCTTTGAATACAGGTTCTGAGATACTAAAAGATTATCAATCTCCTTCTTCAAAGCTTCGCTTTTTAGAAGATACTGCTGTTTTAATGTCAGATATTCGCTCTCATTAATCAAATGTTCTGAGTAATCTCCATATAACTCAGAGAACTTGCGGTTTACCTTCTCCAGTTCCCTGCGCTGTCTGGTAATGGCTTTTTCATACACATCGTATTTTTTCAGTCCGCTGCTTCTTGCATTCAATTCCCGTATCACTTTTAATGCGTCAATACAGCAACGCATATGATTTGAAATCTGAGCAAAGACAGCTTTGTTGACTTCCTCCTGATCAATTTTGTGTCTTGAACATGCCGGATTAATACCATCTGAAAAAGTTCCACAAAAATATACATACGATTTTGTTGTTCTTGGAGAAAGTCTCATTCCCTTGCCACAGTCTCCGCATACGATTTTTCCCTTTAGCAGATTCATTTCATTAGGTGGGTGTTTTGTAAACTCTTTTGCAAAATAAGCATCCGAGATTTCCTTTACTCTTTCCTGTACCTTTTCAAATGTCTTTTTGTCGATAAGCGGCTCATGCGTATTTTCAACAACGACCCATTCACTTGGATCTGTTGCATGGAGTGGAATATTATTGTATTTCTCAATTACTACTTTCCCATGCACCGCCGAACCAATATAAGCCTGATTTGTCAGTATTGACTTGACTGTTGTTTTGGTCCATACACCATTGGTTCTTACATTCTGCTGATAACCAAGAGATTTTAAATACATCAATGGTGACATTATTCCCTGCTCATTCAGATATTTTGCAATTGGTGTGTAACCTTTGCCATCTAAAAACAATTTATAAATAAGCCTGACATTTCCAGCAGTTGCTTCATCCACAACAATTCTGTTCTTCTCCGTCTTGGATTTCAGATATCCATATGGAGCAAAACCGCACATATATTCATCAGTAGTCCATTTTCTACGATGTGCAGTTGAAACTTTCTTGGAAATATCCTTTGCATAAAACTCATTTACGATATTTTTCAAAGGCATCATAAGGTCTGTGCCCGGTCTGAACGAGTCAAAATCATCCGTAACAGCAATGAATCTTACATTGAGAAAAGGAAACACTCTTTCAATGTAGTTCCCCATCTCCACATAATTTCTTCCAAGTCTCGATAAATCCTTAACAATAATACAGTTAATTCTTCCTGTTTTTGCATCCTCAAGCATTCGCTTAAAATCCGGTCTTTCAAAATTAGTACCGGTAAAGGAAGCATCATAATATTCCTCTTCAATTACAATATCTTCGTGATCTTTGACATAATTCTTCATAAGTTCCATCTGTGTTTCGATTGTCCCTCTCTCAATGTTCTCTTCCTTTTCATGGGACAGTCTTGCATATAATCCAGCCTTAAAAAGTACCTTCTTCTCTTTATCCGGTAAGGCTGTGTTTTCCTGTAGCATCATATTTTTTCTGCTTTTTCTTGCCATATTACACAGCCTCCCTTCTGCTGATATTTAATTGTCCACCCGGTTCTTTATCTACTTGATAACCAAGTTTTTCGACTGATTCTAATAACTTCTTATAACAATCATCAAAGTCAAATACGATTTCAATCTCTTTATTCTCTGAAACCCTTACCTCAGAAATCAGTTTTACAACCACGTCCCTGGTCAGTTCCTTAATATCCTTGTATTCGGTAAAATAATTCATCCAGAGATGCTTATCATCCTTCTCCTCAAAAATTAAAGCAATGTCTCTCTCAATCTGGCGAATTATTTCTTCTCCCTCTTTTGCTTTTTTCAGATATGCCTCATGAAGTTCAAGATATTCTTCTTTAGTAAGAATTCCGTCCTTCATATCTTCATACAGTGAAGTTTTCAGTCTTTTACACTTCTCAACTTCCTCAAGTTTTTTCTGTTTTCTTGCTTCAAGACTTTTTACATCAAGCTGCTGGAAAGGAATTGTTCCAATATAATCAAGTATTTCTTCCAGATTCATTACGTTTTTGATATGAAGCTTTAACATTTCAAGCACCGTATCCTCTAATAACGATACTGATATTGAGTGCTGTGAACACTGCTTTGTCAATTTATGATTAGAGCAGATATAGTAAGCGTATTTCTTATCACCTGCTGTTGTAATTTTTCTTGTCATTGGTGAACCACAGTCTGCACATACTGCAATACCTGAAAGATTATAGACCATATCTGAATCCGGAGATATTCTCGTATCCATTCCCAACAACCTTTGAACAATCTCAAAATCCCTGTCACTAATAATCGGCTCATGATTTTTTTCGATTCTTATCCAGTCAGATTCCGGCTTAACAACCTCCTGCTTCACTTTATGATTTGGTGTCGTTCTTTTGCCTTGAACAAGATTTCCAATGTAAATCTCATTTTCAAGAATCCTGCGGACCGTGACTGAACTCCATACCGATTTTTCATTCTGTAAAAATCCGGTCTGATAACCGCTCCCTGTGCTCTGCTTATATTCCATAGGTGCAAGCACACCCTCATTATTCAACTGTGTTGCTATTGCATCCTGACTCATTCCGTGAAGCTTTAGCCGAAAAATTTCCTTCACAATACCGGCTGCATAAATATCAATAACCAGCTTATGTTTATCATCATCCGATTTTTCATACCCATAGGGAACAAATGCACCGATATACTCACCATTTTTTCTCTTTACATCCAAATGGCTTCGTATCTTTATACTGATATCCCTGCAATATGCATCATTGATCAGGTTTTTAAACGGAATAATAATCTCATCACCCTGTGACTTTCCAGTCACACTGTCATAGTTATCATTGATTGCAATAAACCTTACACCAAGAGCCGGAAATAATCTTTCGATGTATCGACCTGAATCAATATACTCACGTCCAAAACGTGAAAGATCCTTTACCACCACACAATCAATTACTCCTCGCTTAATATCTTCCATCATCGTCTGAAAAGACGGACGGTCAAAATTAGAGCCGGAATAACCATCATCCACATATTCTTTAACTATTCTAATGTCTTTTTTGTCTGCAAGGAAATTTCGGATGAAATCCTTTTGATTTGAAATACTATTACTCTCAGCTTTTGCGCTGGTAGAAACATCGCCATCCTCCTTAGATAATCTAACGTAGATGGCTGCATGATAGATTTTTGAGATTTGTTTACTCATATCGCAACACTCCTTTAAATATTCTACGTCAGATGTACCCAACTAAAATATCAAAGGAAGTTATGCCATATTCATTTAGTCCTTGAACATATCATAGCACAACTCCCTTTCATTTTCCATATGATTCTGAAAAAAGATTCTAAACTGTAAGCAGCATATTCTTGAAAGCTTCTTCTATGGAAACTCCATTATTGGCAAAGCTTACTTTAACTTTCATCTTCCCCACTCTCATCATATAGGGATTTCCAACTTTTCTTATAAACTTCTGCTGTCTCTTTTCAATCGTATCATTCAGATCAGCATGATAAGATGCCATATCGGGCATTTCATTAATCTTGACATCACTAAAATCAGTATCAAGCAATGCTCTGTATTCTTCTGCTGTCATAAAATCTATCCCCCTTTCAGTAAAAATGCCACCCATAAAATACAGGTGGCTATGTAACCCGGAGCAAATGCCCCGGTAATATTTAATTGTACTTTTCATATGCCCCAATCTGGATTTTTACACATTCAGTAATCTTATCAAGTAGTTCCGTATCTGAAATTGAAGCAACTACCCTCTCAATCTGGACATTTACATCAATGGATACAATCTGCTCACATAATGCCATACTGTCAAATACCTCAAAATCTGTGTCAGTAACCTTTACCTTTACAGCCGGTATTAGACAGTGGGTTGGCAGATATTTCTTTTTCCATGTTTTTGTGGACATGGCTACTGCTGTGACAACCGGTGAATACTGATTTGCCTTGTTATTTGAGATAATAATATAAGGTCTTGTATACTTCTGAATGCTCCCTTTACTTACTGACTCCAGATTTGCAATAACAATATCGCCCCTGTTCAGTTTCATCTATGTCATTCCTCCTGTTCCCTGATATATTCTTCTGCCTCATCCTCTGTCGGACAGGCAACAATCCGTTTCCCATATTCATCAATCACTACTGTTTCGCCCGGAAATATAATCAGTTTTAATTTTCTATTTTCTTCTGTCATATCATTCAAAAGAAATGAGAGCAGGTTCATAGCCCCTGCTCTCTGCATTAATACTGATTCCATGTTCCGCTGCAAGTGTCATTACAGCTTTAATCTCATTAAGTTCCATTGAAATGTCTACCACATCTCTTACTAGCACACAGATAATGGCATCTCTTTCAATATAATATCTTAATCGTTCAACCGCTTTTTTATCTGTATTGAAAACTGTCTCAACAACTTCCATGCCGGACTTTTTTGCATATGCCTCGATACGGTCAGCTGTATCATTTGCATTATTCCTTACAAATATCAGACACTGCTTTTCTTTGGAATCCTGCATATTGCCTCCTATCTGCCGTCCCTGATGTTATGATAGAACTTTGATACCGTATCAAGCACCAGCCCTCTTATATCACTTTCCTGAACGGGCTCTTTGTACATCATCTCATAACACTCTTCAAGTTCTCCATTAATATCCTCCACATAGATATCATATTCGCTGAGTTTTCCAAGTGTATCAATAACGGTCTCATCTGTTGCACCAATCATATCCTTTGAAAGTGTTATGATTGTATTAACATCTTCTTCCATATTTAAACCGATAATGGCATATTTCATCGGAAATGAAACTCCTTCTGTAGAAGCAGGCTCTGAAAGCATAGCTACAATTTCATAGCCATTATCCTTACAATACTTTTCAAGCAACTTCGGCACAAAATGATCTGTAGCCTCTAATCCTGTTTTTGCATAATATATAATTGCTCTTTCCATCTTAAAATCTCCTTATAAATAATATTGATTTGATACTGTGCGCACTTTATCTCCTCACATAAGCTGACTTATCTGTACTCTCCACACCATCACACCTAAACATTTCTTTTCTGTCGGTGACCATAAATCAGTTTGTGTGGGAAGATAAAATACTATCTTCCCGGTTTCTTAACCATCCCCGTATCGGGTAACATATCCTTTGCCAGCCACAAACACTTCGTAGTTTCCTGCCCATCCATACTTACGAAAGTAGCCACTCTCTGAAAATGCGTTTTGCTGAAATTCAGGTGCACTTATTATCTCATTACCTCCGGCTGCTAACCCGGTAGGCACAACCCTCTGCTCTTATCCTTAAAGGCTCCTGCTGTTACGTTTCTCATAATCGGCTACAGCTCTGAGGATAGTCATCGCACGAAATGGGATTCTGCCACCCTGTCATAGACAAGGCGATATAAGCTCGTGGGATATGCGTGTCCTATTCTGTTTTCAATATTCAACGGTTCTTTTCTCAGAACCTGAACAGAGTATAACTGACACCACGCATCTTCTACAGTAACCGACACTCTTTTGAACTAAGAGTAACACTCCCACCTGTTCCAAATTCTTATAAAAAAAGCCGGACTGCATCATCAAAATGCAATCCGACTTTTTTATTCTGTCAGAAGTTTCATATTGTCAACGGCATTTAATACCATATTCCGGATAAACTGTACTTCCTTCTCCTTCAGACCAACCAGCAGATCATCGACTTCTGCCTTTCTTTCACACCCACACACAAGATAATCCAACGTTATATGAAACAATTCAGCAATACTAATCAACGTATCTATTTTTGCTCCATTTACACCAGCTTCAATTTTCCGCAGAGCATCCACTGACAATCCAATCTGCTCGGCAAGCTGCTGTCTTGTCATTCTTCTTGCCGCACGCAACTCTTTTATTCTTTCTCCACTATTAACAATATCGTAGTACACCTTCCACTCTTTTCCGGCACCTTATATATTTGCTTAAGCTATATTTATTGTACCGTAAGCGAATCTTTTGTAAGAGTGACTAAACCAGCTATTTCAGGTGGAATATTGTACACCTTAATACCAAGAATATAAATATTTGCGGATTAAAAAAGAGATATTTCCAAACTCTCATTACATTTTGGAAATATCTCTTTACTTAATATCCTCATCCGGCACAAACTCCATGATGTCCTCTATCTTACAATCAAGTATGGAACATAATCTGTTAAGGATTACCGTTTTTACGACCATATTCTTTCGCAATCGCTGTAACTGTGCTTTATCTATTCCATAATCTTTAATTAGTGCATACTGGCTAATATTTTTCTTCTTGAGTGTGATCCATAACCTGTCATATACTATCATTACAAAGACCTCCTCCTTGTATTCTACGCAAGAGTGTCCTATAATGATATGGTGCGTGTATGCACCATACTGTATGTGTATGATAGAATAGAAAATAGCCATAATCTGCATAGAAAACAGCCCTCAAGGTTATTATGTAATATAGAACGGATTATCTGTTTTACTTTTATGGTATTCAACCGGGACAATTCAAGCACCTGACAATTTGCCCGTAGATACCCTTCTCAGAAAGGATTCACAACAACACTATGAATGATAAAAGCACATACTCTGTTGATAAATATTTAGAAATCATTGCCGAAAAAGAAGGAATCACAAAAGAAGAAGTCCAACAGGAAATTGGACGGGCAGTTTCCATTGCTTTAAAAAGCCCTGATCCACAAATGCAACGCTTCTGGACAGACTTTCCATGTGAAAATGATACTCCCACCATTGAAGAAATCATATACCATCTCGCTGAAAAATTTGCAAAAGAGTCATAGACAAAGGACAGGATAACTACCCATCTATTCACTCAGATAATCTTCCTGTCCTCTTAATATTTGTTCAATCATATGTAATGCAAATTCTATTTCTCTTTCGTCGCACCGATTCATCATAAATGCAAAACGCTCAATGTGCTTCTTAGGGTGCTGCTGGCTCATCAGAACCATAGGCGATGACTCCAATGCATGAACAATATTCAAATATGTATCAAGACTCATTGCCCTTCTGCCATTTTCAACACTTTTGATAGTATCCAATGATACATCCGCCCGTTCTGCAAGCTCTGCCTGCGTAATTCCAAGCCTTCTTCGTTCTTTTCTGATATTCTCTGCAATAATTTTGTATATGTGCTCTCTTTTTCCCATAGCCCCATCATCCTTTCTGACTTATCGCATTATATCAGAAATTATTATGGTGTCTGGCAATCTGTAACCATTTGCCATTTTCGTGTAATACTTTGCAGATTTTACTATCTCCTGTCAATTCATGGCAATGTATTATTCAATATTTTTCTCCCATTTTCAGCATATTTTTAAATTCCAGATTATATTTTGACAAATCATCATAGACTCCACTTCCAACAACAGCACCATCTTTCAGCATGATAATCTGATCTGCTTCTTTAAATATCTCCTGTTTGTGGGTAATGATTATGACCGTCTTTTCTTTCAGTTTCGTATGGAGCAGTCCGTTAATCTGATGTTCAGAATACACATCTGTATTAGATGTGGCTTCATCAAATATAATAACCGGACTGTTATGCACCAATGCCCTTGCCAGTGCAATTTTCTGTTTCTGTCCTCCGGAAAGCATTGCCCCATTCTGTCCTACCACATAATCCAATGACACCTCAGAAATAAAATCAGCAAGTCCACTATCTTTACAGGCTTCCATAATTGTCTTATCATCTATATTTTTATACATACAGATATTATCCCTGATAGATGAATTGAACAGATAGATCTCCTGGCTTACTACAGATACCATATTTCTGTATTCTCTCAAAACAAACTCCGAAATATCTATACCATTTAATGTTATTTTTCCGCCTGTAGGTTGGTATAATTGCAGCAACAGACTTATCAGTGTACTTTTCCCCGAACCCTTCCGACCAATCAGCACCGTTTTACTTCCCTTTGGAAAAGCAATATTAATATCGGACAGTACCGCTTTATCCTTTTCATATGAAAAAGAAAGATTCTGTAATTCCAGATCACCGAAGCAAGGCTCGGTCATACCCTCCTCATTTTCCTTTTCTTCTTCAAGTGCCATAAACTCATAATACCGCTTTGTTGAAGGAATAATTCCTGACAAAAGATACCCGATATTGAGTATTGCTGAAATAGGTCCTGTCACATACGCACTATATGTAATAAACGCAAACACACTGCCTACTGAAAGCTGCATATCAAAAACAAGATTTGCGCCAATAATATATATCAAGCTGGTCAGCAGATGTACGATAATGTTATCCGTTATGCCGTTCCACTGGGCAAGCATATTCATCTTTTTCTGTTTATTGATTACAGAAAGCTGTCTGTCAGCAAATTCGGCTCTTTTATTTTCCTGTATTCCAAAAAGCTTTACTTCCCTTACACCGCCAACAGTATCTCCAAACCATCCGGCATATTTTTCGCTTTCTGTAATAAACTCGTCCATGATTCTTTTTCGCTTCTTTGCAAAATGTTTCATAATAACCGCTTTTACCGGAATAAAAAGAAGTACCATGAGTGTCATTCTGTAATCTAAGATAAAAAGTCCGATAATTCCACCTACCATACTGAATGCCTGAGTGACAACAAAAAACACACCCTCATCTGCAACAGAAGTCATATTTCCTATATCTATATTTATGTTATTTAGGATTTCCGCATAATTTTTACTGCTGAAATAGTTTGCTTTTATCCTCATCAGATGTTGAAATGACTGTTCCGATAAAGAATATTGTATATTCGCAGATATATCTACCCGCTTCTTTTCTTTTATAATATCTATAACTGCTATAATCATATAAATAAGCAATGAGCATATTACCTGTTTTATAAGCAGTTCTTTGTCTCCGCCTATGAAACCATAGTCCATAATCCCTCGGTTTAATAACGGAATACACATATTCAATCCCGTTGAAATGAGCAGACATGCAATAATCAGTGCAATTATTTTTCTATAATCCTTTAGCAGCCCCAGCAGTTTCTTTACTGCTTCTTTATTCCTCATCTTCATCCTCCGTCAGGATTGTAAGCAGACAATCATATACTTTCTTTATCTGCTGCTCTCCGAGGGTTCCAAAACACATCTGTGTCTTTTTTATTTTGTCGCAATAAATTTGTATTCCTGTCTGCTTCTTCCCATTTTCTATTCTTACAAATATATCGGCTTCCACACCGATGCTTTCTTTTTCCTGTATTCCACAAATAATCAAATCAGACTGGTTGTAATAAGTCTGCCAATACAGGAAATCACCAATCTTATTACTTATATTTTCATCAACAGCAAAAGGGATATATTCTAAATCATACAATACGCTCTCCTGTTCAGTGGAAATAGCATACGCATTATAGCCCTCTGCTTCAAAACACTTTCTTAATTCCGTAAGCCACCATATCTGATCCTGCTCTTTATCACTTTTTATAAGTATGACAGGTATATTGATGCTCTCCTTCTTTATCCTTGAACATAAGATCTGTTCTTTTCTGTTTCTTCTGCTCCAGAAAAAGCACTGTGTATCCGGCTGCTCTGCTATTTCATTGCCAAGATACACAATGTGCTTCTCCCTGTATTCATTAAACTCATTTTTATCATACAAAATTACAGTGTCTGCTTCTTCCTTTGCAGCTACCTCAAAATAAACCTCTTCCTTACTCTTTATTACCTTTCCGGCAATCCATCCTTTTTCTATCCAATCCGGAATATATTGTACACATTTTCCCCTGAATTTCTGGTATAAATGCTTCTTAATCTGCCATACATTATTGATCCATGACTGTTCCATCATTAACCTTCCAGCCATTGCTGTTACATAAGGTGCCGCATAGCTGTTACTTTTCTGAAGCGTTATATCGTTTCCTCCAAACCAGATTTTGTGTTCCGATGGAGCTGCAAAATCCACACCTTTATCCCGCAAACCTTCCGCATCAATGTTAAATGTATCTTTTGCTTTTACTCCGATAACATTTGAAAAGGATGCCGGAAAAGCCGTATACCCACTATTAGCAGTTGCCGCAATTATGCTAAGTCCCTTATTGGCATATTGATTTACCAACTGCCGAATTATTCCTTTGTCCTTAAAATGTGTAGTTCCAAAACTCAGATTGACAAGTCTTATATTGTTCATCAGACACCAGTCAAACGCTGATTTCAGATCATCCACATTTCCTTTTCCTGTATTATCAAGCAGTTTATAACTGTATAATTCTGCGTCGGCACAATTAAGCCCTATGATCATGGCACAATTTGTCCCATGCAGAAACAAATCCTCCTCATCACTGATATTTCCTTTGTTCTGCTGAATTATATCGGGTAATCCACATAATGCAAGCAATTTTTCGTCTACACCATTATCTAATACTGCAATCTTTAATTTATTCATCCGCTGCATTTACTCTGCTACTACAAATGTGGTAGCTATTAGACTTCGTTGCTTTATGCCAACTTATCTCTCGTAGCCTAGCCTTGTATGCGGTTTCTGTCCGTCGGACCAGAGATTTGCCAACGACTTCCTTCAGATTTCACCTCACGGTGAACACCCTTGCTGTTCAGCTATACATTTCCCACTACCTGGGCATGTTCGGGACCTTTCACCCATTAGAGCGCGCCCATGGCGCGCATACATAAAAAATAGCCTTTCTGCAAAGGCTATTTCTAACGTAATTCTTTAATACTATTTAAGATTTTTATCATTGCATTCTTTTCCTTGCCTGACAGCTGCTAAACTTAGTACTCACAATATATTTCAAATCCCCCATACATGTTTTTCCAAGAGATTTTTATATTGCTCACACCGTTTTTCTTTCAACTGATTATTATTGTAAATATTTGTGTTTACTGCATGACACATAGAAGAACAAAAATATCTAACATCGCATTCATTACATGGTGTAACCGTATCTACAACACAAATCGTATTAATTCGTTTAACATCATGAAAAATTATATCCAGTTCATCAATATCTCCCAAAATAACATTTGACTCTTCCATAGCTGAACACAAAGTCACTTTACCACTTGCATTAATAGAAAGTATTTGACTTCCAGCATTACACATGGCTAACATGTTAATTCTCTTAGATATATTATCTTCTTTTCCTTTTTCGTTATCATTAATTAAGTCATCATAAAACTTTAAAGCTCTTCCCTTTACAGAGAGTGTTCTTAGAATAGGCTTTACTTCAAATTTATTACAAAGTTCTTTGAAGTCAGTTACATGATTTTTATTATTACTTGTTAGAACCATAGAAAGTGAAATGTTATCAATTTTATTATTTTTTAGCAAAATTATAGTCTCAATAACTTTATCAAACACCCCTTGTCCTCGTATGAAATCTACGCTATTCTTGTCATATCCATCTAAACTAATACTAATTTCATCCACACATGACTTTAATATACTAATATGTTCAGGATAAATTAAAGTAGCATTTGAAATAATATCAATACGCCCCATAAAATTCTTTCTTGCATATTCTAAATATTTTGAAATATTAGACAAACAAAAAATTTCACCACCACTTAATGTTACTGAGGATATATTATTTTCTGCGGCCCAATGTATGATTCTATGAAACATCTCTTGTGGCATTGAAGATTTATCTTGCTCACCATACTCGCCAGAACAATGCTTACATCTCAAATTACATTTTTTAGTTAATTCAATGTCTAATCGTTCTATAGTTTTCTTGTTTTCACTCCAGTCTTTACGTTTTATCACTTTTATTTTTGCTAAAGCCTTAATAATCTCAATATAATATTGCTTCCGTGCATTATCCGTATTCCGCATTAACAGCTCAAAACCATTTTCTAGTCCTATGTATGTTTTTATTTTTTCAAAGTCTTTAGTTAGAATTTTTATCCATAAACCACACTCTCTCACATTACCAATAACTATTTCATTATAGTGATTTAAAATTCTTGTATTATCCGAAAAGCATATATTATCCAGTTTAATTTCGTTCATATTTACACCTTTCATTGTATTATTAGTGAAGTATAAATCCTATTTTGTTAACAAAATTTTCTAAATAAGCTAAATCTGGCATCCAAAAGGAATCATAAATATATGATTGTTGAGTTTTTTCTTCAATTATCCTAACAAGTGCTGTTATATTCCGTGGAGTAGCCTGGGCGATTTTAAATGCTTTATTTTCATCATATAAATTCCAAATAGAAATTTCTTCCTCAATACTTTTCATTAATTTAGCATTAATTATTGATTGTCTCTGAATTTTTTTATTACTATTAAATATAAAACTTTGCTGCATTAAACATTTTTTTAAATTTTGTATACTTACATGATTCTGCAATAATTCATATATTTTTTTTATAATAAATGGAGTCAAAAAACTATTTGCTCCACTTAAAACATAAGACGATCCCAACCATGGTATAATTCTTGGAGAATTATTAATATAAATAACATTGTTACTGGTAACAAGATTATTTTGTTTACCTTGGACACTAATTATTCTATTATTACAAGAAAGATAATTTATTTTTCCATTATTTGATTCTGATGTAACTATTATTATTCCTTGAGACAGACATTTATCTAAAAGAATTTCTAACTCCGAATCTTTAATAAATGCTTCAATTCCTAAACTTAAATTAATAATATTAACGTCACTGTTTAACGCTTCAAGTAGTGCCACTTTTAAAGACGACAGCTTCCCTTTTCCAGTTCTATCCAATATTTTTATACTATACAATTCCAAACCAGAACTAATTGAATCAATTAATTTTATAATACATGTACCATGACCGTTTTCATCTTTGTTAGTTTCATCTGTGAAATTTATATTAGTAATTTTATTCTGTAATGGTTGACTAAAATCAAACCCACTATCTAACACAGCAATTTTCATTGAAGTTATTTACACCTACTCACTAATTAAAAAGAATGCCCTAAAAGTCTCTCGCACCACATACTACAACCCCAAAATACACCTTATCAAATGTTCTATGGCTTGTATAATATTGGTTTTACAAAGACTTCTAGGGCACCCATTTCTTACTCATTTACATGTTTACCTGATACTTTCTACCACAGTGGCCAAGTATTATCAGTTTCTTTCCAGCCACAATTTTTTGATGCTGTTTTCTCAAAATACTGTTCGCAATCATCGTCACATCCATAACCTTTGATTTCAACTTCAAGTTCTTTTTCTTTGTTTTCCATGATAACTCCTCCCTTCTTTAAAATTTTATTTGTAAATTAAATTACAAATCATTATCAGTGTGCCACACAATTTTTTCCAATTTATTCTTTTTAATATGACACCTCTCAACACGTTTTTTATTGTTTGAGTATATCACATTATTTCTTGAAATACAAGTATCCGCACAAAAATACCGTACATTACAATTTTGACATGGAGCGATTTTGTCAACTATAGGTTTTGCAAACAAACCGTCTATATGTATCTTGTGTTCCGAAACTATAAAACTTCCAATTCCTAATTCTTCCTCTCTTAATGCAGCACATGAAAACACTATTCCATAAGTATTAATAAAAATAGAACGATATTGATGGTTACATAAACATTTAAATGTAAGTCCTTTTTCAGTCAGATTATGCATAATACGCAATTCCATAGGATCCTCCGCAAAATTTTCTTCTGCCCGTCCTTTTATATTAAGCTGTCTAATAACCGGCTTAATATGTAATCGTTCAGATAACTCTTTGAACTTTATTATTTCAGAATTATCATCGCCAACACTTACACATGATAAAGTAATTCTTTCATACCCACACATCTTCAGTTTATTAATTAATGCAATAACTTTATTATATACACCCTTTCCCCGTATCATGCTCACACTGTTTTCATCATATCCATCTAAACTAATATGTAAAGCATGAATATACTTCATTATAAGCTCGATGTACTCATCAGTTACCAAAGTTCCGTTTGTAATTATTTCTAATGACCCAGTAAAATTCTGCTTAATCACTTTACATACATCGACTATATCTTTCCGGCAAAATGGCTCACCGCCTGTTAATAATATTCTTTTCACTTTATTGTCTTCCGACCATTTTGAAATAGCTTTTATCATATCAATTGGCATTTCTCTATATTTTTTCCCACCAAAGGAATACGAGCAATGTTTACATGCCAAATTACACTGAGTTGTTATCTCAATGGTTATATCCGAAGGATATAATTGTAACTCATCCTTTTCTGCATTATCAATGCAAATACCTACTTCCCGAAATGCATTTATATATTTTTTTTCTTTTTCAGATAGTAAAGATATATTATTTTGAGACTTTTGCACCAAATCTTTATAAAGAGAATGCGACATTTTGATCCATCTTCCATCAAAAGCAATATTGCCAACAATACATTCATTACCATTTATTAATACTCTCGTATACTTCGAAAAAAATATACTATTGATATTTTTCATAACTTTTCCTCATTTATTCGATACAATATCTTTCTATATCCACAAAAGAAAGAATTAGTTTTATTCAAGTACCCTGTCATTTTATAATTTCCATATAAACAGCTAGCACTTTTGCAACATTTAAAATATCTGCATCCAACACAATCTTCCCTATTCAAAGACGTTCCATCTGTATATCGCGGTTCAATTTCTGAAACGTTTTCTATATTTCCTAAAAGAAATTGTTTATCATCCATAACATATGTACAAGGATAAACATTCCCCCCCAAATCAATACTAAACATGCTATAACCTCCCGCGCAGCCCCGTCTACCGATAAACAATTCATCATCATCTAGGTTTATATATGCATTCTTTCTTATATTTCTTATCTTATCTATTTCTCTTAATTGTCCTTCGAGAATCTCCAATGACTTGTCACTCCATTCAGAATCGAAATAATCTGGTACAACTTTCAACACTGTAAAGCCACGATTTATCAAATATTCACAACTACTACTAAGTTTTGAAACAGTTTTTGAATTATAGGTCACTCTCGCAGACAATTTTAAACTTGCATCAAACAATCGCGGAATGAGATCATCGACATCGCGCCACGCTGATGATCGGTTTTTATATCGTCTATTTATGCTATATATCTCTTCATCACCGTCTATACTTAATGCACATTCCACATTATTTTTTTTTAACCAAATAAGCATATCATCCGTCATTAATGTTCCATTAGTTGTTATAGAATAAAAAGGAGTGATTTTGTCATCAATTTTTTCATTTGCAATCTCAACAAATTTTTTAATAAAAGGAAACTTAATTAAGGGTTCTCCACCAAAAAATTTAATGAATATTTTTTTAGAGGCGGTCTTATAACACATTGTATTAATAAACTCTATTGTTTTTTCGATATAATCAATTTCGCAAACACCAGTATCCTCTCTTATAAGTCCTTCTTCATAGCAATAACTACAGGCCATATTACATGTCTTAGTTACCCAAATACTTAATTTCATACTGTCATCTTACCCCCTTCATACAATTCCAATTTTATTATCCGATTACAAATTTTTAAAATTTGTGGTTTATGAGTTATAATAATTACAGTTTTTTCTTTAAAATGATTTTTAATAAACTCTATCATCTTCTCTTCACTATTAGAATCCAAGGCAGCAGTCGGCTCGTCTAGAACACAAATCGGCTTATTATCCAAATAAAGCTTATAAAGAGCTAATTTTTGAGCCTCCCCTCCTGATATATTTAAATTATTTTCTTTTACTTCAAAATTACCTTTTAATATACTGTTTCCTGATTCGTAAAAGTTCATTTCTTCCAAAAATTTTTTCATTTTATTTAATTCTTTTTCACTCTTTAGAATATTATTAAACTCTTCAGCCAGCAAATAGCTATTTTGAGTCATAACGCCTATTTGCGTCTGCAAATATTCCATATCAAATGTGTTAATATCAATTCCATCAATCTCAATTTTGCCACGTTCGACAGTACACAATTTAGTCAACAATCTGACTAATGTAGTTTTTCCGCTTCCATTGTTCCCTACGATACCAATGATTTCTCCTCTATTAAACGTTTCGGTAAATCCTTTCAATATAAATCTTTCATTGTTATAACCAAACCATACATTATCAAAAGAAATATTTCCCATAAGCTCGCTGCTGTGTTTATAATCTCCCTTGATTATATTTTTTTCATTAAACATTACATTATAAATGTTATCTAATAAAGGAAAGAAATTTTTTATTTTAACAAACATATTTCCTATTGATACTATAGGACTATATAATCTTTGCACATAAATAGTCATACTAAACAACAAACCAACAGAAATCAAATTATTAGAAACATCAACAGCACCTAAAATTAATACAATAACAATTGCAAGAACATTAAAAGACATTCCTGTCATTCCAACAGTACACATGGTTTTCGTAAAATCTAATCCTTCTTTAGCCAGTTCATCACATTTATCTGCATACATTTTTTTTATATATTGAGTTTTTCCCGTCATTTGTAATGAAGGCATATTATTAATGGTTTCAGTGGAAAATGAGTTAAAATCTCCCATAGTCACTCTCAACTTTTTCATACGTTCTTTACTCTTATTTGCCACTTTTCGCTGAATAAATGCAAATATAATTGACATTACAACAACCAAAATACCAATTTTAGGATTTAATATAATTATATATGAACTAATCCCTATACACAAACAAATATTTACTACCAATTCGCTGATATCAGATGTTAGTAGTTCTTGCAATTTTTCTATGTCATTATCTAAAATTGTGAGTACATCCCCTACTTTGTACTGGTTCCAAAATTGAATATCAACTGTATTAAGCTTTTTATATAATTTTTGTTTTGTCCTTAATACTATATCATTACCGAATTTAAAAAAAAATACTTTTTGCAAATAATAGAAAATTACCATTAATATCCCGCAAATCAACATCTCAGTAGTATACAACACTATATTTGAAACATCTCCCATAACAACTCCCAGATCAACAATTTTGCTTAAAAAACTAGGAAATATTACAGAAGCAATTGTATAGATCATTAAGAAAGAAAAACATTTTATCTGATTAACGATATACTTTTTTTTCTCTATATCTACTATTTTTAGTAAACGTTTCAAAAAAGTTTTTAATTCCATTTGCAACCCCCTCAAAGATTATATAATAACCATTTTTTACTCATACCAATATGATTAATTATAACATTTTAAAAAACAATATATAATATACAGCGAGTTTGTCCTTACTAAATAGCCACGTTTACCAATAAGCAAAAGCCATAATCATGGTTATGGATTCTCTTGAATCGCAAACTCCTGATTGGACTTTTATTTTTAAAAAGTAATAAATCTTCTATCTAATCTACACTCAAATTCCATCTGCGAAGAAATTATTGCTTATTAATTCGCTCAATCAGCCTATCTTTTAAAATGCTTTGATATGCAAAAAACGGCGTTACTAAACATACCATAAAAATAATTATTAAAACAATTAACAAAGAAGCATACGGCATTTTAAAAGAAGCATACGAAACAATTTGCTTAAACCAAAAATACAAGGGAATATATATTCCATTTCCTACTATAAGCAATAATATAAATGAAATTATCCAATAATAAAATCCCTCAATCAATAAAATCTTTAATTGCTGTCTATGCGTCATACCAATACTTTCCAAAATTGCAAATTCTTGTTTTCGGTTATTTACACTCGTAATCATTGTTGTAACAAAATTAAGTATTCCTACTAGCAAAAATATAAAAGACAATCCTATCGTTAAAACTTTAGTTGTCAAAATGTAACCTTCCATCTCTTTAGCTTTTTCAATCCTAGATATTATTTGAATATCCGAATTCAAAGAAGCAATCGTTTGAAGTTGCATTAAAACTTCATCATCATGTTTTCCATCAGTGTCAAATGCAATTCGAAAAATTTTAATTTGAGAAGTTAAACCTTCAAGCGCCGTTTTGCTTATATATAAATCCGGGGCTGTTCCTTTTTCATTTCCCCTCCCTCCTTGAAAATCAGCGCTAAAAAAACCATCAGCAACTTCAAACTCCGTCTCGGCCCCTTTAGTTTTTATAGTAATAATCTGATTAGGTTGAATTAAATTTTCCCCATCCTCATTTGTAATTGTCTGAAGCACAACAATCTTACCATCTTGAAACGCCTCTAGATCAATAGGATGTTCAAGTGTTTTATTTAATTCTTCTATATAACTATTATCAATTCCATAAACACCACTATAAAAATTCTCCGTATATGATTCGCGTTTTTCAGAAGAAGAAAAGTCTATACCTGCTTTTCCTTCTAATGAATCCACATATGCGCCAAATACCTCCTCATCATACTGCACATCAAAAGTAACACGTTCTTTGGCAACATAGGTAACTCTTAAGTTTTGAATTCCAGAGATATTTTTAATATCTTCTAGCATATCTGCCGTGATTGGACTTCCATCATCATGAATACTATAAGTAATTGCAAAGTCGCTTTCACCCCATTGCTGTATAAAGTTTTCCGGACTAATACTCGACAATAAAGACGTTGCTATCCAATATAACGCCAGCCCTAAAAACAAAGAAGAAATAACCAATATTGCGCTTTTTTTAGAGCGAAAAATATTTTGAAACGCCATTCTTGTTAATCTAAATACCTTATTCCTACGCTTATACAATTTTTTCGAATCCACATCATTATATGACATTGCCGCAATAGGAGAAACCTGGGCGGCTATTTTCGCAGGTTTAACACACCCTATTCTTGCAGTGACAAAAGAAAATATTGTGGCTCCTATAAAAACGAACGGAGAGAACGAAATTTGCAATCCTAAATCTTCATTCCCCGAATATAGCACATTTAAACTATATGGCACGATACCAAAAGATACTGCAGCTCCCAATATCAAGCCTATCGGAATTCCAATAACAGTAATATACAAAACTTGCTGATAAACAATTTTTCGTACTTCTTTTTTGGTAAATCCTATTAATCGAAGTTGACCAAAAAAGCGGATATCTCTAACTATACTAATATATAAAACATTATGTATTAACAAATAGCCGCTAATAAATATGAATAATAGTATAAAGACAATGCCTATAATTAATACTTGGCTGTTCACTTGTGTTACAGGTACAATTTCAAAACTCTGTGTTGAAGAAAATTTCACCTTGTCCTTTAACCTATCACACTCTTTTTGAATATCTCCTGTATCTTCAAAAGACACCATAACTACTTTACCAGTAGAGATAGCAGCCTTATTTTTAAATTCTTCTGAAACGTAAATGCTTCCTTTGTCATTAGTCCTAACTTGAGAGTAGTCTGTATAGTATCCCGCCAAAATAAACTCTTGCGTCTTAATAGAATCATCGTCATCCAAATGATACGACAAAGAAATAGACATACCTTCTTGTGGATTTGTTATTCCCAAACGCTCTAAAATCCATGTAGGTATCATTACTTCATTTTCTGTAACAGGATAGTTTCCAACAACATCTGAAATAGTGGGCATCCTATGAAGGTTCCATTCATTTTCATCTATCCAATTTAGCCCTAGCAACAAATCTTCATCTTCCAAACCGTCAATTTGTCCTAAATGTTGAGAAATCCCAATATCTTTAATCGAATCTGATTTCTTTATCTCAGATACTTGCAAATCACTAGGGTTATTAATAGCCACATGAGCCGTTGTCCCCATCGCACGAATTTGTTGTAATTGTGCTGTCTCTATATAACTAAATCCAACACTAAACACAGATGTCAACATAAAAGTGGACAAAACTACCGCAATAATTACCACAACATTTCGATATAGATTTGACAAAAAAATTTTCTTAGACAATCCCCATATACGCCTTAAATTCATTTTATAATAAAAATTTTTTTTCATATATCTACCTTTCCATCTATAATATTTATTATGCGATCCGACAACTGAGCTATTTCCAAATTATGTGTAATCATAATCAGCGTTTGTTCAAAACGCTGGTTGACTGTTCTTAAAAGCTTTATCACATCTCCACTCGTTTTACTATCCAAATTTCCAGTTGGTTCATCTGCTAATATAACAGCCGGTTTCGATATAATAGCACGAGCAATAGCCACTCTCTGTTGTTGTCCTCCAGAGAGCGTATTCGGAAGATTAAAGATTTTCTCCTTTAATGAAAGTATATCTAAAACATCATCTAAAAAATCTTTATCTATTTTTCTCCCATCAAGTTCTACTGGCAAAACTATATTTTCATAGACACTTAAAACAGGAATCAAATTATAATTTTGAAAAATAAATCCTATATTTTTTCTACGAAATAATGTCAATTCGTCCTCAGACATAGAAGTAATATCTTTCCCCAAAATATATACATTCCCTGAAGTTGGAGTGTCTAATCCGCCAATCATATTAAGTAACGTAGATTTTCCACTGCCAGAACTACCTATTATGGAAACAAATTCTCCTTTCTGTACAGAAAAACTTATATCATTTACCGCTTTTGTTTGATTTGGCACTTTACCATAATATTTTTTCAAATGTTCTACACTAATAATTTCCATAATTTCCTCCATAATTGTATTAGAAAAAGTTTAAGTTTATATTATTATATATTTTATAACTATAAATGGTAAGCGCATAGTTTTAGGGCGTACCCTATAAATGAAATCTAACACCCCGCGCTAGGATGCCAGACATACGAGTATTTCACTACATTTTATTTACAAGTTCCCTGAGCCAATTTACTCCACGGGGCAAATTGTTCCAATTCCTCGTCTGACATTTCAGCACCAGAACGATGCTCTAGAAGGAAGCTCAGATATTTAAGTGGATCAAGTTCATTGGCTTTTGCCGTTTCTATCATAGAATAGATTTTCATACTGGCATCTGCCCCGGCTGGTGTATCACAGAAAAGCCAGTTCTTACGGCCAACTACCAATGGTCGAATGCTGTTCTCACTGAGATTATTACTCAGGCTGCATGCACCATCTTTCAGATAGTTCATCATAAACGGACGGCAACCATTGGAATAGTTGATTGCCTTGATCAGCCTGTCTCCGGATTCCAGATGCAGCTGGTCAAGCCATGACAAAAAAGCCTCTATGACAGGTTTTTGATCCTTTTCGCTGTCTTTGGCATCACGTTCCTGCAGCATTTTCTGCCGGGAACGGATAAGCTCGTTCTGAGTGCTGATTGTATTATTCAGTTGTGAAATCGTATCCTTAAGCTCTAAGAACTGGATATCTCTTACTCCTGAAAGCATTGTTTTTTCGCTCCTTTTCTATGGTTCAATTATACCATAAAACAAGCGAAAAATCCTGAAAAATCAAGCATTTCCGGTACTTTTTATTGCCTTTGGCTGCTCGATTTCAAGACCTGACATAAGCCAATCAAACTGCCTCCATGTAATGGGTTTTACCTCATTACGGTTGCGCGGCCAACGGTATTTTCCTACGTTGGCATCAAGTCGCTTATATAAAAGTACAAATCCTTCATGTTCATGAAGAAGCACTTTTATTCGATCACTACGTCTGCCACAGAAGAGATAGATTGCATTTGGCCTGGAAGGGTTCATATTCAGCTGGTCTTTTACGACAGCGCATAATCCATCAATGGACTTGCGCATATCTGTATAACCACAGATCACATAAATCTCGTCTGCGACAGTGATGTCTCCTAACATGTTCAAAATAATGTTGAAGGTTTTTGGTTATCTATAAATATCACTCCATCTATATAAATGATGCATACTACTCTTTTAATATTATACTACAATTAAACCAATCTTCCAATTATTTTCTAACTTTTCAGATTCTTCTTTCGATATATTCATTTTCTTTTCATTTCTAGTCCAAAAACGGTATTAGAAGAATTTTGGTAAAAATTTAGTAGGCAATAATTTGAATATTATTGCCTGCCAAATTAATGATGAAATCATATGATTCTTCTGTCAATCAGAACCAATCTGCTTTCTCCTATCGGAGTCTAAGCATACACACTCTTGCAATATAACGTATCATCAGCTCCGAGCCTGTGCTTTTT
>OGHC01000490.1_pt1 | contig 28382 bp, 23 predicted proteins | sample 1571381 | NCBI WGS metagenome assembly OGHC01 (sample SAMEA2581945, study PRJEB24529) | metagenome | biome: Human gut stool | place: China | collected 2011 | reverse complement strand
GCCTGGAATTCACAGGCAGAACAGGGGTTTTTATTTTTTAAAGCGAAATCTCTGATGTATACAACTCTAAGCTTACCTCAAGCGCCTTATCTATTTTTACCAGAATCTGGGAATCTAAATGACATACCTTGTCTTTCAAACGTTTTTTATCGATTGTGCGAAGCTGCTCTAAGAGCACCACGGAATCTTTGACCAGATCATATTTTCTGCTGTCAAGTTCTACGTGTGTTGGAAGCTTCGCTTTATTCATCTGGGATGTAATTGCTGCACAGATCACGGTTGGACTGTGCCTGTTGCCAACATCATTCTGTATTATGAGCACCGGTCTTACACCGCCCTGTTCTGAGCCGATGACCGGTCTTAAATCTGCATAAAAAATATCACCACGTCTAATTACCATATACTTCCACTCCATTTTCTTGCTTTACGGATAGTATTGCCAATTTTTACTGGTGTATTCCATTCCTTTCTATTACTCCGAAAAATGATCTCTCGTACCGATGATCCGCCCACCATGGATATAAACACGTGGTATACGTTTTCCAAGATCACAGGCGAATTCATAATTAAAACGTCCGGATAACCCGCCGACCTCTTCCATGGTAATGCACTCATCACCATCCCTGCCGATCAGTATCACTTCATCCTCATTTTTAACATCCGGAATATCTGTGACATCTACCATAAACTGATCCATACAGACACGGCCAAGAATCGGTGCACGCCTTCCGTGGATCAGAACAGCTCCTTTGTTTGAAAGTCCTCTCGCGTAGCCGTCTGCATAACCGACCGGGATCGTTGCAATCATACGCGGTTCTTTTGTGACATAAGTTCCGCCATAACTGATTGCCCTGCCAGCCGGAAGCTCTTTTACATATGCAACATGTGTCACAAGCGATAATGCAGGTTTTAAGCTGATTGCCGTCTTATCCACGTCCTCAGACGGCCACATTCCATAAAGCGTAATCCCTGCACGCACCATATCCATGTTTGCCTCCGGGATATCGACAATTCCTGCACTGTTTGAGCAGTGGTGAATCGGGATACTTACCCCGCGTTCTTCTAACATGTCGATCATTTTACGGAAAAGTTTTATCTGCTGGTATGTCGGCTCCTTATCTTTTTCATCTGCTTTTGCAAAATGGGTAAAAATACCCTCCACTATAATATGCGGTAGTTTTGAAAGCTGTGCCATCTCATCCGCAGCTTCTTCCGTAACCTGATAACCGATCCGGCTCATTCCGGTATCAATTGCAAAATGAATCTTGCAGTCCCTGCCGATACTTGCAGCCGCAACGGAAAGCTTTTCTGCCATCTCTCTGGTAAATACGGTCGGACGGATGCCCGCTTTGATCATATCCACATACTGATCCGGGAACACATATCCTAAGATCAGGATTGGTTTCTGGATCCCGTGATTTCGAAGGATCAGTCCCTCTTCCACCGTGGCAACCGCATAACCGTATAGATAATCAAGTTTTTCAATCGTCTCTGCAATCTCTACGGCACCATGTCCATAGCCGTCAGCCTTGATGACCGCCATAATTTTTGTATCTTTTGCAATGTTCCCACGCATTGCATCCATGTTGTGAAGAATTGCATCCAGATCGATCTCCGCATGCACTCTGCTGTATCTGTTCATGTTGTTCTCCAATCTATTTTTTTCATTACTTTTTTGTTCAACCCAAAATCTATACGCGCTTTTACTGTTGTGTGTAAATATTTAGTACCTTTTTGATCCCGGTGATCAGATCCGAGGCTGTAAGGCCCTGTAAACCTGTCGTCTGTACCATGATATCACCTGCCAAACCGTGAAGGTATACTCCAAGAGGTGCCGCCTGATATGATGTCAGTTTCTGTGCCATAAGTGCACCGATCAAACCGCTTAGTACATCCCCGCTTCCTGCAGTTGCCATTCCCGGATTACCGGAAAGATTCAGATACCTTTTATGATCCGGCAGTGCGGTCACTGTATGTTCATCTTTCAGGACGCAAATAACCTGATTTTCATCTGCAAAATCTGCAGCTGTCTGCAGCAGATTCTTCTGGATTTCTCCAACTGTTTTTCCGGTAAGCCTGCTCATCTCTCCAAGATGCGGTGTAATCACGGCAGTATTCTTAAAATTTTTCCATCTATCTGCCCCCTGCACTCCGGTGTTTTTCTGCTCTGCCACCAGATTTAATGCATCAGCATCAAAAAGAAATGCTTTATTCTCATGTGACGTTCCATATTCTAACACAAAATTTAATATCTGTGCAGAAGTTTTTTCTTTTCCTAGTCCGGGACCGATCACAATGGCATCTGACCAGTCAAGGATCTCCCTCAGAACCGGTTCTTCCGGTACTAAAGTTTTATCGTAAGTAGTAAGAACCGCCTCCGGAACACTGCACTGTAAAATAGTTCTGTTTTCCCCCGGAGTCAGCACACGCACCAGACCACACCCTGTGGCATAAGCTGCTTTCGCAGACAAAACTGCCGCCCCTGCCATATTGACACTTCCGGCGATCAGCAAGAGTTTTCCATAACTGCCCTTATTAGAATGGCTTTTTCTTTTTGGCAGTATCGAAAAATCTTTTTCTTCAAGTGCCATCACGGCCGGCGGTTCACCCAGCCAGCTTTCTTTCGTGATGCCAATATCACATACAATGATCCTGCCGGCATACTCATTTCCCGGCCAGAGGATACTGCCTAATTTTTCAAATGCAAATGTGATCGTAAGATCTGCACGAAACGCTGTGCCAAGAATGGCTCCCGTGTCCGCAGAGATCCCGGATGCAATGTCTACCGCCGCTTTTTCCCCGGAAAGTTCATTCATCCGGCACAGCATATCTGCATATTCACCGGTCACATCTCTTGAGAGTCCCACACCAAATATTGCGTCTATTACAAGAGTAGGTCTTATCTTTTCCGGGATATCCATGTATATAGAAATACCGTATGCATTTAAAATATCCTGCTGTACCCTGTTTGACTCCGAACAGTGCTCTTTATTTCCGGCATAAACGACCGTGACAGCATGTCCTTCCAAAAATAAAAGGCGTGCGATCGCAAGACCATCTCCACCGTTATTTCCACTGCCACACACAATGAGTACTTCCGTAAGATCCACATTTTGTCTATGCAGCTCTTCCACAAATGCTATTGCAGCGCGCTCCATCAAGAGAAGTCCCGGCACCTTAAAATGTGAAATGGTATTTGCATCATATTTTTGCATTTCCCGGCTGTCTACAAGATATTTCATGAAATCCTCCTTGTTTTGCGGAGCAAAATGCGACTGCCTTTGCAGGAGCAGAGGATTTTTCTCCTTGTTTTATAAGGCAAAAAACGCCGCACATAAATCTGTGCGGCAGCTATTTGCTCTCTACATTTACAGCACCTTTTCAGTTGCCGTTTTCTTCTGCTTTTTTGTTTCTGACAATGTTGTAAGACAACTGCATCAGACTGTCGGAAAGATGTACATTCTCCACGACAACATTTTTGTCGATCAATTCAAGATCTACATGGGCAAAATTCCAGATTGCACGGATTCCAAGTCCGACCAGCCTGTTTGCAATCGCATCTGCCTTTTCCTTCGGCATGGTCAGCGCTGCGATATCTACCTGATTTTCTTCACAGAAACTCTCTAATTCATCTAACATACGGATTTTGATCCCGCGTACAGTCACTCCGTCAAGCGCCGGATTTACATCAAAAAGTCCTATGATAACAAAGCCAAGTTTCTCAAATTTTACATAATTGGTAAGTGCCTGACCAAGGTTACCGGCACCCATTACAATAATATTGTGTCTCTCATTCAAACCTAAGATCTTACCGATCTCTTCATATAAATATTTTACATTATAGCCGTAGCCCTGCTGACCGAACCCGCCAAAATTATTCAGATCCTGTCTGATCTGGGATGCGGTCACATTCATCCGTTTGCTCAGATCATTGGATGATATACGCTCCACACCGGCGTCTAATAGTTCTCCGAGGTAACGGTAATAACGCGGCATCCTTCGGATCACTGCCTGTGATATCTCTTTTTCCTGCACAAAAGGTTCCACCTTTCTTACGTTCTCTCGTTTATTATAGTGATTTCCCCTGTGTCTGTCAATGTGTGAAATTTTTAACTATCTTTAGCTCCATCCAGCAGCATTGACAGATCTTCCCACGTTTCATAGCAGGTTTCAAGGCGTTCCCTGCACTCCTGCTGTCGTGCAGCAAGTTCATTTAACTTTGCGGAATTGACTGCATTTTCCGGCTTCGCACATTCTTCATCGATCGCGCTTATCTCTTCTTCTAATGCTGCAATCTCATCTTCTATTTTTTTCAGACTGTTTTCAATCTTACGGATCCTTGCCTGTTCTGCCTTCTGCGCCTGCCAGTCAAGTTTATTGACCGCATCATCCTGTTTTCCTGCCTGAATATCCGATATTTCCTGTGGTTTTACATACAGTTGCGTCATGATATCGTGTTTTTCCAGATAATAATCATAGTTTCCAATATAATTTACAACCGTCTCACCTGTCAGCTCAAGGATCCTCGTCGCCGTCTGATTGATAAAATAGCGGTCATGGGAAACGAAAAATACGGTTCCGGTATACTGGTTTAACGCAGATTCCAAAATTTCTTTGGATGTAATATCCAAATGGTTCGTCGGCTCATCAAGGATCAGAAAATTCGCATCGGAAAGCATTAATTTTGCTAAGGAAACACGTCCTCTCTCTCCACCGCTCAAATCTGAAATGCGCTTAAACACATCATCATTTGTAAACAAAAATGCTGCTAACACATTGCGGATCTTCGTATTATTCAGCCCCGGATAGGCATCTGAGATTTCCTCAAAGATCGTCTTTTCCATATGTAAAAGCTGATGTTCCTGATCGTAATATCCGATATGCACATTCGAACCAAGTGTCACGGTACCGCCATCTGCCGGAATCAGATTATTGATGATCTTTAGTATGGTCGTTTTACCAGTTCCATTGTTACCGATCAGCGCCACCCGTTCCCCACGTTTGATCTCAAATGAAATATCCGAAAACAATGTGACCGGCGGATAGGATTTTGCAAGATTTGACACGGTAAGGACGTCATTTCCGCTGACCACATTTGGCTCTAACACGATCTTAATATCCGTATTATCCTCAACCGGCTTTTCAATGCGTTCAATCTTATCTAACATTTTCTCACGGCTTTCCGCACGCTTGATAGATTTTTCGCGGTTGAATGATTTTAATTTTGTAATAACTTCTTCCTGGTGTCTGATCTCACGCTGCTGGTTGTAATACTGTTTTAACAGATCTTCACGAACTTTTGCTTTTTTCTTTGCAAAATCCGAATAATTTCCCTGATATACATACGCTTTATGTTGGAAAATCTCTACAACTTTTGTGACAACACGATCCAGAAAATAACGGTCATGTGCTACGATCACAACAGCCCCTTTGTAAGCCCGCAGAAAATTCTCAAGCCAGCGGATCGACTCCATATCCAGATGGTTCGTCGGCTCATCTAAAAGCAGTACATCCGGCTTTGTGACTAAAAGTTTGCCAAGGGAAACTCTTGTTTTCTGTCCTCCGGATAACTCGCTCATCTGTTTGCTCAAATCTTCATCTGAAAAACCAAGTCCTTTTAAAATACCGGTCACTTCACTGCGGTATGCATATCCGCCCTGCAGTTCAAATTCATGGCTCTGGCGGTGATAAATATCCATCAGCTTTTCTAATTCTTCACCGGTACGGCTGTTCATCTCAGACTCCATATCACGAAGTTTCTGTTCCATTTCCAGAATATCGGTTCTTGCATAAAGAACCTCATCATAGATGGTTCTATGGCCGGATACATCCTGATACTGTGCTAAGTAGCCGATTGTCTTATCCTTTGCAAGAATCACTTCACCGGCATCGGACGTTTCTTCGCCCATAATAATTTTAAGCAGCGTAGACTTGCCGGCACCATTGATGCCGACAATCGCTGCTTTTTCATTTGCTTCAATATGAAAACTTACATCTTTTAATATCTCATCTGTTCCAAAAGACTTTGAGATACTCTGACATGACAAAATCATTTTAAACTTTCCTCTAACGTCGTTCTGATTGCCTTGATAAAATCTTCGCTGTTTAATACGACCGGATTCGGATTCGTAGTAATCAGCGCAAGGTCTTTTGTCATTTTACCATCTTCAATGGTCTTAATACAAGCCTTTTCGAGTTTTTCTGCAAAATCGGACAATGCAGCATTCGAATCAAGCTCTCCGCGTTTCTTAAGTGCTCCTGTCCATGCAAAAATAGTTGCAACAGAGTTTGTGGATGTCTCCTCACCTTTTAAGTGTTTGTAATAATGACGCTGTACTGTTCCATGTGCAGCCTCATACTCATAATAGCCATCCGGGGAAACCAGTACGGAAGTCATCATTGCAAGAGAACCAAACGCGCTGGAAACCATATCACTCATAACATCGCCATCATAATTTTTACATGCCCAGATATAACCGCCTTCAGATTTCATCACACGGGCAACCGCATCATCAATTAAAGTATAGAAATAAGTAATGCCTGCTTTTTCGAATTTTTCTTTGTATTCTGCATCAAAGATCTCCTGGAAAATATCTTTAAATGTGTGATCGTATTTTTTGGAAATCGTATCTTTTGTTGCAAACCACAGATCCTGTTTTGTATCAAGTGCATAGTTAAAACAGCTCTTTGCAAAACTCTCAATCGAATTGCAAAGGTTGTGCTGTCCCTGAACGACACCTGCTCCGGTAAAGTTATGAATCAGTTCTCTTGTTTCTGTGCCGTCCTCTGCAGTATAAACCAGCTCACATTTACCTGCTCCCGGAATCTTCATCTCGGATGCTTTGTAGACATCACCATAGGCATGACGTGCAATCGTGATGGACTTTTTCCAGTTTTTGACACATGGCTCAATGCCTTTTACAACGATCGGTGCACGGAATACCGTACCGTCTAACATGGCACGGATCGTACCATTCGGACTCTTCCACATTTCTTTTAGGTTGTATTCAGTCATACGCGCTGCATTTGGTGTAATCGTTGCACATTTTACAGCAACACCGTATTTTTTTGTGGCATTGGCAGAATCAACGGTTACCTGGTCATTTGTTTCATTGCGATGCTCTAATCCAAGATCATAATACTCTGTCTTTAAATCAATAAACGGAAGAAGTAACTCATCTTTGATCATTTTCCAGAGGATTCTTGTCATCTCATCTCCGTCCATCTCTACCAGTGGGGTTGTCATTTTGATTTTTTCCATTGTGTTCTCCTTTTCTATTGAAATAAATTGTCCCATCCGTAATTATCCATATTGTGAATGGTGTTCATCATGTGTTCATTTGCCAGTTTCTCTGCCAGACCGGCATCATGCTTCTTTAATGCCTCCACGATCTGTCTGTGTTCCTGATTTGACTGTACAGAACGCTTCGGATCTGCAAGTGTGATTTTTCGCACGCGTTGTACATAATGATGAAAATCAAGCAGCACATGTTTTAATTCTTTGCTGTCGGAAGCATTGTATAAAATTTCATGGAAACGGTTGTCAAGTTCCACAACCTGTTCCGAATTTCCTTTTGCAGCATGAAAATCCGACAGATATATATTTTCATCCAGTTCATCCAGCTGTTCCTTGGTGATCTTATCCGCTGCCCACTTTGCACACAGTCCCTCCAGACGCGACCGTATCTCGTAGATATCCTGAATATCTTTTTTGGAAATACCTACGACATAAGCACCTTTATTCGGGATAATGGTAACCAGTCCCTCAAGTTCAAGCTGGCGGAGTGCCTCACGCACCGGAGTACGGCTGACACCTAACTCCTCACCAATATTTTTTTCCTTTAACTCCTCGTCTGTCGCATATTTTCCGGACAAAATATTTTCACGGATCGTATGAAACACACGGGAACTTAAGGAATAATTATCCTCTCCCATATATGACACCTCATGCTCCTATTGTTACATTTAATTCCTTGCAGCATTTTTCAATTTCTTCCACTAATTCTTTATCGGTCAATACCGTAACACGTCCATCCTCGTACTGTTTATCTACCCATACTTTTACTTTTTTCACAAGCTCTGAGTTTTTGTCTACGCTCTTATCTTTCGGAAGATGGTAATAAGAGTTGATCCAGAGAGCGATTCCGGCAAGACCGGATGTGTTGGAAACAGATACTAATGGTGGTCTGTTTAAAAATTTTCCGGTATCAAAAATATTGTAAATCTCCTCATTTTTGAGAAGTCCGTCCGCATGGATCCCGGCTCTTGTGACATTGAAGTTGCTGCCGACAAACGGGGTACGGCTCGGCTGTACATAGCCTAATTCTTTCTCAAAATACTCTGCCAGTTCTGTGATCACGGTAGTGTCCATGCCATCGAGTGTTCCCTTCAACTGTGCATATTCAAATACCATTGCCTCAAGCGGTGTGTTACCGGTACGCTCTCCGATTCCAAACAGGGAACAGTTGACTCCGCTTGCACCGTAAAGCCATGCGGTCGTGGAGTTGTTAACTGCCTTGTAGAAATCGTTGTGGCCATGCCACTCGATCAGTTCAGAAGGCACACCTGCATGTGTGGTCAGACCGTAGATGATACCCGGCACGCTTCGCGGGATCACGGCACCCGGGAAGTTAACGCCATAACCCATAGTATCGCAGGCACGGATCTTGATCGGGATCTTATATTCATCCATCAGTTTCATAAGTTCTACACAGAACGGGATGACAAAGCCGTAAATATCAGATCTTGTGATATCTTCCAAGTGGCAACGTGGACTGATACCTGTCTCTAAGCACTCACGGATGACACTTAAGTAAAGATTCATAACCTCTCTTCTTGTCATTTTCATCTTATAGAAAATATGGTAGTCAGAGCAGCTTACCAGAATACCTGTTTCACGCAGACCGATATCTTTTACTAACTGGAAATCCTGTTTGCTTGCACGGATCCAGCTGGTAACTTCCGGAAATTTATAACCACGTTCCAGGCATTTGTAAACAGCATCTCTGTCTTTTTTACTATATAAAAAGAATTCACTCTGGCGGATCAGACCTTTTGGGCCGCCCAGGCGGTGCAGATAATCGTAGATCGTCACGATCTGCTCTGTGGTATACGGTGCCCTTGACTGCTGACCGTCACGAAATGTCGTATCTGTGATCCAGATATTTTCCGGCATATTATGCGGAACAATTCGATCGTTGAATGCGATCTTCGGGATCTCATCATACGGAAACAGATTGTGGAATACATTTGGTTCCTTTACATCTGCCAACTGATAAAAATGCTCTTCAAGCTGCAGCAGATTCGTTTTCTTATTCATTACAACTTCTCTCATAACGTAAATCCTTCTTTCTGCCATGGCACTTGTGCCATTGACACCTGTGCCATGAATGCATATTTTTACTTTTAGAGTGAATATTTTTTCATGCATAATTGTATACAATTATACTTTTTCTATATTCTATACATTTCTTCTCTTATTTGTCAAGGCATAAAATTTTATATTTTCTATAACCTGAAATTATAAGTATACATAATCATATATTCAAAAAAATTTATTCAAATCTGTAACACTTATTCTGCGCTCACATAAGATACAGTGTAAGAAAAAACCTGGAGGTTTTATATGAGTGATTTAGCTGCAACAAACTGTGGTGGTGGATGTTCCTGTAACGAGGGAGGATGCAATTCCATTCTCTGGATCATCATCTTATTATGCTGCTGTGGCGGCAATGGTGGTTTCTGCGGTGGAAACAATGGATGTGGAGGCAACAATGATTGTCTTTGGATCATCCTGCTTCTCTTCTGCTGTGGCGGATGCGGCGGAAACAATGGATGTGGTTTCTGCTAGTCAGATCATCTGTTCTGAAATGGCGGTCGGATATTCCGGCCGCCCTATAAGATTTATAAAGAAAAACGTCTCTGCCTGTTATGGAAGAGACGTTTTTGTATGTCAGCCGAATTTACGGACGCTTTGTGTTCTGATCCCGTGCAGCATACTCACGGTCTTTTTCCCGATTCTGCTGCTGCATCATCTTCTCGTAGATTCCACATTCCTTTGGCACTTTCTTTTTTCTGACACATTCCTCATCTATCTCATAAACACTGTTTCCATCAATAATCAGCATATTTGATTCCTCCTCCCGTTTTATTTTATGCCGACTGCCTGATACCGTCACTAAAACTGTCCCCTCATCCATGTGATATCTGGCATAATCTATTTTCCGGGTTCATAAACTAAAAGAAAAAAGGCATCTTTATGGAACCAAATTCATTTACGCCCTTTGATAATATGACACAGACCCGTGAACTGCAAATGTTAAAAACTGCGATTCCCTATATGAAAGGTGACCAGAAAAAGCAATTTGCTATTCTGATCAAATATATGGAATTACAGAATACGATCCAGGTATTCAACCAGGAGGATAAAGTCATGTCCATGTGCTCTGTCAGTGAGGATGAAAATTCTACTCTTGCCATGTTAAATGACCTTCGGAAATTCTGTACAGACAAAGAGCTTGAAACACTTGATATGATCACAAATATGGTCTCTATGATGGAAACCTATGAGACTATTTTTGCATAATATATTGTAAGAAAACTGCCAAAACAAAGCATTACATTTTTGAAAGGAATAAATAGTGATGGAAAATGATTTCTGGAATAATCCGGGGTTAAAAAATATGTCCCCGGAAAAACTGCAGTTTTTAATGAATTTTGCATCAAAAGAAAAACCAACAAACATTAAAGATATGATGCCGTTTCTTCTTGGCACCATGAATGCAGCAAAAACAAATAATATCCAGTTCACAGACCCCGAAACAGAGCTGCTTGTCACCCTGCTAAAACAAAACATGTCAAAAGAGGAATCTGAGAAGGCCGATAAAATTATCCGGCTCATGAAAGACCGGAAGCAAAATTAACTAATAAAAGGGATGGAACACTCCACCCCTTTTGTATCTGCATATTTATTTATGATTTCTTAACATTTTCTCAAGTCTACCAGATGGAAGCTACACTTACCTCTAATAATTTATCGATCGGCGCCGGACTCTTTCCCATACCATCTGTACCCTCAAAATATTTTGCACTTGCCGATTCAAATAAAACAAACACCGTACCATCTGCAATAGCAACTTCTTCCGAACAAGGTGGCATCTCCACTTTTACCTTCGGTTCATTTGGTTTTTTGTCCAATGAAAGAAGAGAAGAATAAACTTTTAAATAAGAAGAATTATTTCTTCCATAGGAAGTGCTTAAATAAATTGATCCGTTATCATCGAATGCCACTCCCTGCACTTTACTCGGAAGATTATAGTTGCTGACTGCCGTCAGCTTATCTTCTTTTTTATCATAGCTGTATGAATACATCTCGGAATCAAAAAATCTGGTATGTGTAGCAACCCAGAGTCTGCCACCGTAGCAGGTAATGCAGGATGGTGTATTTTTCAGGCGGTATTCGTCTGACAATGCCGATGCATCAATGCAATATTCCGGCGCATCCTGTGCGATTTTTGTAATATATTCATAGGAAATACGCTCTAAGGTATTGGAATTTGAATGGCAGATCCAGACATTCTCGCCATCAAAAGCAATACCGCCAAGATGACTTTCTTTTTTCATGCCAAGTGTTACCAGATATTCGCCGCTCTCACGATCAAACACCATCAGTGATCCAAGATTTTTGCGATCTTCCGAATATGCAGTAATAAGAATATAATCCGGTGTGAAACAAAGTCCCTGCATACACTGGCTGGAACTGCTGATCAGATTATCCTTATAGTCTTTTTCCCTGGTAGAAGGCATTCCCGGAATAGAAAGATCATCCAAAAAAGTATAGGAACATTCCTTTAACTCTTTCTGACTGTTGTCACGAATCGTGCCTGTCTGATAAGAATACATTTCCACATTATAATGATTGTCAATATTTTTTGTCCATTTTGCAAAAAGAACCATATTCGCCGGACTGTCTTCATCTATTTTCGTAACTTTTCTGGAATAGCTGCAGTCTGCATACCAGCCAGCAAAATTGTAACCCATTTTAACCGGCACGTCCAGTGTAAAAGGAAGTTCTTCTTTTTGGATTGTTTTTTGATTATTGCTGCTGTTAATACCGCCATTTACCTCATATACAATGTGATACTCTGACGGATCCTGTGTATCAAAAAAATCAAATGTAACATTATCACTGGTAATGGTTTCCTTTGAAGTATCAGGGAGGATGATCATACTGCAGGCACGAACCAGTTTCGGATCGCTTACAAGAAAAATAAATACATATAAAATTACAAATAGTTCTTTGCAAATTTTTCTGCCATACCGCATATCCATTCCTCCCTGTTTTCTTTTTAATTACACACACCGGAAAATGTTACATCCAGTCTGTGTTTTTATCCTGCTTTCGGGAAGAACTGTTTCTTTCAGAAACTGTTTTATGAATTATCCGTATTATCAAGTTTGCCTGCCCTCTCTGCGATCTCCTTTTCCTGGATATCAGAAGGTGTCTGCTCATATCTTGCAAACTCATAGGAAAATGTTCCGCTTCCACCGGTCATGGATCGTAAATCTGTGTTGTATCCATATAATTCCATGTAAGGAATATCAGCTACGATCTCCTGATAACCGTGTTCCGTCGGATTCATTCCAAGTACACGTCCACGGCGTTTGTTTAAGTCTCCCATAATGTCACCTGTGTATTTGTCAGGTACAACAACTTTTAAGGATGCGATCGGCTCTAACAGAATCGGTGATGCTTCCATAATGCCTTTTTTGAATGCCTGAAGAGCCGCAACCTTAAATGCCATCTCAGAAGAGTCTACCGGATGATAGGATCCATCATATAATACTGCCTTTACTCCTACCACAGGATAAGCTGCCATCGGTCCTTTCACAACTCCTTCCTGGATTCCTTTTTCCACCGCCGGGAAGAAGTTTTTTGGAACTGCTCCGCCGACAACGCATTGTTCAAATACATATGGTGTTTCAAGATCCCCGGAAGGTTCAAAGGTCATCTTAACGTGACCGTATTGTCCATGACCGCCGGACTGTTTTTTGTACTTGTATTCCACATCCGCTTTCTTACGAATGGTCTCCCGGAATGCTACTTTTGGTTTTTTCAGTTCAATCTGAACTTTGTATCTCTCTAACAGTTTGCTTGCCACAACATCAAGGTGCTGGTCTCCCATACCGTAAAGTAATGTCTGGCCATTTTCACTGTCATTGACTGTTTTTAATGTAAGATCTTCGAGCATCAGCTTTTGCAATGCCTGCGAGATCTTATCTTCATCTCCTTTGTTGACTGCCTTATAACGTTTATAAGTATATGGTGTGGAGATCTGTGTTCTTATATACAGGATCGGGTTCGCTTTGGTAGAGAGGGAATCTGTGGTAGCTGCTTTAGTCAGCTTCGCTAACGCTCCGATATCTCCCGCATGCAGTTCCTTTACTTCCTCCGGCTTATTGCCACAGAGTACATAGATCTTTCCGATTTTTTCCTCTGTATCTTTATGCTGGTTGTAAAGAAGATCATCTGTTTTGATAACTCCCGAATTAACTTTGATCAATGAATATTTCCCAATAAACGGGTCTGCAATCGTTTTGAAAATATAAGCTGATTTTGGTTTTGCAAAATCATAGTCTGCATTGTATACCTCGTTGGACTTTGCATTGATTCCGGTGCAGGAACGTTTTTCCGGACTCGGAAGATATTTTACAATGTCGACCATCAGTGTATACATGCCGCGTGCAAGAACATTCGAACCCATCAGCACCGGAACGATGCTTCCATCGGATACATTGACACGGAGTGCCTGGCGGATCTCATCCTCGGAGAACTCTTCCCCTCCAAAATAACGATCCATAAATTCTTCACTCGTCTCCGCAACAGCCTCCATCAATGCTTCCCGGCAGATACCAAGATTCTCTTTGGAATACTCCGGCACTTCTACCTTTTCCACTTCGCCGTTATCTTTCCAGCGTTTTGCCCGCTGCTGTAATACATTGACATAACCGACGAACTGTCCGTTTTCACGGATCGGAAGATGGAAAGGTGCGATCCGCTTGCCGTATAGCTGCTGTAAATCTTCTACGACCTGCCGGTAACTTGCCTCATCGATATCCATATCTGTAACAAATACCATACGCGGCAGTTTGTATGTCTCACATAACTCCCATGCCTTCTTTGTGCCGACTTCAATGCCAGCCTTACCGGATACTACGATAATTGCTGCATCCGCAGCACTGACTGCTTCTTCTACCTCCCCTACAAAATCAAAATAACCAGGTGTATCAAGGATATTGATCTTGGTATCACCCCAGACAATCGGTATCACAGTTGTGTTGATGGAAAAATGACGTTTGATTTCTTCTTTGTCATAATCGCTGATCGTGTTACCATCGGTAACTTTTCCCATGCGTGTTGTCATCCCCGCAAGATAAGCCATCGCCTCGGCGAGACTTGTTTTACCACATCCACCATGTCCAAGCAGAACCACATTACGAATCTTGTCAGTTGTGTAAACGTTCATAGCAAATCCTCCAATACATATTTTTTAGTCGATACCTCTGAAACGGCATTCGCTGTATGGTTATATTTTACTAAATTTACACGTTTATTACAACTTATTTATTCATATTTACTAACTATTTTTATATTACCCAAAATTTGTTTATATATTATGTATGCATTTTAAATAATTTATAACCATTTGCATGGAATGTTTACATAGTGTTCACATTTCATCCATACTTTGATTATTTTTTCATGCAATATGCACTTTTATACTTTAACGTGTTGACTTTCTTACAATTTATGTCTATGATAGGTAAAGAATTATGAGAACAGAACTTTAACATCTAACAGGGGGATTTCCATATATGTCACTTCAGAAAATAGGCTTTATCGGACTCGGACTCATCGGCGGTTCCATTGCAAAAAAACTGCATGCACTTCATCCGGAACTTACAATGATTGCAACTGCACATCATGCTGAGACGGTTGCCGACGCTTATAAAGAACATTTAATCGTAAACAATACACCGTGTGAACTGAAAGATTTTGCAGACTGCGATTATATTTTTCTGTGCACGCCGACCAGGAAAAATATCGAATATCTGCAGCAGTTGAAAGATGTAATTTCTCCGGACTGCATCATCACGGATGTCGGCAGTGTGAAATCGGAGATCCACAGAGAAGTGATAAGACTCGGTCTTGAAGCCAATTTTATCGGCGGTCATCCGATGGCGGGTTCTGAGAAGACCGGTCTTTCTAATGCTTCAGAGACGCTTTTGGAAAATGCTTACTATATTATCACACCGACCACAAAGAGTCCTTCCCCTGCTGTGGAAGAACTGACCAGGCTGGTGCGCTCTCTCGGCGCAATTCCTCTGGTTTTAGGTTATGAGCAGCACGATTATGCGACCGCAGCGATCAGTCATCTGCCGCATGTGATCGCATACAGCCTTGTCAACCTGGTGCAGGAATCGGACGATGAAAATGAGATCATGAAAACCATCGCAGCCGGAGGTTTTAAAGATATCACGCGTATCGCATCTTCTTCTCCTGTCATGTGGGAAAATATCTGTTTATCCAATCAGGAACAGATTTTAAAATTATTGGACAACTATATCCATACATTAGAGGTAATGCGCACGAACATTGCAGATGCAGATTCCCCTGCACTGTTAGATGCCTTTACTGCAGCCAAAGATTACCGTGATTCCATCACGATCACGGCAAAAGGTGCTTTGAAGAATGTTTACGAACTGTACTTAGACCTGATTGATGAGACCGGTGGGATCGCCACCGTCGCAACGATCCTTGCGAGCAATAATTTAAGTATTAAAAATATCGGGATCATTCATAACCGTGAGTTTGAAGGCGGTGTTTTGAGACTTGAAATGTATGACGGGGAATCATTAGCGCTGGCGGTTGCACTGCTTAAGAAACATCATTATACGATTTATGAAAGATAGAAAAAACGCCGTATGGTCAGATTCAGAATGACCGTACGGCGTTTTTCTGCTCTTTGTAAAACAGCAAAAGCCCATACTCCAGACAATCAAAAAGCTGTATCCCGACGTTAATCAGGAATACAGCCTCTTGAGTTGAACTGTTTACATTATAAACTAGTTCATGGATACAAATATAGTTTAGCACACTTTTCAAAAATCTACAATAGTAAATTTCATAAATTTAAAAAAAATTTTTTAAATCACATTTTTCGTCCAATTTTTCTATTCCACACAGACTTCTCTGTAAATTCACGCAACTTCCAACCCGGCTTCATCTAACCGTCACATTCCCCCGATAGAATACAGCTATCAACAAAAAAGGAGTGACAAACATTATGAAATATCAAAAAGCATTATTATGTATCGCATTGGCAGGAACACTGATTTTTTCCGGATGCGGCAGCACAAACAATAGTACAGGTAATAACACAAATACCTCTTCTTCTGTAGAAAGCACAGTGGAAACATCTACGGAGGACACTGATGCAAAATCAGATGAAAACACGGTAACCGGAATGATTTCCGAAATTACCGACAGCACGATCACAGTTGCAGCCATGCCGGGCGGCGGTCAGGGCGAAACACCGGGCAATCCACCGAGCGATAACAAAGGTGGTGCCCCAGCAGACAACGGGAACTCTGACAACAGCGATTCAACAGAGGCACCTGACAAACCTGACTCTGATGGCGCAGATTCCACCGAAACCCCTGGCAATCTGCCTAGTGGAGACAACAATTCTGCCCCTTCCAACAACGGCGGTGCCCCGGATATGAGTAATATGACAACTGAGACGATCAATCTGACCGACTCTACCATCTATTATGACAAAGATGGAAAAGAAACAACACTTTCCGCTTTATCAGAAGGTACTATAGTAACGATCACCTTAGATGATGATGGTAACGCTGCAACTGTAACGATCTCTGACAACGCCGGCGGTCAGCCGGGAGGTAACACTCCAGGCGGAGGCGCTCCGGGAGGCAGCGCTTCCTCCCAGCCGGAATCCTACAATGCAGTAACAGAATACACGGAAGATACCGAAGTTTCGGATGCTTCTTTCTCATCCACAGGAAAAGATGAAAATGCGGTTCTTGTTTCAAATGGCGCAAACGTTACTTTAAAAGATATCACATTAGACCGCACTTCCTCCGACAGTACCGATGGCGATTCGTCCAGTTTTTACGGAGATCATCTGGGACAGCATCAGCCAGCTTGACGTTTCCCTTGAAAATAAAAGTACCTGGACCGGAAGTTTTGTTCAGGATGAAAGCAATGCCGGAAATGGCGAAGACGGTTATGCAAATCTGACCATTGACAGCAGTTCTACCTGGATCGTTGATGGGGACAGCACTCTCTCCTCTTTAACCTGCAAGGGAACCATTACAGATGAGGATGGCAACACCGTTACCGTCAAAGGCTCTGATGGAACCACTTATGTGGAAGGTACAAGCGATTATACAATTACCGTAAGTTCTTATGAAGCATAATTAATTTTATGACTTACAAATAATTTATTCGTATACCTATGCTTTCATAAATGATAGCTTATGGACGAAGAATGACAGACATAAAAAGAGCCAGACAGATCATCTTTATTTTAGGATGTGACCTATCTGGCTCTCTTCGATTTTTTGCATTTATCCTGTCATCAAAAGCATACTTCATCTCTTATACTTTTATGCTTCACGAAACACCTGATAAATATCTATTTTTATTGCATCTGTATCCGACATTCCAATAAAAGTTGCCCCATATTTGTCGGTTCCATCTTCCATTTTCTGCTTACGCACGATCTCGATGACTGCATCGATCACCTCTTTCGTCCATATCTGGATTCTGGTATTATAATATCCCCCCACTTCCAAAGGTTCGTCGGACTGGAAGCCGATTCCGCCACGCGAAACATCCGTAATTACAACCTGCGTGTAATCATATGTCGTCGTTCCATCTTCTGTCAGACGTTCTAACTGGATGGAAACGTCGAGTTTTAAACGCTTATGATGTCTTTTCTCTTCCATTCCGTAATTTTCCTTCTCTTTCGTGATTTTTTCAAGCAATCATTTTGCCCGTAAATCATGCTGTCTGTTGCATCTTTTCAGATCATTTAAACTGTTGTATCCGTTATCAGCATTGCATCCCCAAAGCTAAAGAAACGATATTTCTCCTGCACGGCAATTTCATATGCGTTTAACACATGTTCCCGTCCTGCCAGTGCTGAAACTAACATTACCAGTGTGGATTCCGGCAAATGGAAATTGGTAATCAGGGAATCAATGACTTTAAACCTGTAACCCGGATAAATAAAGATCTCTGTCCATCCGCTTGTCTCGCGCAGGAAACCGTTCTCGTCCGATGCCGCCTCCAAAGTACGCGTGCTGGTCGTTCCTACCGCAATGACACGATGTCCGGTCTCTTTTGCATGGTTGATCTTATCTGCCTCGGACTGTTCGATCCGGTAAAATTCCGAATGCATATGGTGTTTTAATACATCCGTCTCCTTGACCGGGCGGAATGTACCAAGCCCTACATGAAGTGTCACCTCTGCGATCTCCACACCCATTTCCTTTACTTTTTTTAATAATTCCGGTGTAAAATGGAGTCCCGCTGTCGGTGCAGCGGCAGAGCCATCATACTTTGCATATACCGTCTGGTAACGGTTTTTATCCTGAAGCTGATGTGTGATATAAGGCGGCAGCGGCATCTGTCCAAGCTGGTCTAAAATCTCCTCAAAAATTCCATCATAGTGGAACTGGATCAGCCGGTTTCCCTCTTCAACAATATCAATAACCTCACCGGTCAGCAGTCCTTCGCCAAAACTGATCTTTGTTCCGACTTTACATTTTTTGCCCGGTTTTACAAGGGTTTCCCAGATATCATTCTCTTTACGTTTTAATAAAAGGATCTCGATCTTTGCCTGTGTGCCCTCTTTTACTCCATAAAGTCTTGCAGGTATTACCTTCGTATTATTAATTACCAGACAATCTCCCGGTCTTAAATAATCTGTAATATCCTTAAAAACACGATGTGTCACTTCACCGGTATTTTTATCCAATACCATCAGCCGCGAACTGGAACGGTCCTCTAACGGGTCCTGTGCGATCAGCTCCTGTGGCAGGTCATAATAAAAATCTTTTACGTCCATGATTCTCAATCCTATTTTCTTAATTCCGCACCAACATGCTCAAGTGCTTTCACGATTCGATCCATTGCACCAGTGATATCGGCATCCTCTAAGTTTCTATCCTTTGCACGGAAAGACAAGGAGTATGCGATTGATTTATATCCCGGTTTGATCTGTGCTCCCTCATAGATATCAAACAGATCGTATTTCTCTAAGAACTGACCGCCCTTTTCATCGAAGATCTTCTCGATATCGCCTGCAAGCACTTTCTTCGGAACAACCATGGAGATATCTCTGGCTGCAGCCGGGAATTTAGCGATTCCCTCATATTTGTGGTCGAAAGATGCGCGGGATACGATCTCCGGCATATCAAGTACTGCAACATAAACGCGCTCTTTGATCGCATAATTTGCAGCAACCGTCGGATGAACCTCACCGAGATAACCGATCACAGTGCCATCATAAACAACATTTGCCTGACGTCCCGGATGTAAGAATGGTTTTCCGGCTTCCGGATCATATTCCGGTTTCAGCTTCATTCCTGCTTTGTAAAGGAACTCCTCGATCACACCCTTCATGGTAAAGAAGTCACCCTCTCCGTACATACCAAGTGTAAACTGCATGCGCTCTTCCGGCAGCTCTGTTACCGGTACCTGTTTTGGCAGGTAAATATTTCCAAGTTCATACAGACGCACGTTTTTATTTCTGCGGTTAAAGTTTGTGGAAAGTGATGTCAGCATACCATTTAAGGAAATCGTTCTCATGATAGAGAAATCCTCTCCGAGCGGATTGCTGATCACAACCGCTTTGCGGAGCGGTGAATCCTGTGGCAGTAATAATTTATCGTATACTTTCGGGCTCTCAAAGGAATACGTCATGCCCTGTGAAAATCCGCAGAACTCTGCGATCTCTCTTGCTACTGCCTCGATGCGGAGTTTGAAGGTAAGTTTTCCTGTGGTAGCCTCACCGCTTGGCAGTGTGGTCGGAATCTTATCATAACCGAAGAATCTTGCCACTTCCTCTGCAAGGTCGGCGTCACACTCTAAGTCCTGTCTCCAGGATGGAACGATCACTTCGTTCGAAGCCGGATCATAGCCGAGGTCGATCTTTGAGAAATAAGCCAGCATTGTCTCTTTTGCAATGTCCGTTCCAAGTAGTTTGTTGTATTTCTCCGGCTCGAATGGAATACGTTTATCCCCTTTGACATTCGGGTAAACATCCACAACGCCGCCGACAACTTCTCCGGCACCAAGTTCCTCTATAAGCTGGCATGCACGGTTCATTGCCTCGATCGCTGTGTTTGGATCTAAGCCTTTTTCAAATTTTGCGGAAGCATCTGTACGCAGACCAATCTTTCTTCCTGACAGACGGATATTTGTTCCATCGAAGCATGCAGCCTCAAACAGCATTGTTTTTACATTGTCCGTGATCATGGAGTTTTCTCCACCCATGATACCTGCAATGCCGATGGCTTTCTTTCCATCACAGATCATCAGTACAGAATCATCTAAGGTGCGTTCCTGACCGTCTAAAGTCACAAACTGCTCACCCTTTGCAGCGCGTCTCACAACGATCTCTCTATCCTCGATCGTGTCAAGGTCATAGGCATGCATCGGCTGTCCATACTCTTCCATCACATAGTTTGTGATATCTACAATGTTATTGATCGGGCGGATTCCCTGCGCACGCAGTCTGCACTGCATCCATTCCGGCGACGGTGCGATCCTGATATTTTTTACCACCCTTGCGGTGTAACGGGAACAGAGCTTATCATCTTTTACAGATACTTTGATGTAATCGTTAACATCTTCATTATTACCTGTTTCTGTCACAACCGGAGGAACAAACTCTTTTCCAAACGTAGCTGCCGCCTCTCTCGCAATACCTAAAATAGAGAAACAGTCTACACGGTTTGAAGTGATCTCATATTCCACAACCGTGTCATCTAATCCAAGATAACTGATAGTGCTCTCTCCGACCGGAGCATCTTCCGGCAGGATATATAAACCGTTTTCCGGTGCAAGTGGGAACATATCTCTGTTTGAACCAAGTTCCTCGATGGAGCACATCATACCGTTTGACTCTACACCGCGCAGTTTTCCTTTTTTGATCTTAATACCGCCCCCGGTCTTGCTGCCGTCATGACCTCCGGCAACTTTTCCACCGTCTAATACAACCGGTACTTTGCACCCTTCAGTCACATTCGGAGCACCTGTCACAATCTGTATTGTCTCCGTTCCGATATCTACCTGGCAGATCACAAGTTTATCCGCATCCGGATGTTTCTCAATGCTTTTTACCTGTCCGATCACAATTTTATCAAGATCCTCATCCATGTTCTCATATCCTTCTACCTTAGAACCGGATAATGTCATGGCATCCATATATTCCTGTGGTGTACAGTCAAGACCTGGAACTAAGTCTTTGATCCACTTTAATGAAGTATTCATAATGCTATATTCTCCTATCTTTTTCCTAGAACTGATTTAAAAATCTCTGATCATTTTCATAGAGCAGACGCATATCATCGATCTCATATTTGAGCAGTGCAATACGCTCTAATCCGATACCGAACGCAAATCCTGAGTATTCTTCCGGATCAATGCCGCTCATGCGCAGTACACGCGGATGTACCATACCACAGCCTAAGATCTCGATCCAGCCCTCTCCCTTACAGAAACGGCATCCTTTCCCGCCGCATTTAAAACAGGTCACGTCCATCTCGGCAGACGGCTCTGTGAATGGGAAGTGATGCGGACGGAATTTTACTTTGGTATCCTGTCCGAATAACTGTCTTGCGAATTCTGCAAGTGTTCCCTTTAAATCAGAAAACGTAATGTTTTTATCAACGACAAGTCCCTCGATCTGATGGAAAGACGGAGAATGTGTCGCATCTACCTCATCAGCACGGAATACACGGCCCGGTGCGATCATACGGATCGGGAGATGTCCTTTTTCCATCTCACGGACCTGTACCGGAGATGTCTGTGTACGGAGCACGATCTTGTCATTGATATAGAACGTATCCTGCTCGTCCTTTGCCGGATGGTTTGCCGGGATATTAAGAGCCTCAAAGTTATAATAATCATACTCTACTTCCGGTCCCTCTACCACTTCGTAACCCATTCCGGTAAAGATGCGCTCTACCTCTTCTAAGGCAATCGTGTTCGGATGACGGTGTCCGACATTATTCTTCTTTGCCGGAAGTGTCACATCAATGACTTCTCTGCGCAGTTTTGCATCTAACTCCGCTGCCTCTAATTTTTTCTTTGTCTCATCTAAAATCTTCTCGATGCTCTCTCTCGTCTCATTGACAAGCTGTCCGACTAACGGGCGCTCCTCCGGGCTGACATCCTTCATACTCTTCAATACGGCGGTCAGTTCTCCTTTTTTTCCAAGAACCGCAACACGCACATCATTCAATTTCGACAGATCGCCGGATTCTTCGATCTGACGGATCGCATCTTCTCTGATTTTCTGCAATTTTTCTTTCATGATAATCTCCATTCTGCATTATTTCTTTCAGATATTTGTCTCACAAATTATTTTTGTGACACAATTTCCTGTGGTGGATTTGTTTCAGCAACAAAAAACGCGGAGTCATTCGTCCAGGGACGAATGATTCCGCGATACCACCCTGATTCTTTCTGCCACGAATATTGACAAAAAGCTCTTAACATGCGTAACGTGCATGGACGTCATCTGCTACTGTCATTTCACAAATGCAGCTCCCGTGCGAACTTCGCTTCCTACCTTGTCTTAAATGGGTTTTCAGCCGGTGACCCACTCTCTCTGAAAGAATTATAGTGCACTACTAATCACGTTCAATGCCTTTTCTTTTATTTTCACTCTGTATTGCATTTTAGCACAGGCAATTTATTAGTTCAAGAGTTTTTTCTCTTTTTCTTCTCTTTCTCTTTGAGCAGCCACTTGCGGATACTATCATTGAAAATGACATTTACTTCCGCCGACATCATCATAATATACATACAGAAATAAAGCCACAGCATGATGAGGGCGATCGTCGTCAGGCTTCCATACATGGAAAAACCGTTAAAATAATCCACATAGATGGAAACACCGATAGAAAAAATATACCACGCCACACCGCAGATCGCAGCCCCTGGAATCTGACTTTTAAAAGTCAGCTTTTTATTTGGCAGTGCTGTAAATATCACATCAAAGAAAACAATTAACATGACCAGCATGATAAGTCCCCGAAAATGTGCCAAAAGATCTACCGCATGCCGCAGTAACGGGATATACTGCGATGCCAGTTTTTGGAGAGAATTACCAAAAACAATGACTAACAGTGTAAACACAATAGCTACCAGAAAAATCACCGTATACACAACTGCCCACATCCGCAGTACAAGCCAATTTCTTGTTTCCTCCAGGTCATTGACCGAATTGAGTCCATCCGTCATGTACTGCACACCTTTTGCTGCTGACCAGATTGCAACGATCGCCGTAATGGAAATAATGCCTGCTGATCTGTTGTATACCTCATCAATCAGTGAAATAAGAAATGGTGCTATGTATTCCGGCATAACTCTCTCAATGATTTTTAAAAGCGTCCCCTCTGTCACGGAAGTATACTGTAACAGGGATGAGAAAACCATAAGAAACGGGATCAGTGATAATATAATAAAAAACGCAGACTGCGCAGAATATGCATTGATCTTATCCCGTTTACATTTTCCCATAAACGACATCACATTTCCTATAATCTTCCAGATCATAATGTCTCTTTTCCTTCCATCTCTCCGATTGTTTCCACGGTAATATCCTGATAAAAATAATTTAAGATATCCTGATAGTCCATACCGGCTTTTGCCATTCCGTTTGCCCCATTCTGGCTCATTCCGAGTCCGTGCCCATAACCACCGCCGGACAGCAGATATGTCCCGTCTTCCTGTTTCTCGACGGTTGAAAATGCACTTGGCAGCATCGTAATATTCTCTGATTCCGTTGCATCTGCGTAGACAATTTTTTTCACCATACAGCCTAAAATCTTGCGGATGTTGTACTCTGTTTTTATTTTCACAATGCCGCATTCATAAGTAAGATCTAATGTAAGAATCGAACCGGAACTGCTTCTTGCTTCCACTGACATTCCGGTAATGGCTCCCATTTTCTTCCCGGCAGCGGCGACATCCATCTCCGTCGTACCGTCAGATTCATAATATAACACATTTTTTGGTGAAATGGAATGTCTTGCCGCTAAGATCTCATTCACCGTTTCTGTCTTATCCGATAAATCTGCCGTTGCAAACCACCTGTAATAACGGATATCGCTGTCATATCCATCCGCACTGCTCTTGATGTACTTGGAAAATGCAGTTTCATCCGACAAATCTATGTCAGCATCCGCCTGGTTTAAGCATGCTTTTTTCAGATAGCCATAGGACGACGGATCATCCACATTCCAGATCTCCGCGGTGTCTGTGTAACCCATGGAAGTCGAAAAATAATATGCCTCCACAACTTTTCCGTTCCAGGTCAGCACCTGACCGCATGTCGCATCCACAGCGGCGACAGATTCCTTTGTCTTTTCTACTTTGTTATAAACCTGGTAGGAGGTGCTGTCATTGATATGTGCACCGTAAGCCGCCAGATCCGCCCGCATCAGCTGCATATAGGCATAACTGCGCGCACACACCGCCTGTGTCTTAAGCGCTTCCGGAGAAAAGCTTGATGGCATCTCACTCGGCACGACCGCATACAGATATTCCTCTAACGGCAGTTCATTGACAACCGTATATCCATTCTCTGTGCTGCGCACCTCAATCGTCCCCGCATAACCATTTGATACAGCCGTTCCATTTCCATTGCACAGATAGATCTTACCGTCTTCCGACTCCGGTTTTACGATAAAGGTTTTTCCCGGTGCCATCGTCAGTGTATCTGCCGGATGAAGGAGTTCCTCAGATCCGGCGCTTTTCGTTTCATCACCACAAGTTATATTGGCATTTGTCGAACACTTCAGATAAACATCGCTCCGGGTATTTGTTCCGTCATCCGATAGCAGAAGAACACGGATATTTTTGATATCAGCCGGCTGTAAAATAAGAATTGCGCAGACTTCCTTTCCCGCAGTCACATAAGCCACATTCATATTGCCCAAAACGACATCCGATATGGATTTTTCAGACACATCTCCATAGGTCTGGTAAACCGGAAGCTTCCCATTGTGGTGGATTCTTCCATAATCTTCAATCTCGATCTCAGAATCATCATAGGATAACATCTGTCCCTGTATGATATCCTGTTTTGTTTTGATTGCAGTAAGCGCCCCATCCCGAAATACCAGATCACATACTCCCGGTTCACAGGATATCCATCTCTCCTGTAACTCTTTTTCATAGACGGCACCTGCAAATAAAAAACTGATTTTTTCATCCTGACAGGATTTCAGATATGCATTTTCAATCGTTTGTTCCTGCTCTGACACCTGTGCAATTCCAATGCACTGATCCTCTTTTATATAAACATCATAGGACATCCAGTCCGTAAAATATGTATTCTGCAGTTTCGTATAAAAATCTCCCTGATTCGTGACCAGAACTGTCTGATCTTCCATTTCCATACGGTTTAGCACAAGCAGTGTTTCTTTTTTTACGCTTTGTTCCATATCAAGAAACGCAAGGATCTGCGCATATATCTGGTTCCATTCTGTACGCGAAACGGCAGCATTTTTTCTTTTTTCCGAAAAATCAATCTGTTCCGAAACTCCAAGTCTTTTTAACAGCTCATCCAGCACTGCCCCTGTCAGATAATCTTTTTTTCCGCCCTCAAACCATTCGTCCCACTCTTCCTGTGAATATACGGTAAAAATCAGTTCCTGCTTTACTTCATCAACGCTGATATAATTTTCCGAAAAAATTTCCGGATCATAATTTTCCTTCAGTTTTCCTATCAGTATTCCAGCAAACACACAAATTAAAACCGCCAATATTACTGCCGAAATTTTTGGCATATTTCTTTTTTTCACGCTAATCTCCGTTTCTGTATCAAATACCTTTGATTTCCGTCATTTTATTACATAAAAGAAGCTGCTTATATTTCAAAGCAGCTTCTCTTCGTATTTTTAAATATTCCTTTGTATATCAATGATTCTTCATCTGTATACCGAATATTCTTCTGTACAGTAAACTTTCTTTTGTACTCTTTACTTCTTCTGTACTTTAAAAATCTTCTGTACCATATGATCTTTTGTATAAACCCAAAATGCCGTTTCCTACGTTTTTGACTCCTAGCGACCGCTAGGTGGGTAACCGCACGTTGGTTTCTGTCTTCCACTGCTCACGTACCGAAGTACTGATGGCTTGACATCTGCCTTCGAATATAAGAATCCCATAAAAGTAAATGTAGGTTCAAAAATGTAGGGTGTCGCACATCCCAGGCCGTTTTTGATAGTCTTATTATACTTTAATATGCCCTGTTTCGCAACTATAAATTAGTGCCAAATTTTGTTTTACTTTCTATCTATTTTCTCTATTGACAAAAGCTGCTTTACCTGTTCAACAGCTTCCTCCATATCATCTGTCCGTATGGAAAAGTCACAGAGTTCCTCATTGTCAATTTCATTTTCCAACGATAATAAGCGGTACATCTTCTCCTGATTACTGATATCTTTTTCTAAAATACTTGAAATCATCTTTTCGCGGCTGCTTCTGCAAAATAAGATCGAGGTCGTAAACAGCCGTTTCATGGATATCGCGCCTCCAATATCAAGCGGTACGATCGGACTTACCCCATCCTTTATCATTCTGGCAATATCTGATGCTGATATTCCATATTTATTGCCAGCATACACAGTTACTGTCACAAAATCATTTTTTTTATTTTTAAATTCTTCTGCGGAAAGTCTCTGATGGATTCCATCTGCTGTTCCCGTCGTATAAGAATGAACAATCCTGCCTGTTCCTGCCCTCTCAAGTCTTTTTGCAAGTTCATTTTTCCCAGAACCGGATGGACCAACTAAAGCTATCACAGACGGTAAAGAAACCGGCTTTTTATCTAACAGCATCGATTCTTTGATCTGATCGATCAGCTGTAAAAACTCTCCATAATGGTTTACGGAAAGAATCCCACTGAGTGATTCATTCCATGGGCGCCGCATTAAAACCGGATATTTTGCACAACTCTTTAAAATATTATGCGGGCCGTCATCCAGGGTAACATCAAAATGAACCAGTGACTTCTGAAAACCCATAATAATATTCTGTTCCGGGAAATCCGGAAATGCCGTCAATATCTGTTTTGCCCGCAGACTCATAAACTGTGGAGCGATTGCTGTGATAATATATACTTTCCCCTTTTTCTGCAATTCATGTATGAAATTTCTGGCTTCATCGGTCACAGTCTGCATTCGATAAATGCGTTCGTCCTGATAATACTGCTTGATAACCGATGCCTTGCCAACATTTTCCCATGAATTGATATCTTCCAGTTTCAGATCTAAACCATGTTCCCCATTGGCAAGCTGTATCGCATGGGTGTTCAGATCCGAGATCACGTCATCCCAGTCAATTCCATATGTCAGCATAACAATCATTCCCCCTTTTCCATAAAATTCCTGTCATTTATTTTAACACTTACCCCATCCTTAGAACAAAAAGTAACAAAGAGTCGCTTGCGACTCTTTCGCGCTCGAGCGGTGCTGTTTACAGCTAACTTCTACTCCGCGAGATGCGCATCCCGCCCGGAGGGCTTTTTAATTCATAGGACGTAATTTCCTATGAATTAAAAAATCGGGTGTGAACCAGTCACACCCGATCAAAATCCACATCAATATGATTTATTTCTGAGGGCCTGCAGAAACTAATGCTTTACCAGCGTCGTTTCCTTCATATTTAGCAAAGTTCTTGATGAATCTGTCAGCAAGATCTTTTGCTTTTGTCTCCCACTCAGATGCATCTGCATATGTGTCACGTGGGTCAAGAATACCTGAATCTACACCTGGAAGCTCTGTAGGAACCTCGAAGTTGAACATTGGGATCTTCTTTGTTGGAGCTTTAAGAATATCACCAGAAAGGATAGCGTCGATGATTCCTCTTGTATCCTTGATTGTGATTCTCTTTCCTGTTCCATTCCATCCTGTATTTACAAGGTATGCTTTAGCGCCGCTCTTCTCCATCTTCTTAACAAGCTCTTCTGCATATTTTGTAGGATGCAGCTCTAAGAATGCCTGTCCGAAGCAAGCTGAGAATGTAGGTGTCGGCTCTGTGATTCCACGCTCTGTAC
>OGHC01000481.1_pt1 | contig 28702 bp, 26 predicted proteins | sample 1571381 | NCBI WGS metagenome assembly OGHC01 (sample SAMEA2581945, study PRJEB24529) | metagenome | biome: Human gut stool | place: China | collected 2011 | reverse complement strand
TTGCGGCCGCCCTTATGAAATGTGTTGTTCCGTTTTTGATACCGGACGCGCTTAAAATCGCCCTCGCCGTAGTTATAACAAAGACGGTGCCGAAATATGTCAAAATTTTTGATTAGACCGCATCACCTTTTGTGTATGCGCTATTTTCAAGGCTGCGGCTATTCGGATGAATTTACCGAAAATATGCGGTATGTAATATCAAATCTGAAAAACGGCAGCGAGGTTCTTTTGACTCGCGGCTGTGATGACATCTGCCGCAAATGCCCCAATAACAGAAAAAATACGTGTTGTGACGGTGAAAAGGTTAAAAGCTACGACAGTGCTGTAATAAGCTTGTGCAATCTCGATTTTGACAAGGTGTATGAGTACGGCTGTCTTTATTCGCTTGTCGAAAATAATATCATAAAAAAAGATATGCTCCGCTTTGTATGCGGCGACTGCCAATGGTTTCATATATGCGGCATAGCACGGGTATGACAAAACCTTCGATTGAACATTAAAAAGCTGCTGTAAAGGCTTGTTCTTTACAGCAGCTTTTTGCGTTTTGCACGGCGTATTGTTATTTCTTAACGGTAAAGTACATAGGACTTGTAAATCCTATCATATACCTTTGACCGTTTATCTTTCCCCAAAGCTCGGCTATGTACCAGCCGGGCTCACAATTTAAGGTAAAGGACAGAGCGTCGCCGCCGTATTTTGACTCGAACACGGTCCGGCGTCCGTTTCTTATTAACCTTACCGATTCTAAGGTGATGTTGAATTTCTCCCAATGCTCTTTTCGTGTATTCGGAAAAACTTCTATTTTAATTTTTGCTTTGCCCTCCTCCAAAACATCGCCTACGTTATATTCAGCATCGCTTCGCTGTGCCGTAAGTGTTATCAAAGGACCCATGGTAATTGAGGTTCTTCCGTTTTGCACGGCTTTTTTTATTTCCGCACCGGTGAGCGTTTCGCTTTCGGTGCCTATGTAAGTGCAGCCGTATGGCTCCGTTTCGTCGGATTTCTTGTGCCAGTCCTTGCCGTAGGTTGCGGCAAGGTGATACCCCTTGTCAAGAAGACCCGTCCAAAGCGAAAAGGCGCGCTCGTTTGCCGATTTTGACGGCGGAAACGGCTTTGACCATACCTCGATATAGTCCACATTTTCCCATTTTTTTACGTGATAGTCCCAAAAGCAGCCGGTGCACATCGGGCTTCCGAGCTCATACGGATGTGCTATGCCTACCATACCGCCGCGCTTTTTGACCTCGGCGATTTTTTCGTCTATGTTGTCGGGAACGGCGTCACGCCAGTCCACAAATTCCTTGCAGTCGGTGACAAGCATATGGCCGAAAAAGGTAGTCCATTCTATTCCCTTCAGAACGGAAACGTATTTCTTTTCTCTTTCTTCGGTAATTTCGTCCCAGCCCGAAACGGTGTTGTGATCTGTAAGGGCTATACCCGAGAGTCCGTATTCCTTAGCTGTTTGCATAAGCGACTCCACGGTGAATTTGCCGTCGCTGTGCAGGGTGTGACAGTGCATTTCGCACGGAAACCATTTAAGCATTGCTTTTCACCTCGCCGAAAACTTCTATATTAAACGTACATTCGTCGGTAACAAGTGCGTGTACGTTTATCGTTATTCTGTAAAGGCCGCTCGGAAGCCTCGTTTTTATAAATCCGCGTGAGCTTTCTGTTTCCGAAATAATGTGCGTTTGGCGGCTGTCCTGCCTGTGAGCGCAGCCGATATAGCCGTCCGGGCTGTCAAGCGATACCGTGAGCAGATTTTTAACCGGCAGGTATTCGTACCAAGGCTTATATCCCTTTCTGTACGGCTCCGGAGCATACTTTTCAAATCCGTCGTCTATGTATTTGTGCGCCTTTTCTTCATCGTCGAGGTTTTTCGGCGAATACGAGAATTCAATTTTCATTTTTTCAAGCTCCTCCGCAACAAAAAATTGCAGCGGAACGTTGGTTTTTGTGTCATTGGGCGTCAGCGTTTTCGTCTCTTCAAATATCAGACTCATCTTTTCCCTCCGTATTGGTGTTAATGACCTTTTCGGCAAGAGCCTCGGTCAAAAAGTCAAATATGATTATGCCGAACGGTTTATCAGGCAGAGAATATTCCGAAAACATTTTGTTTATATATTCGGCATTTTCTCTCGGGTTACCTCTTATGCTCAAAAAGTTTAACGCCATAATATTTTTGTGCGGTCGATAATCGCCGAGCATGGTTGTGACGGCAGACTGCCATTTTTCCTCTTTTTTAAGGGCGTATCGGTCCTGTATTATCGCCTTTTCGTTTTTTTCGTTTCCGAACCAACACGGCAGCGGCAGGGGATTGTCCGTCCCTTTCTGATCCTCCCAATACGAAAAATCAAGCCCGTTGTCAACAGAGAAAAGGTCGTTTGTGCCGAGCATACAACGCCTCATAAGCACTATTTTGCCGCGAACCGCTCCGAGCTTCGGTATCTTGTTTTCCGTGTACCAAAGGTCTTTCTGCGAATCTATGTATCGGCTTCTGAAGCTTTTGTAAAAATCCTTTACGTTAACGCCGGAATCCATTTTTATGCTCACGATAACGGTTTCGGTCGGGTTTTCCTTTAAAAACTCGGCTGTGTCGCAAAGTATGTCGTCAAAAAGCAGTGTTCCGCTTGACAGCTCCTTTTCTTTGCGGCATCTTATAAAAAAATGCACCGCTTTGAATTTGTTATGACTCAATATAAGCCGTATATCGAGGAACCTCGCTCCGGACAACAGCTGATTTTTTACGGACATATCCTGGCAGCAAAATATCCGAGGCGTCGGAGCGGTTATGAATCTTGCCGCGCTGTCATGAGTTCCGGGAATACTTATCATTGACAGCGGTGTTTCGTCGGGAATGTTTTTCATCCATTTTTCGGTGCGCATAAAATCACCTCTTTCTATGCTATTGTATACCATAAATTGCCGGAGTGCAACTAAAGGCTTAATATAGTCATCTTCAGCATTACAGTCAACAAACATATAGACTTTTAAGCGCTTTTGTGCTATTATTTATCCTGTGAAAAAGTATGAAAAGGGGTGCTTCTCGTGGCGAAAGCAAAGAAAAAAGGATTAAAAATATTCTGTATTGTTCTTTCGGTAATTCTTGTTTTTATAATTGCGGTTGCGGCAATGGAGTTTTGGTATTATCCGAAATATAAGAAAACCGAAAAACAGCCGTTTGATATATCCTCAAAGGCGGAGACGGACGAGATAACCGTTATGAGTGCCAATGTGCGCTGCCTCAGCCCCACCGATATAGGCAAAAAGAGCTGGTGTTACCGCGCGGGTCTCATAATTGAAAACGTGGCCTCGGTTATGCCGGATGTTATAGGCTTTCAAGAGGTTACAAAGTTCCATTACGCATATTTGCAAGATACGCTTAAAGGATATGACAGCGTTATAGAGTATCGAGATAATACATATCTCTCGGAGGGCTGCCCCATATTTTACAGCACCGAAAAATTCGAGCTTGAGGATAAAGGCTCATTTTGGCTTTCCGAAACGCCCGAGGTTATGAGTAAGGATTGGGGCGCAGCGTGTTACAGAGTTTGCAGCTATGTTATACTTAAAGAAAAACAGACGGGTAAAGATTTTGTTGTGTTTAACACTCACCTTGACCATATCAGCGACGAGGCGCGCATAAACGGAATTCGCGTTGTGCTTGACAAAATTGCGCAGTTCGGAGGCAAGCCGTCGATAATTATGGGCGATTTTAATGCTAAAGAGAACAGCGAAACATATAAAATGGCAACCGAAAATTTTAACGACGCCAAGTACCTTACGGATAACCCCGACAACTCCTGTACATATCAGAATTTCGGCAAGGCACTTGACAGAAGCTGTATAGACTATTTTATGGTTTCAAAGACGGGCGTTACGGCGCAGAGCTTTGAGATTGTGAAAAACACATATGACGGAGTATATCCGAGCGACCATTTCCCGATTGCCGTTACACTTACGCTTACAGACTGATACCGTATTTAATGAAAGGATAAAAAAGATGACCGGAAAAACGCTTGCAAGAGAATATCTTTGCTCCGTGGTTCGTTCGGCTCTGCTCTCGGAGCCTCTGCCGGATATGCCCGAGGGCACCGATAAGGTTTTCCTCGTGAAGCTCGCATATCGCAACAGCGTTCAGGTCATACTCTACCTTGCTTTTAAAGATAAGCCGGGGGCTTTGCCGCAGGAATATATGTCAAAGCTTGAGCGTTCATATAAGGCGGCGATTCTCCGTGAGAGCGCACAGCAAAACGAGCTTAATTTTATAAGAAAAGCTTTTGCTGAAAATAATATAGATTTTATGTGCCTCAAGGGAGCACACCTCAAAGCACTTTATCCTGTGCCGGAAATGCGCTTTATGGTGGATATGGACATTCTTGTCAAAAAAGAGGACGTTTTGCGCGCGGAAAAGCTGTTGACGGAACGCGGCTTTTCTCGCGAAATGAACAACGGCAAGGATATAGTTCTTATAAATCCGCCGTTTTTAACCGTGGAGCTTCACAATATGCTCTTTATTGAGAGCGACAGTCGGCATGACTATTTTACCGACGTTTGGAAACGATCCGTAAAATGCGGCGAGCACGAATATAAAATGACTGACAATGACCTTTATATATATGTTATGGCACATCTGGCGGAGCATTACAAGGACGGCGGAGCGTGCTTCAGACCGACTATGGATATTTTTATGCTTAACCGCCTTAAAAGCGAAGAGCTTGATTTTACGTATATAGGCGGCGAGCTTGAAAAAATCGGACTTGCGCGCTTTGCGGAAAACATAAAAAAAGTCGGCGACATTTGGTTCGGCGATGCAAAGGACGACAAAGCTCTGTTCGTAATGCAGCAGTATATAGTTTTGGGTCCGCCCATACAAAATGCCGGCGCAGTAGCCGAAAATATGGAAAGCACGCGCTTTTCGGCGTTTATGCGAATGGCGTTTCCGCCGCTTAAGGTTATGGTGAAAAACTATCCCGTGCTTAAAAGACTGCCGTTTTTGCTGCCGTTTTATTGGCTCGTCAGACTCGTTAAAAAGGGCGGCAGGGCAAAGAATAAGTCAAAAGAGCTTGGGGCGTTGACGGATAAGAATAAGAAGCTGATGAATGATATTTTTAAGTCCTCGGGTCTGTAATACCGAATTCGGAGAGGCGAAAAATGAAAAACAAACAAAAAGCAAGCAGCGATAAATTTACCATGATGACGCAAATGCCGGTAAATAAGCTGATATGCAAAATGGCCGTTCCTACAATAATAACAATGCTGGTGTCTGCCGTATATAATATGGCGGACACATATTTTGTCGGGAAAATAGGCACCAGCGCAACCGGTGCGGTTGGCGTCGTCTTTTCTTTTATGGCGATAATCCAGGCGTGCGGATTTTTCTTCGGCCACGGATCGGGAAACTATATGTCACGCAAGCTCGGCGAGCAAAAGACAGAAGAGGCGTCCGTAATGGCGTCAACGGGATTTTTTTCGTCGTTTGCCGTAGGAGTTATAATAGGCGTTTTGGGGCTGATATTCATTTCGCCCCTGTCAAAGCTGCTCGGTTCAACCGATACCATTTTGCCGTACACAAAGCAGTATCTTTTTTACATTCTCTGCGGAACGCCGTTTATGATGAGCTCGCTTGTGCTTAATAATCAGCTTCGCTTTCAGGGCAGCGCGGTAAACGGGATGATAGGCGTTACGGCGGGCGGAGTGCTCAATATTTTGCTTGACCCTATATTTATATTTGTATTTAAAATGGGAGTCGGCGGAGCGGGCTGTGCCACGATGCTGAGCCAGGCAATAGGCTTTGTGATATTGCTCATAGGCTGTACCAAAAAAGGAAATATCCGCATATCGTTTAAAAACTTCCGATTTAAAAAGCAGCTCTATAAAGAAATCTTCCGCGGCGGAATTCCGTCCCTTGCGAGGCAGGGTCTCGCGTCGCTTGCCATGGTGGCAATGAACCGTCTTGCAGGCGGTTACGGGGACGCCGCGATAGCCGCTATGTCCATAGTTTCAAAGATAATGAATTTTGTCGGAGCCGCCGTAATAGGCTTCGGTCAAGGCTTCCAGCCCGTATGCGGCTTTAATTACGGCGCAAAGAAATTTGACAGAGTTAAAAAGGCGTTTTGGTTCTCCGTCAAGGTGACCACCGTATTTTTGATCGTGGCTGCCGTTTTCGGCTTTATTCTGTCACCGTATGTTATAGCCTTATTCAGACGCGATGACACCGATGTAATTGCAATCGGTTCGTTTGCATTCAGGGCACAGTGCATATCTCTTCCGCTTTCGGGATTTATAGTTATGGCGAATATGTATCTTCAGACCATAGGCAGGGCAAAGGCAGCCACCTTAACGGCTATGTCGAGGCAGTTTTTGTTTTTTGTTCCGGCGCTGTTATTGCTTGTGCACTTTTTCGGTCTTACGGGAGTTGAAATAAGTCAAGCAGCAGCAGACGTGGCTGCATTCCTGTTTTCAATGCCGATTTGTCTCAAGGTTTTAAATATAATGATGACCGAGGAGAATAAAATACAATAGCTTGTGTTGCCGAATGGCATATTGACTTTATCCGCGTAATATGTAATAAATACATATTACGGAGTCGATGACTTATGAGGGAAACCCTTCCGACCGATGCTCTGCCGAAGCTCGGAAATGATGTCTTTTATGATATACGTGTGTTATCCGCAAAAGTGAATTCCTTGCTTATAACTGCGAAAGATTCGCCCGAAAAAGCCGAAGAGCTTTACTTGTCTGTGCTTACAACGGTGTGCGTCTACGTTGAAAATTATCTTGCAAGCCGCTTTTCCGGGCTGAATTCTGATTATTTTGAACGCTTCTGCTATTCAAATATCTACGGAGCGGAACACAGATTTACCTCTTTAAAAAAGCTTGCGGAATTGTCGGCGTATGCGTTAAATTCCGTGCCGCAAAATATGTGTGATAAAAATGCCGATATAGCTTCGGCGGCAAACAGACTTTTTAATGTTTGCCGTGCTTCGGTAAAGGCAGCGTCTGCTCCGGTAAAATATCGAGACGGTAAAAAATACAGAGTTTTTAAGCCCTCAAAACGCGAACGACTGCTGCTTTGGGAGCTCTGCGGAGGAAACCCGGAAGAAACGGCTGAAAAGGAATTAAGCTTTACATATATTGCAAGAAAAAACCAATCCGCCGCGTCGCCGAAAAAATATATACGCCTTTCGGCTTGGTCGTTTTATACTTCGATTTTTTCATTGCTGCTTGTAAATTTAAGCGGAGCATTCATATTGCTTACGGTATTTTCTTTTCTTATGAGCATTATGCTTGCCGCTTTGTATGCGGTAAAGTCGCTTTCCTCTCATCGTAAGGAGCGCAATTACCGCGAAAAAAATATACGTTGAAAAAACATATTTTGTCTTGTCTCGGATTGCTTTCTAATGCGTGGCGGGACTGTTTATATCGGACAGAAAGGATATGGAAAAATGAAAAAAAGAATTATTGCGACATTAAGTGCTGTTTTGGCGGTGATATTATTGCTTTTCACTTCGGCATTTGCCTCATCTGCGGCAGATGACGGGCTTAAAAATGTTGACGGCAAATGGATTTATGTAAAAGACGGTGTAAAGGATACCTCGTTTACAAGTCTTGTGAAGTACTACGGCACATGGTACTATGTCGAAAACGGCGAGCTTAACTGGAGCTTTACCGGTCTTACCGATTATTACGGCACGAAGTATTATGTGGAAAACGGCGTGCTAAATTGGGATTATACGGGACTTGCGCTCTTAGGCAGCGACGAGTGGTATTATGCCGAAAACGGAGCGGTTAAAAACGATTATACGGGGCTTACATATTTTTGCGGCAGATGGTTTTATGTCGAAAAAAGTGCTCTTAACTGGGATTATACGGGGCTCACAAATTATTACGGCACATGGTATTATGTCGAAAACAGTATCCTGAATTGGAACTTTACGGGTCTTACCGATTATTACGGCACGAAGTATTATGTGGAAAACGGTGTGCTCAATTGGAATTATACGGGACTTGCACTATTAGGCAGCGACGAGTGGTATTATGCCGAAAACGGAGCGGTTAAAAACGACTATACGGGTCTCGTGTCATTTTGCGGCAGATGGTTTTACGTCGAAAAAAGCGCCCTTAACTGGGACTTTACGGGTCTTACCGATTATTACGGCACAAAGTATTATGTGGAAAACAGCGTCCTCAATTGGGATTATACGGGACTAGCACTCTTTGGGAGCGATAAATGGTACTATGCTGAAAACGGTACAGTTAAAAACGACTATACGGGTCTTGTGCACTTCGGCGACAGATGGCTTTACGTTGAGAAAAGTGCCTTTAACCGGGATTATACAGGTCTTACAAATTACTACGGCACATGGTACTATGTGGAAAAGAGCGTTTTAAATTGGAGCTATACGGGGCTTACAAAATACTATGATACTTGGTATTACGTAGAAAACGGCGTTTTGAATTGGAATTTCAGCGGAGCGGTTCCATACGGCAAAGCACTCTACTATGTAAACGGCGGCAGGATAACATGGGATTATAACGGTACGGCGGATTACAACGGCGTCAAATATATTTTTGTCGGGAGCATTGCTCAAAACGGAATATATAAGTCTAAGTACACCGATTATAATCTCGTTTACGCCGACGGTAAAACGGGTTGGTATGATTACGGTGACAATACATATTATATAGGAAGTGACGGCAGACCGTTGTGCGGAAACCAATATATAGACGGCAAAAGATATTTCTTTAATGCAAACGGTGCAAAGGCATCGCTTTTCGGAGCGGATTTTTCAAAGCATCAGGGTACAATAGATTGGGCAAGTGTTAAGCAGTCGGGTGTGGAATTTGTAATTCTCAGAGCAGCGGTGCGCGGCTATGGTTCTTCGGGCAATTTGGTGACAGATTCTCAAATAGCGGCAAACATTAAAGGAGCATTGTCTCAGAATATCGACGTCGGAATTTATGTGTTCAGCCAGGCTGTTACGACCGAAGAAGCTGTGGAGGAAGCGGAAAGAGCGCTTGATATAATTAAGGGTTACGATATTAAATTGCCCGTATATTTCGATTCCGAGTATTCGGGAGCTCCAAACCGCACAGGCAGAGCTGACGGCCTTACAAAAGCGGAGCGTACTTCTTTGGCGATGGCTTTTTGCGAAACAGTCAGAAAGGCAGGCTATAAGGCAGGCGTATATGCGAGTAAATCGTTCTTTTATGATAATCTTGATTATGCCGCTTTGCAAAGCAGGGGATACGAAATTTGGCTTGCGCATTATATTTCGTCCGTGACGGATTTCAAATATCCTTATAATATATGGCAGTATACAAGCAAGGGAAGCATAGGCGGCGTCCAAAGCGAATATGCCGATCTCGACATAGCTTACTACGATTACGCGAATGACAGCGATATGTCGGAGAGAGGAAAAAATGTTATGGTAACGGCATCGTCCGACGATTTCCTGTCGTTTGTTAACACCGAGGAAAAGATAACACGTTACATAAAAACGGGGCTTGCCTCGGATAAGGAGGAGGCGTTAAAAGCCGCTTTGCTCGTAACAAATCAAAACGCTTCAAAAGCCCTTATTGACGCAATAAATAAATTGAGCTGAATAAAACATAATTAAATATCGACGCGGCATAGATTTTAATGCTTTTTATCTGTGCCGCGTCATATCTTTTACTAAACAATTATTTTGCCGATTGTCAATTAACAAAAGTGAATTTCGGTTCACCTTTAAACACAAAATTCATTTTGCGTCAAAACAGGTGTTTTTTACGCCGGTTTTAGCTGTTTTTTGAATTTTGCACTTGCATTTATTGCATAAATGCAATATATTTATTTATGTATTTTATTTGGGAGGTTTATTATATGAAAGAAGAAAACAGAAGGTATGCCGAGGAAGCGTTCGAAATAGTCGAGCACGCTGCCAAAAAAATCGGCTCACGTCTGCCCGGCTCCGACGGCGAAAAAGAGTACGCGGCTTATATGGGAGATAAGCTCAGAAGTATCGGTATTGAGCCTGTACGTGAGGAATTTGCCGTATCTCCGAGAGCGTCGATAGGCGGCATTCCGTATGCAGGTTATCTCGGACTTATTATGAGCGCTCTTGTTTATGTGGCTCTGCATTTGAGCGCGGTTTGGTACGGTATGGCGCTTGCTTCGGTTGTATGCTGGGTTTGGCTTATTTTAAGCGTTTTTCTTTATAAGACATGGTTCGATATGTTCTTTAAGCAGGAAATATCACAGAACACTTACGGTGAGCTTTTACCGCCCGACGGAAAATACGACTACACCATAATTCTTTCGGGACACACGGATACAAGCTGGTGCTGGAGACATTCCGCTCACGCTTCAAAGTTTAAAAAGACAAAGCCTGCCATGGGTCTTGTTGCAACCTTCGCCAAGGTTGGCTTCGGTGTTATATGCTTCCTTTTCCTCACTGCCGTTTCAATAGCCATGACCGTTATTTCAAGCGTGGTGTATTTCGGTGAGGTTTGGGCTTTAAAGACCGCCAATTCCGCCTCATTCGCCAACTTCCTTTTTGCTATGCACTTCCTTCCCGTTGTTACGGCAATAGGTTGTATGTTTGTAGTTATGTGGGCTGACCCGAATCCGCGCAACGCTTCAAGAGGCGCTATGGATAACGCCACCGGTTGTGCTCTCAGCTTTGCCGTTACAAAATACTTCCATGATCATCCCGAAAAGATGCCGAAGAACTGCCGTATAATCGACTTCAACTGTGGCTCCGAGGAAGCGGGACTTCGCGGTTCTATCGCATTTACCCGTGAGCATAAGGGAGAGCCGATACTTGAAAACACATGGAACATCAATATCGACTCCGTTGCCGATAAAGATTTCTTTGAAGTTGTTATTAAGGATGATTGGCAGTTCTGCCGCTTTGATACCGACCTTGAAAAAATGTTTAAGGATACCTTTAACGAGCTCGGTATAGTCAGCAAGACAAACGGCTGCATACATAACCCCGTAGGCGGATGCGACAGCACTCCTATGACAAAGGCAGGTATGAAATCGGTTACCTTTGCGGCTCAGGACCCCACTCTTACCTATTATTATCACACCTGGCACGATATGCCCGAACGTTTTGAGCTCGAAACCGTCGGTGACGGCTTTGATGTTATTCTCGGAGTTATCGATAAAATAGATAAGTTCCAGCAGGCAAACGGTTTTAACGGACCTCAGAAATAATTAAGCTTTTTATGTCCCCGAAGCATTGGCTCAGCCTTGTCTTCGGGGATTATTTTTTGCCGGAGCGTTAAAACCTTTTTATTGATTTTTGACCGTAACGTGATATACTAATATATACTATTTTTTGAAAGAAGAGATAAAGATGTTAACACTCGACAAAGTCTATCACGCTTCATTTGTTTTAAAAAACATAATTCGTAAAACGGATATGATTTTGGCGCCGAACATAAATCCCGAAAGTGAAATACATCTCAAGACCGAAAATTTACAGGTTACAGGTTCGTTTAAGGTCAGAGGTGCCGCATATAAAATATCACAGCTCTCTGAAGAGGAAAAGGCACGCGGCGTAATTGCCTGCTCGGCAGGTAACCACGCGCAGGGCGTTGCTTTGGCAGCTACCAAAAACGGTATTAAATCACTTATCTGCCTGCCGGACGGTGCTCCCATATCAAAGGTTGAGGCGACCAGAAAATACGGCGCGGATATTTGTCTTGTAGAGGGCGTTTATGACGACGCATATAATAAAGCTCTTGAGCTTAAAGATGAAAAGGGCTATACGTTTATTCATCCGTTTAACGATGAGGACGTTATAGCGGGTCAGGGTACCATAGGACTTGAAATACTCGATCAGATACCCGACGTTGACGTTGTTATTGTTCCCATAGGCGGCGGCGGACTTATTTCCGGCGTTGCTTTTGCGATAAAAGAGCTCAATCCAAATGTTAAGGTATACGGCGTTCAGGCTACCGGTGCTCCGAGTATGCTGAAATCGATTGATGACGGTAAAATCGAAAAGCTTGATTCCGTTTCAACCATAGCCGATGGTATAGCCGTTAAAGAGCCGGGTGACATCACCTTCGCTATGTGTCAAAAATATGTTGACGGTATTGTAACAGTTTCCGATGACGAAATAGCCGCGGCAATACTTGCACTTATCGAGCAGCAAAAGCTCATTACCGAGGGTGCAGGTGCCGTTTCGGTTGCAGCGGCTATGTTTAACAAAGTAGATGTCAAGGGCAAAAAGGTTTGCTGCCTCCTTTCGGGCGGTAATATCGATGTTACCATTTTGTCAAGAGTTATTAAGCGCGGACTTTTGAAATCGGGCAGAACATATTCTCTTACAATCGAGCTTCTTGACAAGCCCGGCCAGTTAAAGGGCGTTGCCGACATCATTGCAAAAGAGGGCGGCAATGTTATTTCAATTCATCATGAGCGTGCGTCCGAGGGCTCCGATATTAACGGCTGTTATCTTCGCATTGTTCTCGAAACCAAAAACTTTGACCATATATCTCAGATAAAGAAGGCACTGACCGACGCCGGATTTATCATTAAGTCATATTAAGGAGGAAAAACAAATGATAAAAACACTTCACACTTCATCGGCACCTGCCGCAATAGGACCGTATTCACAGGGCAAAATTGTTGACGGATTTCTCTTTGCTTCGGGGCAGATAGCAATAAACCCTGCAAACGGCAACATAGAAGAAGATACAATTGAGGGTCAGACCAAAAGAGTTTGCGAAAATATCGCTGCGATTTTGAAAGAGGCGGGAGCTGATTTTGACAGCGTAATTAAGACAACCTGCTTCCTTAAAAACATATCCGATTTCGGTGCGTTTAACGAAATTTACGGTGAGTATTTTTCATCAAAACCGGCACGTTCCTGCGTCGGTGTCGGTGACCTTCCTAAAAACGCTCTTGTGGAAGTTGAGATTATAGCAAAGGTATAATTAGGCTTTGTAAAACCTCATTTTTGTTATTTCCGTTTTAAAAGACAGGTCGTAATTCGGCTGAGTGTTCATAAAGCACTTGCCTGAAAATAACATTTGCACAGCAGTGCGCTAGGCCCCCTCGGAGATGCGACGGCATTATCCGAGGGGGTTCGTTTTTCTCGCCTTAAATTCACGGCAACTGCCCGTTTTTGTTGAAACAGCGTGCCCGCAACCGATTTTTTCCCCCTTGTAAACCGAATTGAAAACTAAAATGTATAGCGCAACCGCACTCTTTTATGTATTATTTTGGCAACGGAAGCGAAAACCAACGCATCTAAAAAACCAAAAACCGATTAACATAAAAGGAGCGCACAACCATGAAAAAAACAAATACAATCCACTTCGGAATACAGAGAAAGATAGTTTCAAATATGACCACGGAAAGCTGGGAGACAATTCCTCACGTAACATATATGTATGAGCCCGACGTTACAAAGCTTATGCACGAGTATAAAAAATTAAATCTCGATCGTAACCGTGACAGCAAAATAACGCTCAATACCGTAATAATGAAAATCATCACCGAAGGACTTAAAGCGGCACCCGTTATGAATTCTCATATCGAGTTTAACCGTAAGCTTGTACGCGGCAGAGTCGACACATTTGAAGATATAAATATCTCTATGCCGATGATTCTTCCGAGCGGTGAAATGATGACCGTAAATCTTCGCGGCTTTGAAAGTAAAAATCTCGACGAAATGACCGACGCCGTAAATGACGTTGCAAGAAGAGCCGAGAATACCGACCTTAATGAGGCTATGTTTGACGTTTCATTGGATAACACCCTTACTGCTCTCAAAAAAGGAAAATTTATGCAGGCTGTATATCGTCTTATCGGGTCTAAAACAGGTAAGCATAAGGTCAAGACCTTAAAGGGCGATGCAAAAAAAGAGTATGAGGCAATTCCCGAAACCGAACGCCTTACAAAGCGTGACATAGAGCAGGGAACCACCACCATTTCAAATCTCGGCTCGCTTTACCGCGAACAGTCCGGCGCCGCCGCCTTACTTGAAATAATACCGCCGCAGGTTACGGCGTTCGGTGTAGGTGCCGTTCAGGATAAGCCTATGGTTATAACAGACAGCTTCGGCAATAAGAGCATTGAAGCACGCAAGGTACTCCCTATATGTATAGCATTTGACCACCGCGCACTTGATTTCGGCGATATTGTTCCGTTTCTTAAGAGGCTTGACGATATATTCGAAAATCCGAAGGTTATACATACTTGGAAAAGCAGCGATAAAAACAATAAGGTCGTTCGCCTCGACGCCTGATTTTTAACTTTACTCCCAAATAAACCGGTCCGAAACGGCTCAGCCGCAGAGGATCGGTTTTTTTGTCACTTTTGATGTCTCGTCCGAATAATATGATATCGAAAGGCTGCACAAATAAATTATAAGGAGTAATATCTGTTGAATGAATTTTTGGATTTCTGTGAAAAAGCTCTTAAGGCCGAAAGCGCAGACAATTGTTGTCCCGTAAAAACGGCAAGCGAGTATCTCGGCGTATCGCCTTTTCCGGAAAATACGGTAACGACAATGGCTTACGTTCCGTTTCAGACCGATACGACAATGTACGATGTCGAAACCGGGTATAAAAACGGCACGGTGTTTTCAGACCTTAACAAGCCGTTTTTAGGGGGAAGATGTATATGAATATGAGAAAGGCTATGCTGTTAAAGCTCGGCTCTCTTCAGTTCTCGCTTTGGGAGCTGCATCTTTATCTCGATACGCATCCCATGGATGCTGCGGCCGAAGCGCGTTATATGGGATACAAAAAAGCCTACGATGAAGTCAGAGCTGAATTTACAAGGAAATACGGCCCGCTGAATCCCTCGGAGGGCAACGGTGAAAAATGGTTGAAATCGCCGTGGCCTTGGGAAAAACAAGAGGAGTGTGTTAAATAATGTTTTCGTATGAAAAAATGCTGCAATATCCGGTAAATATAAAAAATCCGAATCCCAAATACGCTCAGATAGTATTAGAGCAGTACGGCGGACCCGACGGTGAGCTCGGTGCTTCGCTTCGCTACCTCTCTCAGCGTTTTTCGATGCCGTATCCGGAGCTTAAAGGACTTCTCACCGACATCGGTACCGAGGAGCTCGGTCACCTCGAAATGATAGGTGCCATAGTTTATCAGCTTACTCGTAATCTTACTCAAGAGCAAATTAAGCAAGGCGGCTTCGACGCATACTTTGTAAATCATACAACGGGGGTGTACCCAGCAGGGGCGAACGGCGTGCCGTTCAATGCGGGTGCCATAGCTTCAAAGGGAGACGTCATAACAAATTTGCATGAGAATATGGCGGCCGAGCAAAAGGCAAGAACTACCTATGACAATATTTTGAGACTTGTTGACGATCCGGATGTGAGAGATGTTATAAAATTCCTGCGCGAGCGCGAGGTGGTTCATTATCAGCGTTTCGGCGAGGGTCTCAGAATTGCGACGGACAAAATGAACGAGAAAAATTTCTACGCCTTTAATCCGAGCTTTGATACGGTATGTAACAAAAAAACGCGCTGATTTTGCTTGTTAACGCTCTGCCTTGGAGCGGTTTTTCTGCAAACGGTGCGGTCACGTTCGTAAAAAATATAAAGCAAAGACCGTTCCTAATCAGGGACGGTCTTTAATATGTACATAAATACGGACATTTGTTGTGTCTTGACACAATGTGCGGTTTACACCCGTTATTTTTTATGATAAAATGACAATAGTGCAGTCTTTAATTTGTACGGCACTGTGGAGTTGACATTTCAGGCTTAACCCGGGAAAAACAAAAAGACCTGCAAAAGCAGGTCTCAACTCACACACTGTGATGTTGCCAAAGCAACGGTTAGAATAAATTTTTATTTGAACTCGTAGTGTAATCTCGGTACTGAGATTGTTTACATCATAACATCTTGTTTAGGCTTTGTCAATATATTTTTTTAAAGGAGCTTTTTTTATGGGTAACAAATTGCGGAATGTGGATGATTATTATTTAGGACTTGACATCGGCACCGAGTCAGTCGGCTGGGCAGTAACCGATAAGGACTATGTCATTCCGAAGTTCAAGGGCAACGCCATGTGGGGCGTACATCTTTTTGACGAGGGAGAGACCTCGGTGAAGCGCAGAGGATTCAGAAGCGCAAGAAGACGCACTCAGCGAAAAAGGGAGCGCTTAGCCTTGCTGGAAGCACTCTTTGATGAAGAAATTTGCAAAAAGGACTGCACCTTTTTCAGACGTTTACACGAGAGCGACTTGTGGCCGGAGGACAAGTCCGGCGACGATAAATACGCTGTTTTTGCAGACGAAAATTATACCGATAAGGATTTCCACAAGGAATATCCCACGATATATCACCTGAGATACGAGCTTATTAAAAATAAAGAGCCGCACGATGTAAGACTTGTCTTTTTGGCTCTTCACCATATTATCAAAAACAGGGGGCATTTTCTCTTTGATTCCCTGTCATCGGCAGAGGACTTTAATTCGGCATACGAAACTATGTGCTCTTATCTCAGTGATAACGAGATACAGCTTAATTGCTCCGATATTGAGCAATTTAAAGCTATATTAAAGGACAGGCGTCAGGGTAAAATAGAAAAGACGAAGAATCTTGCCTCGCTTTTCGGTATAACAAAAAAATCAGATCCCGTTTCTTACTCCGTAATGGCGGTTCTAAGTGGCTCGACTGTTAAAATGTGTGATTTGTTTGGCGATGATGAACTAAAAACCGTAGAGAAAAACAATATATCTTTTGCAAGCGGCTATGAAGAAAACGAAGAAATATACGCGTGCGTTTTAGGCGATCGCTTTGAGCTTGTCAATATTTTAAAGGCTGTATATGATTGGGCCGTACTCGCCGATATTTTGGACGGCAAGAAGTATATCTCCGAGGCAAAGGTCGCCGTATATGAAAAACATAAAAATGATTTAAAAACGCTTAAAAAATATGTCAAAACTTATTTACCGGAAAAGTATAACGAGATATTTAAAATAAGCGACGGCAAAAAAGACAATTATGTGGCGTATTCCGGTCACATTAAGGAAAGCGGCAAAACAGGCGAGCTTAAAAAGACCTGTGATTCCGAGAATTTTTGCGCTTATCTTAAAAAGACGCTCGGCAAAAACGCCGATTTGTCATATAAGGAAATGTTTGATGAAATTGAGAATAAGACCTTTATGCCGAAGCAGGTGACAAAGAGCAACGGCGTAGTTCCGATGCAGGTAAATGAGGAAGAGCTTAAAGCAATTTTGGATAATGCCAAGGATTATTTGCCGTTTTTAAATTCGTGCGATGAAAACGGTGTTTCCGTATACGATAAAATTATTAAAATATTTGAGTATCGCATTCCGTATTATGTCGGGCCGCTTAATACTCATACCGAAAAAAACTGGCTTAAAAGAAAAGACGGCGTAAAAATATATCCGTGGAACTTTGACGACGTTGTTGATATTGACTCTTCGGCTGAGGAATTCATAAACAACCTCACAAGTAAATGCACCTATTTGCCGGAGTGTGACGTTATTCCCAAATGCTCTCTTCTCTATTCGAAATTCACCGTTCTCAACGAGATAAACAATCTCAAACTGAACGGCGAGGATATACCCGTCGAATTAAAGCAGGGGATTTATAACGATTTGTTTATGACTCGCCGCAAGGTTACCGTAAAGCAAATTAAGGACTATCTCAAGGCAAGAGGCTGTTATGATAATAACGACGTATTGAGCGGAATAGATACAGCCGTAAAATCCTCATTGAAGTCTTATTTTGATTTTAAGGAGTTTGAGAGCCTGACCTTTGATGACAAGGAGAGTATTATTGCGTCATCGGTAATTTTCGGCGATGATAAAAAATTACTCAAGAAAAGGCTGAAAAAGCTTTTTTCTGAAAAGCTGACGGATGAAGACATCAAAAAAATATGCAAGCTTAAGTACACCGGCTGGAGCCGCCTGTCAAAGGAGTTTTTGTGCGATGTCGAGTTTACATATAAAAAGACCGGCGAGGTTATGAATGTCATCACGGCTCTTTGGGAAACGAATTACAATTTGATGCAGATTTTATATTCCGAAGATTTCTGCTGTGACGGCGATGAAAAAAAGAATTTAAATGACAAGCTTGATGAGCTCAGCTATACAGAAAATCAGCATTCTCTGCGAAAGGCTGTTGACGCGCTTTACGTTTCTCCGAAGGTTAAGCGGCCGATATTGCGTGCGTTGCTGATTGCAAAGGAAATAGAAAAGATACAGGAAAGGCCTCCGAAGAAGATATTCGTAGAGGTTGCAAGAGGTATTGATAACAGAGAAGAAAGACACAGGGACTCAAGAAAAAACAGGCTTATGGAATTATACAAAAACTGTAAAAAGGAAGCCGAAAAATTCTGCCCGTATTTCGATGCCCTGAGTAAAAAGCTGAGTGATGAAGACGAGTCAAAGCTCAGAAGCGACAAGCTTTATTTCTATTATATTCAGCTCGGCAAATGTATGTATACGGGTGAGGAAATATCCCTCGGCGAGCTGATGAACGGGAACGGCCGCTTTGACATTGACCATATTTATCCTCAGTCGAAGATAAAGGACGACAGCCTTACAAACAGAGTCCTTGTCAACAGAACCGTAAATGCCGATAAAACCAATGTTTATCCCATTGATTCGGCTGTACAGGCTAAAATGAGTCCGTATTGGCAGATGCTTCGTAGCAGCGGACTGATAAGCGAGGAAACCTATAAGCGTCTCACCCGTAAAACGCCGCTTACCGATGACGAGCTCTCCGCGTTTGTGTCAAGGCAGCTTACCGAAACTCAGCAGTCTACAAAGGCAGTCGCGCATATATTGGAGCAGCTGTACCCAAAGCCGAAAACCGAAATAGTCTATGTTAAAGCGGCTTTGGCTCACGCCTTCAGGCAAAGCAACGATATGCTCAAGTGCCGTGAGGTGAACGATTTGCATCATGCAAAGGATGCTTACCTCAATATTGTTGTCGGCAATGCATACAATGTAAAGGTCACTCATAATAAGGTGAATTTCATAAAAGGATTGCAAAACAACGATAAAGGATATACCGTAAATCCCGAAAAATTTTTCAGCCACGATATACCCGGCGCGTGGTCGGTTAAGGACAGTATGAATACCGTCCGCAGATTTATGAATAAGAACAACATTCGCTATACAAGGTTCCCGCGCAAAAAGCAAGGAGGACTGTTTAAAATCAATCCTTTGAAAAAAGGAAACGGGCAGGTTCCGCTGAAGGCTTCTGGCGCAAGAAGCTGTATTGAAAAATACGGCGGATACGATAAAGCGACCTCGGCATATTTTTCGTATGTGGAGTATACCGACAAAAAGGGCAAAGCCGTGCGTCGGATGTTCCCCGTCAATCTGTATGAGGTGAAAGAATATGAAGCCGATATGCAGGGCTTTGTTACAAGCCGTATAGCCGAAGCTTCAAACGTAAAAATTCTGATTCCCTGCGTTAAATATGACGCCTGTATATCCTTTGACGGCTGCAGAATGTTTATGAGCAACAAAACCGGAAATCAGATAGGATATAAGCCCGGAATACAGCTTGTTTTGGGGTATAAATATGAAAAGTATATAAGAAATATCACAAATTACCTGACAAAGCATAAGGACAGGGAGATTATTCCGAGAGACAATATTTCGTCAGAAGAAAATATTGAGCTTTACGATGCTTTAACGGGTAAAATGCTAAATACGGTTTTGAGCGTAAGATTCAGCGGCATCGGTAAAAAGCTCGAAAAACGCCGTGAAAAATTTGTGCTCTGCTCACCGGAGGAGCAATGCTACGTCTTAAATGAAATTCTGAAAATCCTTCACGCCAATGTGTTGTCTGGAGACCTTAAACTTATAGATGAAAGCGGACAAGCAGGAGTAATGGTAACCAACGTTAAGTTTTCAGAAATTAAAGGCATCCATAGCATAAAGCTAATCAATCAGTCGGTAACGGGCCTTTTTGAGCAGGAAATCGACCTGCTGAAATAAGGGGGATTGTTATGGGCTGGCGTGTGGTTGTTGTTACAACCCCCTCTAAACTTGATTATTCCATGGGCTATTTGGCTGTGCGCGATGTCGAAAAAACAACGCGCGTCCACCTCGACGAGATTTCCGTTCTGATAGTCGAGAATACGGCAAGCTCCGTTACCGCGGCGTTGCTCAGCCAATTAACCGAACGAAAAATCAAGGTGATATTCTGCGACGAAAAACGAAATCCGTCCTCGGAGCTCGTCTCGTATTACGGTTGTCATGATTGCAGTCAGAAGCTGAAAACTCAGATATCTTGGGCAGACGATGCCAAAAAACTTGTGTGGACAAGTATAGTTGCCGAAAAAATCAAAAATCAGGCTCTGCTTTTAAAACATTACGGTCTTGAGCAGTATAAGCTTCTTGACGGGTACATAAATGAGCTTGAATTCAACGATGAAACAAACCGCGAGGGGCACGCCGCAAAGGTGTATTTCAACGCCCTTTTCGGAAAGAGTTTCAGCAGAAATGACGATGTTCCCGTAAACGCCGCGCTGAATTACGGCTACAGCTTGATTTTGTCATGCGTTAACCGTGAAATAGTTTGCAGCGGTTATTCGACTCAGCTCGGTATATTTCACGATAATATGTTTAATCCTTTTAATTTGGGCTGCGATTTAATGGAGCCGTTTCGCCCGATAGTCGATTTTTGCGTAAAATCGATGATGCCCAAGGAATTCGGCAAGGAGCAGAAGAGCACTCTGATAGGCTTACTGAATAAGGAATTCGTAGTGGACGGCAAGGCTAATACGCTTATGAATGTAATAAAGCTCTATGTAAAAAGCGTATTTGCCGCAATAGAGCAAAATGACGCTTCGCTTGTGAAGCTTGCGGAAGTGAAGTATGAGTTATAGATTTATGAGAGTAATTGTATATTTTGATTTGCCGACAACTACCAAGAGCGAACGGCGCGAATATGCAAAATTTCGTAAATTTTTGATTAAAAGCGGATTTATGATGATGCAGGAATCGGTTTATTCAAAAATTGCGCTTAACCAAAATGTCGCAACGGGTATTTGCGATTCGGTAAAAAAGCAGAAACCGCCGTCGGGTCTTGTGCAAATGCTTACAGTTACCGAAAAGCAGTTCGCCAAAATGGAAATGATTGTCGGCAAAAGCCACAGCAGTGTTGTGGATTCGGACGAAAGGCTGTTGATATTATGAGGGCTAAGTTTTCGTATATTGATGATTGCATAAAAATAGGCGAGGGAATATTTCCGGTTCTCGTAATAGAAAACAAAAAGCTTTACAGAGGCGTGCTGTCGTCATTCTTAAATTCGTGCGAGGAAGATTATTTCGTCTTTTCCGAGGATTTTAAACCGTTTGAGTTTTCCAAGGACGGGTGCTTTATATCCGAACCGATTTTTGTCGATATGAACAGCAGAAAGCTCCTCGGCAAGCTTGACGGCTATATGCAGCAGACCGCAAATGACGAGTTTGCCGAGGATACAACCGAGGTAAAGGCAGTGGTAGCAAGGCTTGCCGATAAGCTTAAAGCGTTTTGCGATTTCGATTGTGAATATTCCGATGAAACGGACACCTCTGCAATAATAAAGCTGATGGGCTTCAGGTTTTCGGCGGAGTCTTCTTCTCTCTTGGAATGCTTTGTAAATTATTTGAAATTATCGGCAAAGTATCTCAAGACGAAGGTTTTTGTTGCCGCCAATATTTGTCTTTACTTTTCGCCGGATGAAATATCAGAGCTGTTAAAGGCTTTGACTCTTGAGCATATCAATTTTTTAATGCTTGAGAATTCGGAGCCGCAAAGGCTCTGCGACGGCGAAAAACTGTATGTTGTCGACAATGACCTTTGCGTTATTGACGACGGAGATACTTAGATAGTATAATAAATGTACCTTATGTTATTACCCTGTGCATTGTAGTGGCGCAGTTTATTTGAGGTTTGAGAGTAGTGTAATTTCATAAGGTACTGAAACGGTGCTCGTTTGTATATGTATCCTCCTAAAGTTTGAGAGTAGTGTAATTTCATAAGGTACTGAAACTATTTAATGTTGTAGCAGATGTGTATGCAGTTTGAGAGTAGTGTAATTTCATAAGGTACTGAAACATTTAATACAGTAATTACTGCAAGGCAAGAGTTTGAGAGTAGTGTAATTTCATAAGGTACTGAAACGCGGACTCCATTTAGCCCACTTAAAGGGCTGTTTGAGAGTAGTGTAATTTCATAAGGTACTGAAACTCGTGAAGCCTTAACTATACCAAGCACAGAGTTTGAGAGTAGTGTAATTTCATAAGGTACTGAAACGAACATCTAACTTTTGCCGTATCCCCTATTGTTTGAGAGTAGTGTAATTTCATAAGGTACTGAAACGCGAAAGAATGTACATAAAGTCATCGCCGCGTTTGAGAGTAGTGTAATTTCATAAGGTACTGAAACCCGATACGGCGAGTTCGCTGATTAAATCTGGTTTGAGAGTAGTGTAATTTCATAAGGTACTGAAACCGTATGTTTGTTGATGATGTGTTCCTCATCGTTTGAGAGTAGTGTAATTTCATAAGGTACTGAAACGATGATGGAGAATGAGAAATGGAAGAAATAGTTTGAGAGTAGTGTAATTTCATAAGGTACTGAAACCAGATGGAATTCTTCGTTAATGGCAGGCGTGTTTGAGAGTAGTGTAATTTCATAAGGTACTGAAACCTGAATTAAAACGATTACACATTCCATATAGTTTGAGAGTAGTGTAATTTCATAAGGTACTGAAACTGGAAGTTTTATTTTCTTTCGGCTCATCGGGTTTGAGAGTAGTGTAATTTCATAAGGTACTGAAACATGGTCTGTATCATCGCTTGCGACCTCTACGTTTGAGAGTGGTGTAATTTCATAAGGTACTGAAACTAATAATTGACGAGATTACTATTGACGCCGTTTGAGAGTAGTGTAATTTCATAAGGTACTGAAACAAGCCACATAGGATATAACTCGCTTTCAACGTTTGAGAGTAGTGTAATTTCATAAGGTACTGAAACCGTCCCACTGTTGCGTAAAATAGAGAACGTGTTTGAGAGTAGTGTAATTTCATAAGGTACTGAAACCAAGGTGGACACGTTGAAGCGTCTTTTGTGGTTTGAGAGTAGTGTAATTTCATAAGGTACTGAAACGGGTTTTCTTCTAAGCTTGAAGAACTTAAGGTTTGAGAGTAGTGTAATTTCATAAGGTACTGAAACCGTCCCATTGCTGAGTAAAATAAAGCACGTGTTTGAGAGTAGTGTAATTTCATAAGGTACTGAAACGAAAGATGTGTGTAAATTGAAAGAGTTGTGTTTGAGAGTAGTGTAATTTTATAAGGTACTGAAACTGTGCATTCTTGAATAATACCGGTTTAAGAGTTTGAGAGTAGTGTAATTTTATAAGGTACTGAAACATTTTTGGGAATTGCTCCTTGCGCTTTTCGTTTGAGAGTAGTGTAATTTTATAAGGTACTGAAACTGTGCATTCTTGAATAATACCGGTTTAAGAGTTTGAGAGTAGTGTAATTTTATAAGGTACTGAAACATTTTTGGGAATTGCTCCTTGCGCTTTTCGTTTGAGAGTAGTGTAATTTTATAAGGTACTGAAACACTCCACAACAACTTCGCGCAGCGTATTCCGTTTGAGAGTAGTGTCATTTCATAAGGTACTGAAACCAAATTCAGCCCAGTCAACATCTGACTTGTGTTTGAGAGTAGTATAATATCATACGGTACTTGCCGATTGTGAGATTGTGAATACAGATATGAAGAAGAAAAACATTGCAATGACCGGGAATTTTATAGTGATGGTATTGCTGATTCTCGGAGTGGCCGCATATTACATATTAAAATGGGCTTTTAAGCTGTTGTGCCTGATAACGGCGGCGATCGTAAAGGCTGTGGGGAATGCTGTCAAAAAGCACAGGAGAAAGAAAGACAAAAAGGACATTACCGACGTTCCGTTTGTCGATACCGAATTAAATATCGAAGAGACTTCAACAGCTCCGGCGGAAGTGAGCAGGGAGAAATTAGGCTTATTTGATAAGAGAATTTATGACGGCTTATTTCGCCCCTTGATACGAGAACGCGGAGAAGCATATTGCTCCGACGGCAAAATCATAGACCTTAAAAAAACGGGGACTCATTATTCCTGTATTGTAAAAGGTACCGCAGACTATAACGTTGAGCTTTCATTCGGAGACAACGACAAAATAGCAAGTATGAGCTGCACATGCCCCTATTATACGGAGAGAAAGCAAAACTGTAAGCACATATATGCACTTTTGTATAAGGTGAAATGCGGCGAAAACAAGCAAAAAATTATTGCGGAGATAAACCGGCAGATAAAAGGCTGTAAAACAATGATTAAAAATGCGGAATGTTATTTAGAAAAAAATAAGCAGCATTTTCCGTCTTCGACTGTTAAGGAGTTTAAACGCTATTCAAGGCTGTATAGCCTAAACGTGCAAGATTACGAAAAAATCCGCTTGGGGAATTTATCGGAGGAAATACTGCTGTGCCGCCTGAACAGCTTATTTGCCGTTTCCTTTGAGCTAAGGCAGAAAATAAAGCGCACATCAAGCGAAGAAATCGCCGAATCCGATACGGTTGCTCCCGAAGCCTGCGAATTAAGCGAGAACAGAGACGGGCTTATGACCGGGATTGCGAGCCTTATGGTTTTTGATGAGCTGATGACGGATTGTTCCGATGAAAAAGATAACTCCTACGATGAAAAGCTTGAAGCGGAAATGAATTCTTATTGCTTGGAGGATTGGCAAAAGGATTTGGTCAGAAACGGCAGCTATGATGTCCGGAACTTTGATGAGGAGGAGTTGGAGGAGGACGATTACTATTTTGAGGATGACGAATAAAAGCCCTTGAGCAGAGCATCATTCTCTCTCGGTATATATTATGTTTCAGCCGTTATTGACTTAGCGGCGAAAGTGTGTTATATTACATACCGATAAAACAACGTATGGATTTTTCCGGTCTTAAAAAAGATGTGTTTTCGCCATGCAATTATTCGATTTTTGAGTAATTGCGTGGCGTTTTTAATTGAGAAAATACGCTCGGATTTGAAAGGCAGATGTATTTGTATGAACGAAAAATTTATGAAGGAAAAGCCTGTTTTTCCGCTTATTATGTCTATGGCCACCCCCATGGTAATATCAATGCTCGTCAATTCGCTTTATAATATAGTGGATAGCTTTTTTGTCGCCAAAATAGGCGAGGACGCAATAACCGCTCTGTCGCTTGTCTATCCGGTGCAAAACCTCGTCAATGCGCTTGCAATAGGCTTCGGCGTGGGACTTAATGCCGTTATCGCATTTCACCTCGGCGCAGGTGAAAAAGAGGCAGCTGATACCGCCGCCACACACGGATTTTTGTTCTCAATACTCCACGGCATTATCGCCGCCGCAGTCAGCATTCCGATTATGCGCCCATTCCTTAAAATGTTCACACAGTCCGAAAACGTAATTTCCCTCGGAGTGCGCTATTCAACAATAGTTTTTTCGTTTTCGATTGTAATTATGATAAGCCTTGCATACGAAAAAATCTTTCAGGCTGTCGGCAGAATGAATGCCTCCATGGCAGGACTTATGACGGGCTGTATTGTAAATATCATACTTGACCCGCTTTTGATTTTCGGTGTAGGCCCGTTCCCTGAACTTGGTGTAATGGGTGCAGCAATAGCTACCGTATTCGGACAGTTTTGCAGTATGATTTTTGCCTTGCTTATAATTTTCTTAAAATCTCATATGATAAAAATTACATTTAAAAATTTTAAATTCAGTATGCAGACCATTAAGAATATTTATGCCGTTGGTTTTCCGTCTATTATTATGCAGTCAATCGGTTCGATTATGATTGTCGGATTAAACGGTATTCTCGCATCATCCGAGGCTTCAGTAACAGTGCTTGGTGTATACTATAAATTACAGAGCTTTGTATTTATGCCTTGCTTTGGTCTTAATCAGGGTGTTATGCCGATTATCGGTTATAACTACGGTGCAAGAAACCGCAAGCGAGTATATTCCGCACTCAAGCGTGGTATTATTATCGGTGTAATTATTATGACCTTGGGAACTATTGCAATGTGGGCAATTCCGGAGCAGCTTATTTCAATGTTCGGCGGTACAGATGAGCTTATGAAGATTGGTGTTCCGGCATTCAGAATTATAAGCCTTTGCTTTATTCCTGCTGCAGCCGGCATTATCTTTACCACATTGTTTCAGGCTGTCGGAAAGGGTATCAGAAGTCTTATTATGTCTTTTGCCCGTCAGCTCGTTCTCATTTTACCGATTGCTTTTATATTCTCAAAAATTTGGGGACTTGGCACTGTATGGTATGCTTTTCCGATTGCCGAGATTTTCTCGCTTGCAATTGCGATTGGTTTCTTTATAAACCTTGTAAAAGGCGATTTTAAAAAGTTAGGTTAATTTTGTCCACCTCAGTGCATATATTTGCATTGAGGTGGTTGTTTTGACAGAAGAAAATTTTACAAACGAAATTACATACGATGACGGTTGGCAGAGTGCGTCTTGCCCCGAATATTCCGTCCCAGCCAATACAGAAACAGAAAGTGCTGACACAATGGAGGCTGTGCCTGAAAAGCGAAAAAAGTCGCACAATTCGCAGGTGCTCATTACAGCTCAGCTGATAATTTGCCTGTTAATCGCTTTGGCGGCATTTATAATAAAAACAATCGGCGGAGATTTTTATGCCAATACCCGACAGTGGTACTACGGTGAGCTTAACAAGTCGATTATAGCAAAAGATATTCCGGATGATTACAAGTTATCCGAAATTTTCGGCACTGCGACTGACGATGAAATTTAAAATACTTAATATCAAATTCTGTATTTCCTACACCTTGCTTTGTCTTATTGCGGCTTGCATTATTCTTGATATATTCAGCGGATTTGTAATGTGCTGTTTTGCCGTTGTAATTCACGAATCGGGGCATTTGGCTATGATGCTGATTTTCGGGAGCAAACCCACCAAAATCAGCATTTCTTTATTTGAAATTGCAATAAATGACGAGTGCCGACAGCAAAGAAATGATTTACAGAATTTTTTAATAGTTTTTTTCGGCCCTTTTGCGAATTTTGTTTGTTTTATTATAATTTTTCTGCTATACTTATATAGCGGAATAGATTTAATGAAATTTGCTTATGTAAATTTATCATTATGCCTTTTAAATCTGCTCCCCGTTATGTCATTTGACGGAGGGCAGCTGCTGTATATTTTGCTAAGCCGCAGGTTTTCAAGCACTACGGCTGAAAAGACAGTAAATATTGTAACTTTTATCGCACTATTTCCAATAGCAGTGCTGGGTTTTATAATTCTGTTTAATTCGGATTATAATTTTTCGCTGTTGTTTGTATGCGGTTATATTATACTTTCACTAATTTTTAAAAACAACAGGTATTTCTGACGGAGGTAATACAATGGTCAGCAAGGAAGTAGAAAAACTTTTGCTAAAGGTTCAAAAGCCGGGCAGATATGTGGGCGGAGAGCTTAACGCAGTCGTAAAAAATAAAAAAGATGTTGATGTGAGGTTTGCTTTCTGCTTTCCTGATACCTACGAAGTGGGAATGTCACATCTCGGTATGAAAATCCTTTACAGCCTTTTTAATTCAATTCCGTACATTTGGTGCGAGCGAGTTTTTGCGCCCTGGATTGATATGGAAGAGGAAATGATTAAAAACAATATTTCGCTTTATGCACTCGAAAGCGGAGATCCCGTATCTGAATTTGATTTTATTGGCTTTACCTTGCAGTACGAGCTTAGCTTTACAAATGTGCTCAATATGCTCAAACTTTCGGGTGTGCCGATTAATTCATCCGACCGAAAAGGTCTAAAGCAGATTGTTGTTGCAGGCGGTCCATGTGCCTGTAACCCTGAGCCTATCGCTGATTTTATCGACCTTTTCTTTATCGGCGAGGGTGAAGAGGTAGACCTTGAGGTTATGGAGCTTTACAGAAAGTGCAGAGATGAGGGCAAATCAAGAGAAGAGTTTTTGATTGAGTGCGCTCAGATTGAGGGTGTGTATGTTCCGTCACTCTATGATGTGCAGTACAACGAGGACGGCACAATCAAGCAGTACATTCCAAAGTGTGGTGCGCCTGCTGTGGTGCATAAGCGCCTTATGAAAAAGATGGACGAAAGCTACTATCCCGACAATTTTGTAGTTCCTCTTGTGGAAATTGTGCACTACAGAGCGGTGCAGGAGATTTTTCGTGGCTGTATTCGTGGCTGTCGATTCTGTCAGGCAGGCTTTATCTCCCGCCCTGTACGAGAGAAATCGCCCGAAGTCATCAATAAGCAGTGCCGAGCCTTGTGCGATAATACAGGCTATGACGAGGTGTCGCTTTCTTCGCTCAGCTCAAGCGACTATACACAAATAGTGCCGTTGCTTACTAAGCTGAACGAGTGGAGCAAAGACGAAAAAGTCAGCATATCTCTGCCGTCATTGCGTGTAGACGGCTTTACCGATGACATTATGAATAAGATAAAAACAGTGCGCAAGAGCGGACTTACCTTTGCTCCTGAGGCAGGCAGTCAGCGTATGCGTGATGTTATCAATAAAAATGTTCAGCACGATGAATTGATGCAGACCTGCGCAACAGCGTTTGCAGGCGGTTGGACTACCGTAAAGCTGTACTTTATGATTGGTCTGCTCACAGAACATATGGACGATGTAAAGGCTATTGACGACCTCGGGC
>OGHC01000477.1_pt1 | contig 28847 bp, 21 predicted proteins | sample 1571381 | NCBI WGS metagenome assembly OGHC01 (sample SAMEA2581945, study PRJEB24529) | metagenome | biome: Human gut stool | place: China | collected 2011 | reverse complement strand
CAGATTCCTTCTTATCACGCTTGATTTTACCCTGCTTGATGAGTTCTTCTTTTTCAGTGCTTATGCGTTCAAGGAGAACGCTTGCAGGCTCATCGTTCGGATCTTGCGGAACAAGCTTTCCTCTGATTGCAAGGTCGAGGATTTTGGATTTGGTGGCTTGGATTGTTTCTTTTAAGTTTAATTTGCCGGTTTCTATTGTGTCAATGAAAGATATAAGTTCGGTGAGTTTTTCTGTTATTCTATGTTGTTCTGGGAAAGGTGGAATACAAATAAGTAATTTTTTTAAAGTAAGAGGTTTTAGCTCTTTTTGATTTGTCGAGCCTTCTCCCATTTTTTCAATCTGTGGTTGTTTTGCTTTCATATATGTATAAACATAATCAGCAATTAGAGATTTATATGCTCTTATAATTGTCACATGGGAATCTGGTACTATCGGAAGTCTTTTTGCATTATGAGAATCTTTATATATGCCAACACGACCTAATGTTCCTGTACCTGTTGAATTGATAACTATATCGTTATTTTGCATATATTCTGTATCTGGATATTTATTTAAAGTATTATCATCAAGGAATAACGATAAACCAATATTAATGCCATCATATTTGGTATTACACTTCTGAGCAAATACAAGTGTAGAACCATTTTCTGCGTATTTAGGCGATTTTCCTCGTTTTATTTCTTTACAGCAACAGTTTTCAAGCCTACTCCAAGACCAAGCATCTGGCACATCAAACGGAATCTCCTCCTCAATGCATTTTACAGTACCATCGGCGAACTTCTCATAATGCAAATTATCCTCACCCTTGAAGATAACAGTATCATTCTTGATGTCCTTTGCTTTCAGCTTTCCGTCTTTAACCATCTGCTGCTTTTCGGCACGAATACGTTCCAAAAGAACCGATGCAGGCTCGTCATTCGGGTCTTGCGGTACAAGCTTACCTCTGATAGCAAGGTCAAGTATTTTCTGCCTTAATGCTTTTGTATCCATTATTCATCAACCTCGCCAATCAATTCTTCCAAAGTCGAAACAGCAGTAGCAATATTTGTGGATTTTTCCTTGATTTCGTAAATTAGTTCAGACAATGTACGCTCATCTACTGCATTATCGCTTTTTATCCAAGTAATATCAAGACTTGTTTTATCTCTTGCAAGAATATCCTCATAGCTGAATTTACGCCATCTGCCGTTTGGATTTTCTTCACTGTATGTTTCCACACGCTCGCCAAGATTTCCGTCCTTGTAGCACTCAACAAACTCATTAAAATGCTCGGATTTAAGCGGATTTGTCTTGCCAAATGACGGCATATTAGAGCGCAGGTCATAAATCCATACTTCTTTAGTGTTATTCTTATCGGAAGTTCCCCTTGTAAAGAAAAGTACGTTGGTTTTTACCCCCTGAGCATAGAAAATCCCTGTCGGCAGTCTTAGAATGGTATGAAGATTACATTTTTCCATAAGGTCACGGCGTATTTTTTCACCGTCACCGTCAGCAAAAAGCACGTTATCGGGGAGAACAACGGCGGCACGGGCAGTGCCGTTAGTCTTTAAACTACGATAGATATGCTGCAAAAAATTCAGCTGTTTATTGCTTGTCATATAAGTAAGGTCATCACGGGTTGCACGTTCTCCGCCTTTCTTTGTGCCAAAAGGCGGATTGGTCAGTACAACATCATAGTTTTTCATACGCTTTCCAATATTAGAAAGCGTATCACCAAGCATAATTTCGCCGTCAATATCGTGAAGCATAGCATTCATCAAAGCAAGCCTGTGAGTATCGTGGACAAGTTCACAGCCTGTAAATGCTTCGTCACGTTCAAATTGTGCTGTATCCGCATCGAGAGTAAAGAAATTGTCGGTCTGTTCACGCACATACTGACTTGCAGAAATCATAAATCCGAAAGTTCCGCAAGCCGGGTCGTTGCATCTTTCGCCGGGCTGTGGCTTGATAAGCTTTGTCATTACATCAATTAGCACACGGGGAGTAAAATACTGTCCTGCTCCAGATTTCTTTTCATTCGCATTCTTTTCAAGTAATCCCTCATAGAGATTTCCAAGGCCTTCTTCACGAGCCGAGAACCAATCTAATCCATCTATTGTGGTGATAATTTTTTCAAGGTTTTTAGGTTCATCAATATTTGTAGCCGCACCGGAGTAGATTTCACGCACTCTGCCTGTGCATTTTTCTCCGAGATGGTCTAAAAGCTCCTTATAGAACTTTTTCAGCTCAATACCGCTTTTGGATGTGAGTTTGTCCCATCTGTATTCTTCGGGTATCTGTGTTTCCGAGCCTGTTTCCTTTGCCATTTTCAAAAAAAGAATATATGTAAGTTCTGTAACATACTGGTGATATGTAATTCCATCATCTCTGAGAACATTACAGAGATTCCAAAGCTTTGATACAATTTCCTGCGTTGTCATACCGCTTTTCCTCCATCATCGTAAAGATATGTGTTTAGTTCAAGGATAATGCTTTCAAGATTATTTGAAAAAACCTTATTGATTCTGCTAAATCCTCCTTGTGACCTAAAACGGCTATCTTCATCAAAAACTTGAATGTTAAGAACAGATTCATTCATAAGATAATCCTCCATTCTCTTTATCCAGTTATCTTCCAATTTGCTGAATTTGTGTGCTTTTCTGAGCTTATCAACAGCCTTTTTAATTCTTTCCTCGTGACTTATAAGAGCCGAACCAATAGCATATCTTCTGATAATGCTTATAATGTCAGCTGCCATTTCTTCGTTTGTAATCTGCGAAATAGCTGTGTTAAGCTGCTGCTGGGTGAAGCCCTCTCTGTCAAGAGCCAGTTTTAATGATTTAAGACTTTCACGAGTAAGGTCTTTGGGACGTGTGCAAATAACATTTAATGCTGCTATCTCGTTTATGTGTGTGTGGATAAATGCTGAAAATTCATCAAGATAATCTTCCGGCTTTGAATCAGATTTGCCATATCCTCTTGTTGTTCCGATAAATGTATCTTCCTTATCGGAAATAACAACTCCTAATTGCTTTCCACGGCTCTTATCGAGTAGTTTGAAAAGCTCAATGTCATCGAATATTCGATTTTTTGCTTCTTTGACATCAAGTTTTTGAAGCTTGTCAATATATTCATTCGGATTGTTTCCGTTTGCTATATCCTTGAAATGTTCAATAGTTTCTTCGGTCATATTACGCTTTTTTCTCTGCAGCTTGGCAATAATCTGATTTATTTGATTTTGCAGAACATCATCATTATCAATTGGTGCTTTCATTTCTTCAATCAACTGTTCAAAAGATGCAGATGGATTTGCAACGACAGGTTTCATCGTGTTGACATCCTCAAGAGAATCATAAACGCCGACAGGGTCAAAAATATCAAAATGTGTCTTGTGAATTTCGGGACATAATCTTGTGGCACGTCCAAGCATTTGTTCAAAAAGTATTCTTGATTTAACCCTGCGCATAAACACAAGATTTGTGATAGACGGTACATCAATTCCTGTTGTCAAAAGGTCAACCGTAACTACAACCGATGGGAAATCCTCATTTTTAAATCTGTTTATAGCTTCTTGTATCTTTTTTCTGTCACCATTTGCCACACTTCCTGTGATTTTCATAATAGCATCATTATCTACGCCATATTCGGAATAAATCTCTTTTAATATGCTGACTATCATATCAGCGTGGTCATCATTTACTGCATATATGAGCGTTTTACCGTTTTCTCTTGGAGTTTCAGGGTCAATATATTGTGATATTTCTGTCAATACAGTTCTGTTAAACGATTCTGTAATGACTTTCTTATTAAACGCCTCAACATCAAAGTCAAGTTCATCTTCAAGAAGTTCACCGTTTAGTATTTCGTGCGTAACAGGGTCAAATACAGTAACAGTATCTCCTGCCTTGTAGTGGATACCTTCCGTATTAAGTTTTGTTTCAATGTGATGAGGAGCATCGTGGTCTATCAAATATCCCTCTATTACGGCTTCTCTGTATGTGTATTTGAACACAGGCTGCCCGAAAATTTCAGTGGTATGTAAAGCAGGAGTTGCAGTCAAAGCTATTTTTACTGCATTAAAATACTCAATTACAGTGCGATATTTACTCTGATAATCTCTCTGGTCACGATAAAGCGATTCATCATCGGTCATTTCTTTGTCTAATATATATCCTCTATGTGCTTCGTCAACGATGATTAAATCATAGTCCGATACAGCAGGCATAGTTTCCCCCGTGTTATAAAGCACACGCTTTACCATTCCTTGTACCGTTGAAATATGAATACGGGTTTCCTTGTCAATCGTTTTATCTTCAAGAGCTTTGATATTATAGATGTCATCAATTGTAAGCAGTTCTTCCATTTTGACTTCTTTGAAAACATCATAAGTCTGTTCGCCTAAAGATGTTCTGTCAACAAGGAAAAGGATTCTGCGGAAACGTTCTGTTTTTAAAAAGCGGTAAATCATACCGAGGATTGTTCTTGTTTTACCGGTACCTGTTGCCATTGCAAGTAATACTGTTTCTTTTCCGTCGATAACTGCTTTTTCAGCTGCTTTGATTGCATTAAGCTGATAAGGTCTGAGATTGAGTCCACCTTTATCTGTCAACAAATCATAAGGCATTTCTTCAAGTTTTTTATTTGTTGACTGGATATCAGCTTCAAGAAGTTCTTCTATGCCGTCAGGACTAAACCAACCCTTTAGAGCTATAGGTGTGTTATCTGGATTTCTAAGGTCGAGAAACCATATTCCGGATTTCTGCTTGTATTGTTCAAGGTAAGGTCTGCCGTTAGTTGCAAATGTAAACGGTGCTTTATATTCGCCCCATTGACCTATAACGTACTTGTTATCCTCCTGACGTATATTGCGAGGATAGTCCTTGCCTTGATAATCAATAACAGACGGGATGTCTTTATGAATAGACTTAGCTTCCACTATTGCAACAAGCTTTTCACCGATAAACAAAGCATAATCGGCATAACCCTTGTGTGATATTTTTGAATCTGTCGGATATTCGGCAATAGCAAGATTACGACCTTTTGACGGTCTTGTGCCTTTTGAATATCTGATATTATCTGTATCGGCTTCCCAGCCTACTTTTCTTAACTGTTCATCTATCAGAAGGCGTGTTTCAGCTTCTGTCTTGATTCTTTGAGTATTTGCTTGAACCGCCTTCTTTTTTCTGTCAGAAACAGATTGCGAAGGGGCTTCTGATGCTTTCTTTTCAGCTTCTTTTATAAGTTCTTTAGATACTGAATCCTCAATTTGCTTTTCATTAACAGAAGAAATTGCAGTATCAATCTTTACAGGCATAACAAAAGGCTTGTTTTGATAATTATATCCATCAACACCATATGTTTGCATAAACCATTCGCAAAGGCTATATGTAATAGGCAAAAACTTTTCTCCGTCCGAAACAGATGAATAATTATCGTGTGCAGCCTTATTTCGTATTTTTCTTAATTGGTGGAGTATTGAGGTCAAATCGTTCGTCAAAAGTCCTTCTCTGTAAAGGTAATCTATTTTTGCTACTTGAGAATTATCCTCCGGAACAGGAATATTGTCATAGCAGTACATCAAATTTACTATTGTTTCACCAATCATACCAAGCTTCATAAGGCAAGAGTTAGAGTCACTGTATAAATAGTTCTCAGCAAGTTTTCCGAATTTGCTGAGAACAGGAAACTGACTGTCTAAAAAAGAAAAGTTTGAAACCATTTCTACCTCTCCTAAATATATTGTCGAACTTCTGATAATACAAAATTATCAGAATATAAAAAATCAAAATTTAGCTTCATCATATTATGTATGAGAAGCGAATGACTAATGGTCGGTCTGGATATATTCTTTTATATTATATCATAATTTAACAATAAAATCAAGTAATCAGGCGTAAATCTTTGGCATTTTGTTATAACATTCTTTGTATTTCATCCCATAATACAATACCAAAACCAATGTCCGAAAGTACGGACAATTAAGATTCAAATGATATATTTACAAATAATACATAATTAAAGAACGAAATCCGCTGAATAGGCGATAAAAATTCAAAATATTTCCCAATGTCCATACTTTTGGACATTCGATGTGATATAATAGATTACAGAATAAGAAAAAGCAGGGGAGGAATATTGAGTGAACGAACAGCCAAGACCCGGAAATCAAAAGCTGAAGCTGTTGTATTTGCTGAAAATTCTGTATGAGCAGACCGATGAGGAACATTCACTTAACGCAAACGAAATAGAGGAAAAGCTGGCAGAGTACGGAATATCAGCAAACCGAAAGACCATATATGACGATGTTAAAGCTCTGGAAGCCTTTGGAATAGATGTAATATCGGGGCGAGGAAAAAAATCGGGATACCGACTTGTGGGACGGGAGTTTCAGCTTGCGGAACTTAATCTTATTGCCAATGCGGTATCATCGTCAAAGTTTCTTACCGAGAAAAAAACCAAGGAGCTTTTGCAGAAAATAGGAAAACTGTCAAGCAGCTATGAGGGGAAGCAGATACAGCGTGAGGTATATATTCCCAATCGTCCGAGAGCAACCAATGAGCATATATATTACTGCCTTGATGCAATCCACAAGGCCATTGCCGAAAAGAAGAAAATCTCATTCAATATGTTCGACTACGATTTGCACAAGAAAACGGTTATCCGTGAGGGAATAAGGGTGTGTTCACCGTATGCCTTGACTTGGAGTGAGGAAAGATATTATCTTGTGGCATATTATGATAAGTATGATACGGTATCGAATTTCCGTGTTGACCGAATGGATAATATACAGATACTTGATGAAGCGGCAAGGAAAAAGCCGTCAGGGTTTTCTCTTAACGAACATTTGAATTCCACCTTTTCAATGTTCAGCGGAGAATCGGAAGAAGTAAGGCTGCGATTCGATAACTCTCTTGTCAATGCGGTTATAGATTGCTTTGGAAAGGACGTACCAATCTATCCGCAGGACGATGAGCATTTTGATGTAATCGTGAAGATTAAAACAGAACAGCCGCAGCCGTTTTTCGGTTGGATGTTCAAATTCGGAACAAAGGTAAGAATAGTAGAACCCGAATACTTGAAGAATAAATATCGGGAAATGCTTGCGGAGGTTATGGATAACATAGATTAAGCGTATATAAAGGACTTATGCACAGAGCATAGGTCCTCTTTTTTTACCTCCTCAGCAAAATAAAATATTCACATTTAATTTACAAAACATTAAGACACGCCATAAATCAAACAAACCGTTACAAAAGAATTAAACCGAACTGTCATAAGCAAACTTTTTCTGTCACTAACAATCCGTAAATATCGGCTGTTACGGGGTTTTCGGCACTCCCGTTCATAGTTCCCATTATCAGCGATTTGATATAATAAAATCAACAAAACTGCTGAATGAAGGGGATAGTGAAATGAAGCTGAAAAAAATATTCTGCATTGTGCTTACCGCAATGGTGATGCTCACAGGCTGTGTAAGTGCCGATGATGAAGCGGAGCTTACGGGAGAGGAAAGAGAGCTTAATGCGGTCAAGCTGTGGTTTGAGAAAGAAATATACGATGAGGACGAGTTTACCGACCTTATCGAATACCAGTATTATGCAAGAACCATAGGACTTGAAAAGGACGGACTTCTGGCACCCGATATGTGGGAAATATACTACTCCGACATAGTAAACATCAATAAGGAAATTGACGGTGCTGCCATTTACCTCATACGGCTGAACCCCGATAAACTTGTTGAAATATGGGCAAGAAACAACGATATAACCGCCGATAAGATATATTCGGAGCTGGGTACAAGCCGTGATGAGTTCTATCATAACTTCGGCTATACCGCAAATTCAATCGGATATGCCAAGAATCATAAGGATGGCAAGGCAGCATATTCCGAAAAAGAAGAACGCATTTTCGGTGCGGATAACGGAGAAAACCGTCAGACTGTGTTTGCAACTCATTTTCTGAAAGTAAATATCGCAGGAAGGTACGGCGTTACATACGAAAGCACGGACGAGCTGCTTGAAATAAAGCAGCGTGACCTCTTGAAAAGTATCACCAAGCCGAAAACATATAACGTGTCGGATTTTGATGCTGCGGAGTTTGAGCCTGCATTTTATGTTGATAACATAGGCATAAAAAGACTTACCGTTCTGAACATTCCTAACGGCTGGGCAGATGCCACAGATACCGATGTTACTGTAATGATAAATATGTCACCCTATTCTTACGGCTGTACCTCTGAGGATATTATTGATATTATCACAGAAAATGTTCCAGTGGAACATTTGGAAACAGAAATGCAAAACACAACCGAAACCATAACAGAGGGGAGTGCTGAATAATGGTAGGAGATGATGCTTGCACCACGTTCATTGAGCTGTTAAAACGAATGATGGATATTTTCAGCTCAATGGAGGAGCGTAAGAGAAATCAGGCAGGAAAGAAAATAAAGCCGCCGAAAATAAAGCTGGGTAAGCTGTCAAAAAGTGATTTTCGGAAGCTCCAAAAGGCAGGCTTTGATATAAAGTACGTTACCGTTCCTGCCGAAAAGTCAGTCGAGGTTGAGAAAAATCTGCTGAAAATGGGCGGTTCGTTCTTTAAAACTGAGGTCGGGGACAGCAATAATGCCGTGTTTGCCGTCCCTGCAAGTCAGATAGATATGATACAGTCGGCACTTAAACACGCCGTTGCAAAGGATTTGCAGGAAAATCCCGATAAAATCGCAGTAAAGGACGGAAAAGACCTTATTGATACCGAGGATATAGGACTTGTCCGCCGAGTGATGACCGACCACGATATTCCTGTTGTAACCTTTAAAAATGATGATGATAAGTATATGAATTTTGTCCCCAAGGAGTTTGAAGGGCAGTATTCAAAGGCCTTGAAAGAAGCACAGGAAATCAAAAAGCAGGTGGACGACATTGATGTTACCCGATATGAACAGACCGCACCTCTTGATGATTTGGGATATGAAGCCTTTGTTGTGCCGCAGGACGAAGCAGAAGAAATATATGCAGCCGCAAAAGCAGATAACCTTGAAGTTTCCTTTGTGAAGCAGGGCGAAAATGTGGCGGTTATGTATGATTCGGATATTTCCGAAAAGGTTGAAAAGGCAAGACAGGAATACAAGGACAGCCTTGAAATGAGCGAGGAATATATCATTGATGTGTATGACAACATCATAACTCTTGATATGGCTAAGCTGAATATTGAGGAGCTGAACACAGCCGATACATATTTTATGCGTGTACCCAACACAAAGGGACAGGACTACATACGCATAAAATCAGAAGATGCCGAGCTTATCAACGGCGGCAAAACGCTGAAATCCGAGCTTGATTTTGATAAGCAGTATCCTGTGTACGATTCATCGGGAAAGGTGAAACGAGCCGTAAACGGAAGCGAGCTTGCAGGGTATTTCAATACACGAAACCGCAGGATAAACAAAGATACCGCTGTGTATAAATACGGTACGCAGGGTGGGGAGCTTCGGAGGATCGACCTTTTTAACTCCAAGAAAAACGAGCTTATCAGCGTGAAAATGGGAAGCTGTACGGAGATGTCGGCGGCTCTCAGGGAGAGAGGTCTGAACGGCAAAACAATACAAAAGCTGCTTGAGGATATACATAAAGAGCTGAACGATAAGCAGAAAGAGATTTTCGGATTTGCCGCAGAGAAAACAGAGATAGTCTATGCGGATATTCCCAATATAGGCGAATATCTGGCACAATCGCAGCTTTCGCAGACGGTTATCGGAAAGGCGGAATGTATAGGCGAAATTCCCAAGGACAGCGGTTCAAAGTGCTGTATTCTGGATAACAATACAAACAAATTCGCTGTTATCCCAGTGATGCCTGTAAGTGAGGTTCGGAGTATGCTGACACAGATGGGATATTCGGAAATATCCGCAAAGGAAATTGCCGACAAGGTTGTGAAATCCTATCGTGAAACGGATATATCGGGCGATTTTGAAATTAACGAGGAAAAATCACAGACGGCAAAACCCGAAAGATATGACACGCACAATGCGGAGCTTGCAGATATGGGATATTACCGCTATGGCGGCAGTACGGTTATCATTAAAGACGATGCCGAAAGCTATCGGTATATGCAGATTGAAAAGGATACGCCGATGTCGGAGGTTGAAAAGGCTCTGCGTGAGGACTTCGGACTTATTGATGATGTGTCTGTTGCTGTTGCTGTAAAACAGCTTGTAAATGACGGATATATCTCCGATGCAAAGACAAAGGAAACCGAGGAAGCAAGAGTTTGTCAGGTATCGGGAAATATGCTTGAGGTAACATCAAAGCAGGACGGAAGCTCCGCAATGATGTCAATGGACAGGATTGATACCGATATTCTGCAAAATATGGGTATTTCCGAAAAGGGGGCAAATGAAATCAAAAAGTCCTTTGAAAAGAATATCCGTGACCGCAAAATTCCCGATAAACAGAAGCTCAGCGAGCTGAAAAGCTATGCTGCCGATAAAATCAAGGAGCTGTCCAATGCCGTTAAGGATAAGGCGGTATCTCTCGGCAGGAGCAAGGGAGGGCAGGAGCATTAACTATGGCTGCTAATATGGGAATCCCCGAAAAGAAAACAGATACGCTTCTGTATATAATCGTCATAGCCTGTGTAATTGCTTTCCCGGTAATCGTACTGTTCGGATATACCCTTGAAATGACCGCAGACAAGAACGGCAATATTCAGATATTTGAAGCCATAGAGAACATAGGGGAGTATATGACCCCCGGAAATCTGGGCAATGCTTTTCTTGCGGTTATCAAGGGAACGGGAATGACCCGAAATGCCTGTGTAATCGGCTTTTTTGCAAGCCTTATCGCCGTGATGTACCGCCTTGTGGGAAACGGAAAGCGTTATCACCGAAAGGGCGTTGAACACGGTTCTGCAAGGTGGGGAAACAGGCAGGAGAAAGAGATTATTGCCGATACCACAAAGAAAGGCTTTTACAATAACGTTATCTGTGCAAGCGATGTTTTTCTTGTTCTGGACCGAAAGGTGCGAGAGAAGAACGAAGCTGCGGAAGAAGCGGAGAACCGAAAGAAAAAGGGCAAGTCAAAACCGAAGAAAAATAAATCCGCAGAGCTTAACGGCACGGAAATATCAATAAAAGATGTTACGGGCAGGAGCAGGGAAGCGGAGAAGATAAAGCCGATGCTTAATCTTAATCAGATTATTCTCGGCGGTTCGGGAACGGGAAAATCGAGATTTTTCGTTAAGCCGAATTTACTGCAATGCAACACTTCCTTTGTTGTAACAGACCCATCGGGCGAGCTTGTGGAATCCTGCGGAAAGATGCTTATAAATCACGGCTATGAGATAAAGGTGTTCAATCTGAACGATATGAAGCACAGCTCCAACTACAACCCTTTCCATTATCTCCGTGACAGCACGGGCAAGATAAACAGCAATAATGTCATAAAAATGATAAACGTTTTTATGACCAACACAAAGGGTGAGGGAAACTCAAGCGATCCTTTCTGGGACGATGCCACACGTTTGCTGTTATCGGCACTTTCCTTTCTGCTCATTGAAACGGGAACGGAGGAGGAACAGAACTTTGCAGGAGTCCTCGACCTTATCCACAAGGCTAAGGTTATCGAGGGCAAGGAAGAAGAAAAATCCGAGCTTGACCTGATGTTCGATAAGCGTAAGGAGAAAGCACCGAAGGCACTTTCCGTTCAGTATTATGAGGAATTCAAACAGGCGGCAGGAAAGACAATGCAAAGCATTTTAATTTCCACCACCACAAAGCTCCAGTATTTTAAGCTGGAAAACGTGCGTGACCTTACGCATACGGACAATATCCACCTTGAAACTTTGGGGGATAAACCGACCGCCCTATTCATCGTTATTCCGTCAACGGACACAACATATAACTTTTTGGCGGCAATGATGTACACTCAGCTTTTCGATACTCTCTATGACCGTGCAATAAATCATTATCACGGCAGACTGCCTTGCCACGTTCGGTTTATCTTAGACGAGTTTGCGAACGTGGGAAAGATACCCGAATTTGAAAAGATACTTGCCACCTGCCGAAAGTTTGAAATATCGGCTGTGGTGATATTGCAGAATATTTCGCAGCTTAAACGCCTTTATGAAAAATCTTGGGAGGAGCTTCCCGGAAACTGCGATACGCTCATATATTTGGGCGGCAAAGACCAGTTTACCAACGAGTATCTGTCAAAGGAATTGGGCAAGGAAACCATTGACCAGCTATCCATAAATCAGACCAAAGGAAAGCAGGGCAGCTCATCATACAACAACGCAATTATGGGCAGAGAGCTTGCCACTATTGACGAGCTGACCACTATGGATAACAACAACTGCATTGTAATGGTGCGAGGACTTTACCCGTTCTTCACCAATAAATTCAATCTTTCGGAGCATCCGAGATACAGAGAACTGGGGGAGGATTGGCAGCCCGATACGGATAAGGGCGAAACCAAATCGGATAATCCGTATATCTATTATCTTGACCGTTATGTTGAAACGCTCTCCGAAGTCGAATATATAGACTTTTCGGAGTTCCTTGATTCGGAAGCCGGGGAGGAGATAAACAGCATAAAGCTGCGTTTCGTAACTTCCGATGCGGAGGGTGCGGAAATAGAGCCGCCTGTCAGCATAATGGAGGATATATCATACGAAATACGCCAAAAACTTGAATGCTGTACGGAGCTGTACAGTATTGCATAATTTAAATCAAAGGAGAACAAAACTATGGAAATGAAAAGAAATGTCAAGGCAATCCTCAGAATTGAAAAGGATTCTGCTGTGGAAGAAATCGTGAATGATATTCAGAACGAATATCTTGCAAAGGGAGTTACCAAAAACGAGTTTGCCAAGCGTGTGCTTGCAGGGGAGTTTGAGGATATTTTCGATGAAAATATCGAAGTCTTTATGAGAAAATCAAAGCTCAGACTTCTTGATGATGACCGCAGACAGGAAATTGCAAGGGTTGAAATGACCGACTTCTGTGCCGAGGACATTTGCTATTTTATCAGCAATATTGCAAAGGTTATCGGCAATATTTCCGATGAATATGCGGAGCTTTTCAATATGCTTGACCTTGCAGGCTTCAATTACAGTGCAGACGGCTTTATGCTCCCCAATCTTATGTACATTGATGATTTAAAGGTTCATTCCGAAAGCTGCTCTGATATATCCATAACGTTTGATGCCATAATCTCGGCGGCAAAGCTCCACCCCAACACGGCAGGGACAAGCAAGGTGATTATTGCCTGCTATCCCGAAAGCGAAAATGTCAGACGGATAATGCGTGACCGCTGCTTTATGACCGTGGGAAACAGCAACCTTATGCTGCTTATCGTTGATACCGACCGTATTGCAATAAGCGGATACAAGCCCTGCGAACCTCCTGCATTTATGTAATATGGAGGAAGCAAGGAAGCTCACTAAAGGTGAGATAGATGCGATAAACAAACTTATGGAACGGAAATCGGAGATAGTTTTAGAGCCGAGAAAAACAGGCTATCTGATTTATGAATCAAAAAGAAAACTGGTTTTCCGCACCGATAAGGAAGAAAATACAACTGAATAACGGCGTCCCGAATGAGAGGGACGGAACAGCGAATGAGAGCTAAGAAACAGATTTTGTATCTGTTTTTTAGCTCTCTTTTTTTGTTTATCAAAGCTGTTCGGTTCGGCAGAAAAGCAATTTGATATGAGAAAAAAGAGTGCGTGAAAACCGAACGGCTTTGCATATATACATTCATTTTTTAAAGGAGGATTTGTGAGATGAATATCACAAAAACAATCGACAGCATTCAGGCAAAGACAGCGGAGCTTGGAGCAAGGGCAATGCTTGCCGCAGCCAATGCGACAGGCAGAGCGATGAACACAAGGCTCGGCAAGGCGGCGCTTGTTGTTCCTATGGCAGTTTCAGCCTGCACCATTACCGCAAGTGCGGAGGGCGCAGATGCGCAGGGAATGATTGATGCCATTATGGGCGTTCTCGGTCCCGGTGTTATTGCCCTCGGCTCGCTTGTTGCCGTGGTCGGCGGCATTCAGACAGGTGTCGGCTTCAAGGACGATAACGCAGACGGTAAGACAAGAGGCTTTCAGACCCTTATCGGCGGTGCGATAATCGCAGCGGTAGGCGCTATTATTCCTGCTTCTCTTTCCATCGGCGGCTGATACAAAGAATCGGACAGAAGAAAAAGGCAGGGACAGGCTTGTAAAAGAATGTTCCTGCCGAATGTGAAAGGAGGAGCTTTATGGCAGAGCCGAGCTTTTTTGAAGTGGCTTTTGAAGAAGCGCAGAACCTCTTGCAGACGGAAGCCGATGGCTTTGCTGCGGTGTTGCAGACCATAGCAGGTTTTGATATTGTCAGTCAGGCAGGAACGGCTATCAGCGTTTTCGAGGGTGCGGGAACGGCGCTTTTAACGCTGTTTTTCTGTATGGAAGCCTTTACCTACTGCGCAAGCATTGACTTCAACGGCGGTATCGAAGGTGCTATCCGAGTTGCGATGAAGCTGGTGGTAAGCGCCTTGATAGTGCAGAACGTGGATAACGTGATAGGACTTGTTTCGGGACTGCTTCGGAGCGAAGTGGATTTTTCGGGAGCTTTTGCAGGAATAGGAGCATCATTCGGAAATGCAATGAATCAGGGTACGCCTCTTGAGGGCGGTGTGCTGGATATAAACTATATCATTCTGACCCTGCTTTATGTAATCATCATAATTCTGATGTTTGTGATGTTCTCCCTTATCGTGGTATCGGTGCTGGGTACGGTATTTGAAACGGCAATACTTACCGCAATTTCTCCCGTGGCGCTTGCAACGCTTGTAAATTCACAGGCACGTTCCACAGGCATTGCCTTCATAAAGAATTTTGCGGCGGTATCAATGCAGTGGGGAGTGCTTGCAATCTGCTTCAATGCGTATTCGCTCATTTCATCGTCACTTGTAATTGACTTTTCATCGGGACTGGACGGAGCAGGACTTTTAATGCACATTTTCAAGTATGCAACGCCTGTTCTTTCCGTTGTAATGCTTGCAATAACCGTTGCCAAGTCAAGCGAAATTACCAAGAGAGCGTTAGGTGGCTGATGATGAGGGTACTTAGCTTGTATGACGGAATTTCCTGCGGAATGGCAGCTCTTGAAAGGTCGGGGATTTCCGTTGAAAGATACGATGCCTTTGAAATTGACAAATATGCCATAAAAATATCGGAGAAAAATTATCCGCAGATAGTGCATCACGGAGATGTGTTTGACGGAGATTTTACCAAATTCAAAGGCTACGACCTTTTAATCGGCGGTTCGCCCTGCACCTATTGGAGCATAGCGAGAAATGACAGAGAAACAACACCCGATGGAATGGGCGGCAAGCTGTTTATGGAGTTTGTAAGAGCTTTGCGTGAAAGCGAGTGCAGATATTTTCTGTATGAAAACAACAACAGTATTCACAAGGACATAAAGGCATTCATTTCCGCACAGCTTGGAGTAGAGCCGATTATGATAAATTCCGCTCTTGTTTCGGCACAGCAGCGGAAACGCTGCTACTGGACTAATATCCCAAACGTGACACAGCCCACCGACAGAGGAATACTCTTAAAAGATATTTTGGAGAGTGGTTTGTCTTGGCAGGACAAAAGCTACTGTATGACCGCAAGCTATGACGGAGCTGTGCTGTGGAACACGCTCCAAAGAAGCCAGCGAAGTATGATAGCCGAGCCTGTCAGTGTTGCGCAGCGAGGGAGATATATCGAAAGCGGAAAGAGAAATGTTAAATGCGAGGGCGGAACAGAGCAGCATATAGAAGCACGAAAGGACGGGAAAAGCAACTGCCTTACTACCGTGCAAAAGGATTCAATGGTTGCCGTTCCCATAAACACATTCAATAACAGCGGCGAAAAATCCCGAACCTTTATGGCAGGGTACTATAAATACGGCGAAGCAACCATTCTCACCAATGACGGATTCAAGGGCGGAACAACCGCAGTTGCCGTGCCTGTCCGTGTGGGAGAATACGGCAGGGGCGGACAGGGACAGCGGATATATTCGGTAAGAGGAAAGTCCGTTACCTTATCCGCAAACGGCGGAGGACAGGGTGCAAAAACAGGTCTGTATAAGATTGATTTGCCCGATGGGGACTACATAATCCGCAAGCTCACGCCCATTGAAGCGGAAAGATTGCAGACTTTGCCCGATGATTATACGGCAGGAATATCCAAAACACAGCGATATAAATGTATCGGAAACGGCTGGACCGTTGATGTTATTGCCCATATTCTAAAAGGCTTGAGAGAGTAGGTGATTTGATGATAAAAGCAGATATTCCGCAGGACGTTACAGAATACAAGGAGCAGTTTTTCTTTGGGCTTACCATAAGACAGTTTGTCTGCGGTGTTGCGATGATAGCTCTTGCGGTGATTACATTCCTTATCGGAAGCAAGTTCATTCCCACCGATGTTCTTGTGTATATCGTTATCCTTGAGGTTGCGCCTTTGGCTGCCGTTGGATTTATGCGGTATAACGGTATGCCCTTTGAAAAAATTGCCGCAACGGTGTTCGAGTTCTATTTCGGAAATCAGCGGAGAGGTATGCAGTATCTCCCCGATGAAATTGAAATATTTGACGAGGTGAGAAAAATCCGTCTTGCCGAAGACGAAAGGGAACGTGCGGCGGAAAAGAAATCGAAAAGGAGAAGAAAGACCAATGAATAACGGAAAAATGATTTTTGTAACGGGAAGCGCTATGAGCGGCAAGTCGAGATTTGCGGTATCGCAGTTTTCCAACCTTGACCGTGTGCAGTATCTCTGCACGGGCAGGGATATGGACGATAAGACACTGAACCGCATTATCTATAACGAGCGGAGCAAAGATTTCAGATGGGATATTATCCGCAATTTCAGCGTTGATAAAACACCCGTCAATTACAAGGAATACAGATGCTTTGTTCTTGACAATCTTGCCGACTGGATTTACAGAAAAACAATGGAAAAATTTGCGGCGAGTGTCAGTGTTTCCGAGCGTGAAATGACCGCTTTTGTTAATGAGCTTTTGCTGTCAATCAATGTCCTTATGAGCGAGGTAAAAAGCAGCGGAGGAACACTTGTTATCATTTCCGCTGAAACGGGATTTGCCCCTGCACCCTTTGATGTTACCGACAGCATTTACCGTGAAGCCTTATGTACGGTAAATCAGCGTATTGCAAATATGGCTGACGAAGCGTATTTCTCGTTCAGCGGTTTGCAGCTCAGAGTAAAGTAATGGGAGGAGTGAGAGTATGGAAGAAAATGCAGTTACAACAGTAACCGAGGTTACCCAAGTGCAGGAAACGGCTGTAAGCACCCCTGCTTTGGGAGAGCAGACAGCACCCACAGAAACGGAGAGTATTCAGAGCGTAAGCACTGAAAGCAATGTTTCCGAAAATGAAAATGTTCCGGTGGAACATCTTGAAAATCCTGCCGAAACAAGCGTACCCGAAGATACTGAAAATGCCGATGATGTCATTTCAAGCATTGTTGCGGAAGCGGTGTCCGATTCGCTTGAAGAAGCAGGAGTTGAGGTGACACAGACGGAAACCGCTGTTGTTTCCGAGCCTGTTCCTGCGGTTACGGAGATTACCGAAAAGATAACGGAAATGCAGACCGAAGCAGAGATTACAGCGGAAGCGGTAACAACAGCAGCAGAGAGTGTGACCGAAACGGCGGCAATTACCGAAACTGTGCAGGAAACACCCACAGCGGATAATATGCTTGCAAATCCCTATCTTGTAATAATCCCAATTGCTGCCGCAGGACTTGCCCTCGGCGCAAGGGCAATGACCAAGAAAAAGCGGAAAAATATTGCTGCGGAGGAAGATGAAAATGCTCCGATGTCGGCAAGGGAAAAAGATGCGGTTCGTCTTGCCGCAAACAAACCCGACAAGAAGAAAAGCAGGAAATCCAAAAAGGACAGGGGAGAAAAGGAAAGAAAAAATCTCTCCAAAAAGGTCCTTTCCACCTTGCCTTACAGGAAAGTTTTGTCCGATGATATATTTTTCCTCGGAAAGAAAATGTATTCCAAGGCGTACACCTTTGACGATATAAACTTCAATCTGGCTGACGAGGAACAGCAGTATATGTATCTTGAAAGATATATAGAGTTTCTCGGTATTCTGGACGATTCCGTTGACTGTCAGATTTGCTGTTGGAACAGCCGTGTGAATATGGAGGAATTCAAAAAGGCAACACTTATGCACCAGAAGGCGGACGAGCTTTTCGACTTCCGTCACGAATTTAACACCCGTGTCCTTGAAGCAAATATCCGCAAGGGACAGAACGCAATTCAGAAGCATATGTACATTACCCTTACCATTAAAGCACCCGATGAGGAAACTGCAATACGCAGATTCAAGACACTGGATATTACCGCAACAAACACCTTCAACCGTATCGGAAACACGGGACTTCGGGCATTGACCTCAAAAGAGAGAATTGAAATGCTCAAGGACTTTTTCATTGGTTCTGACGATATGCCTGTTCCCGATTTCGACAGTTCAGATTACGCAAAGGGCAGGGAAAAACTTGCCTGTGCGCCCGACTATTTCGATTTCAAGAAAGACTACTTTATGTTTAATGACACCTACGCAAAGACACTGTATATCCGTGAATACCCAAGTGCGGCAACCTCGGATATTCTCACGGGACTTTTGGGTACGGGCATTGAAATTATGGTAACTACCAACATCGAAACCTATGACAGCGCCGAAGCGAGAAAGCTGGTTCAGCGGCAGATAACCGCCGTTGATACGGATATGGCAAAGCGTGAGGTAAAGGCAGCTCAGCACGGCAATTTCTCCTCACAGATGCCGCAGAGAATAAAGAATCAGCGTGATGCGATGGTATCGGTTTTTGATAAGATAACGGTTAAAGACCAAAAGCTGTTTATGGTGAACACACAGATACTTGTTAAGGCAAAATCTTTTGAAGAACTGAACGAAAGCGTTGAGGTTATCGAAAGCACACTTAAACGTTCCGGCTGTATCAAGGGCGAAATGGCTTGGGAGCAGGAACACGGTATGTGCGACTGTCTGCCTGTGGGTTATCAGAGATAATTTGAATATCTCCGCACAATGCCCTCGGAATCGGTTGCTATTTTTATGCCGTTCAATGTCCGTGAGGTGCAGATGGCACATTCAATATATTACGGTATGAACGTGCTTTCCCATAACCTTATCCTCTTTGACCGTGTAACGGGACTTATCAATCCGTCAGGCTTCTATCTGGCTGCATCGGGCGGCGGCAAATCCTTCAAGGTAAAGACGGAGATTACAAACATCATTCTCGGTGATGAAAATGCCGATGTGCTTGTGATCGACCCCGAACGAGAATATTGGAAACTTGCCGAAGCCTTCGGCGGTGAGGTTGTCCGTTTCTCCAACGGTTCAAAGAATCATATCAACCTTTTCGATTTTGATTTCCGTCTGCTTGATGACCCGGAAGTGGATATAATTGCCGACAAGTGTCAGCTTGTCACCTCTTTCATCTCTTGTATGGATGCAAAGCACCCGCTTAACGCACAGGAAAAATCCTTTGTTGATCGCTGTGTGCAGAAAGCATACGCAAAATCGGGCGTTCTGAAAACTCTTGACCCTGCCGATATGCCGACTCTGGGAACGTTCCTCGAATGTATGAAGGAGGAAACCGAGAACGTGTCGCAGGAAATGAAAGACAAGCTGATTATCACCATTGATATGTATGTAAACGGCTCGGCAAAGTATTTCAACAACCTTACAAACGTTGATACCAAGAATCGTTTTATCGCATACGATATTCGTGACCTTAACGGCAATCTGAAAACGCAGTCAATGCTTCTTATCCTTGACTACATCTGGAACAGACTTGCGGAAAACAAGGAAAAGGGCAGAAAGACTTATATTTTCATTGATGAGGCACACTTGCTTTTTGCCGATGAATATTCTCTTGACTACTTGCAGATGCTTTGGAAACGTGCAAGAAAGTACGGCGGTATTCTGTCGGGCATTACGCAGAACGTGGACGATTTGCTGAAGGACTACAAGTCGAGAAATATGCTTGCAAACTCTGAGTTTATCGTTCTTTTGAAGCAGAACCCCACAGATGCGGCGAAGCTGCAGGACGTGCTGAATATAAATGACAGCGAAATTCAGTTTGTAAACGATGTTCCGGCAGGACACGGTCTGCTCATTTTGGGCGGCAAAACAAAAATACCGTTCTATGACGAGTTCCCCAAGGATACCACGCTTTACAGCCTGATGAGTACAAATTTTTCTGAAACGATGAAGATGATGAACGAGGGCGAAACGGAAACTGCATAATACAGAAAGGGAGATGTTTATGGCAACGATTGATAAAGCGAAAGGTCAGGCTGTCGAAGAACACTCCCTTTCTTCTTTTGATAAGAAAAGGGGAAAGGTGGCTGCCTGCTCCGCACAGAAGCATAAAAAATATCGTGTTGTATCGGTTCAGAAAATGGAGAGAGCCGATATTCACGGACACATAGGAAGGACTTCCGAAAAGTCAGAGAGCACCTCACAAACGCCCAAACGCTCCGAAACTATGCGGAAAATTCTTTACGGCACGAATCGCAATAACCATAGCAATCGGGAGAGAAAATCCGAGGTTAAACGAGAAAACAATAATGTGCAGGATTTGAAGAAATCCTCATATCTGCAAGGCAGGGAAAATCCTGATAGTTCCGTTTCGGAACAGCTTAAAAGCATTACTCCCGAAATGGCGGAGAGAATGAAACGTGCCGCTTATCTGGACAGGCTGAATAAGGATAAAATCAAAACTTCTGCCGCAAGAAGTGAAATATCCCCCGATATTGTTATTTCTGACAATGCCGGAAATTATTCTCACGATAAGATGTCAGTACCCCATTCGGAGTATGAGAAAAAATATCTTTCGGAAACACCCGACAGCGTTATCCCCGAAGTGAAAAAGGCTATCACTCTCGAAATGGCTGAAAGAATGAAGCGAGCAGCCTTTATCGAACAGAAAAATGCCGAAGCTATCAGGCTTAACCGTGCGACCGTTGTTGCCGAAGCCGAAGATGTTCCGGTGGAACATCCTAAAAACGAGGAACAGACAGAGGAAAATATTTCAGATGTTCCACTGGAACATTTAGAGGACAGCGAGGAAAAATCTCCCACAATCACATATCTCGGCAACTCCGACAAGGCGGTATTTGATACATACAACAGCGAGGTAAGGGCATATCGGGCGAAAAAGGCATACGGTGATTTTGCCAAGAAGCAGAAAAGCAGTATCGTTCCAAATGTAGGCGGTTCTGTGGTAAGTGCTGAAACTCAGAAAGCAATCAACGATGCGCAGAATGTTTTCCAAACATTGCAAAGCTCCGATTCCGCAGGCTCTGCCGTGCTTGATGTTTCGGCAACGCTGGCTGCCGTTGAAGCCAAGAAAATGGTAAAAAAACTTGCCGAAACCGATTTAAAAAAGAAAAAGCGTGTTGACGAGCGTATGGAAAACCACGGCAACCGTTTCGGTATAGGCAGCGAACACGCAAAAGAGGTAATCAAGGATAAAGATGAAAAAATCAAAAATACCAATGACAAATCCTGCCGAAGCAATGAAGCTGCCGCCGAAAAGCAGAGAAGCTCTAAGGTCGGGAACAGTCATAAACTCAGGGAGGAAAAACAGGAATACGCCAAGAAGCAAAAGTCAAAGGAGATAAGGAATAAGCGTAAGGAAATCTTTATCAAGGAAAATCAGAAAATTCCCGGAAGCGTTTGCAATGCTGCAAAGGGCGGCATTGTAAAGACTGCTGTAAAAAAGAAAGCCGTTTCCCTCATTCTGGGCGGCGGTGCAGGAGCTATCGTTCTCCCGTTTTCCTTGCCGTGCTTGTATATATCCTCATTTCCGCATTTTTCGGCTGGCTTTCTCCCTTCTCATATTCCCTTGCAGGAGAGGATAATGACCCGAACACGGGACTTCCCACCGAACATAATGCTGAATCCAAGGCAGAGATAATAGACGGCTATACCCTTATGGTGAAAAACTACCTTGATGTGGCACAGGCGTATTACTATCTGAACTATGGTGATTGGTATGGCGGTGTGTATGTTTACGAAAGTGCCGGACTTGATTTCGGGACGTTCTTTGCAGATCACTGTCAGGACTTAGTTGCGGAGATACAGGCACAGTATCAGCCGCTTATAGACCAAGCACCCAATCCGCAGGCTGCTATGGCAATCAGCAATGCAATGGGAGAAGCAATAAGACAGGCACTTGCTAATGCACGAGAAGCGGCTCTTGCCGAATATACCGAGCTTATACAGTCCCTTGAGGACGAATTATCGCCCAATGAGCATAGACAGCATTATGAGGTTGAAGTGGGCTATTCGAGCAATGGCGTTGACGATGCGACCGAATTCAGCGGAATGCCTGTGGTGGAAACAAATCATTTCGGGAACACGGAGATAAACAGCGATTTATCCGCAGAGGAAATGCTTGCGTATGTGGCACTGTACAAATCTCTAATAACAATGAATCCCGATGAAGAAAATCCCGATGCCGATGATGAAGAAATGCAGCTTAACATTACTCCGCAGGATATAATGGACTTTTTTGAAAAGACAGAGTATATCCCAATAACAACGGAGGTCACTCACGATAACCCCTGCACGGGAATGAACTGCAAACGCAGAATGATACAGACCGATTCGGGATACTTTTGGGAATACTACTGCGACAGCGATCACGATAATCTCACAGGAGAAATAGGTGCTTGCCCTGCCGCAGATGAACTGCTTGAAAAGGTAATCGATCTGACGGGTGCGGAGGAAAACGGCATTGATACGGAACAGGCACAGAAGCTTATTGATTCCTACATTGATATGTTCAAAAAGGAACTGGATATTGATGAGGGAGATTTCAGAAAGTTCGGTGCTGCGGATAATTCCAAGGCACAGGAGTTTTACCAAAAGCTCATTGACGGTGAGTTAAGCGGTGCGGACATCTGGGAGATAGATACACCAATCGGAGAGGAGGGAGCAAGTGAAGAAACTTAAAAAGCTTTTCGGAAAATTTATCGAAAAGTGCAAAGCGGAAAAGAATTTCAGATATGCGGTTATTATCGTATCTCTTATTGTTATTGCTTTTGCGGTGAACGAGTGGCGAGAGTGGGAGGACAGCAAAGAGCTTCCTCCCACGGCAATAACCGAGGAACAGACGGAAGAAATCAGCTTTATGCAGAAATTCCGGAATGACAGCAAGCTCCATTTCTTTGTGTTCGGCGGATTGACCGCTGCGTTGGGAATTGTAAAATGGCGTAACTCCGTAAGGCGATACTAAACGTCATTAGAATTATGGAGAAGAAATCGCCACAAAAGCTTTGATATATGCGGTTTTGCGGCGAGAGATTCCCATAATTCAATGGGCGTTTAGTATTAAGGACAGCGGTGGGAAGATAAAGAAATAAATCCGCCCCGAAGGACGGATTCGTAATTTAATCAAATAAGTCACTTGAAAGAATTGTTTCCAACGCACAAACAGCTTTTTCATAGGACACAGGCTCGAAAAGTAAGGCCTCTGTAATGGTGTTGTAGTCTTCTTCATAAACCCTGTTGTCAATGATTTCACGAAGAACATTCTTAACGCTGACACCTTCCTGCACGGAAAGGCTTCTGCTGTGAGGACGGCGTTCATCTGCAACACTTACCGCAAGAGATTTCAGTTCATTGTTGATTTCCACAACAGACAGAAGTTTGTAAATGTCATAAATGTGACGAGAATGTTCTGCTATTGTCCCTGCAAGGTAATAATCGGCAAGAGCATAGAGCTTGTCAATCATTGTACGTTCAGCCGCCTGTACATTCAGCTCAAAAGGTTCTAAGTCATACTGCTTTGCAAAATCAGAGAAACCATTTGCGGAAAGATAATCATAAATCAGACTTCCTGCCTGTTTCCTTACGGTAGGATATGCCCTCTGATAAACAGCTGTTTCCACGATAAGCATTTCTTTGAGATAGGCTGCACCGAGAACAGAGGGATAGTCAATGATATATCGGTTGTATTCACGGCGGCTCTTTACATTATCGGGATTGGTCAGCGTGAAATTCAGCTTGTCTATTACACCCACAATGCTGCTTTTCAACAGCTTGCGTTTGCTTTCCGATGGCTTGGTTTCCGTTTCAATGTTCAGGTCAATATCCTCGGAAAATCGGTCAATCAGATGATAGCATTTTGAAAGAGAAGTACCGCCCTTGAAAATGATTTCGGGCATTACGGAAACAAGCTCTTTCAAAAAAAGAGTGACATAATAGTCCTTTTCAATGATTTCTGCCTTTATTCCAAGAAATTCTGATGTACGAAGAACAAGCTGTTCAAACAGCTCTTTGTCATTGTGCAACATAGAAAACCGCCTCGCTTTCTACAAGATTTCGCATAGCCTTGTCGGGAAATTCGGGAGCGTATTTCAGAATTAAATCTCTTGTGATTTTGTTGTCCCGAACCCATTTTCCGATAATGCTTTTCCGTTCATCGTCAAAAAATCCTGTCGGAATAGTATTCATAAGTTCAAGAAAGCTGATAACATTCAGATTTTCATTTGTGATTTTTACTCTGGATCTGCGGAGAGTGACATCACGGCTTCCGACCTTTACGGTCCGCAGCTTAGTCCTTTCGCTGTTGGTGCATATCTCAATAGTGTTTGGCATTTGTGTGGATAAACCAAGCTTGTTGAGGGCGGTAAGTCCCGAATAAAAGCCGTTTGCCTTTCCGTTATCCATAATATATTTGCGTTCAATGACCTTGTTAGGATTGAGAACGCTTTTGCCGAAAGGAGTTTTTACGGGAATGTAGTAAATACCACGTTCAAAACGAGCAAGACTGCCTTTTTCGCAAAGCTCCGCAAGCTGCTTTGCAATCCACGGCTTTGAGTAGTTTTCAAATTTAATATCAGATGAAAAAATCGGTTCATTTACACCGAAAGTGTCGGAGAGATATTCAAAAAATGTCATAGTTATCACCTCTTAATGATATTATACTACATTCTACCGTGTAAGTCAAGAGAAATATATTTTATTATGTCGAAAGGAAGATTTTATGAAACTGATCATAACCGAGAAACCCTCAACAGGTGCTATTCTGGCACACGTTGTGGGAGCAAGAGAGAAGATACACGGAAACGGCACAGCCTATTGCTACAAAGGCAGCGGCTATTACGTTGTCAGTGCGAGAGGACACCTTTACGGTTTGGGAGAACCCACTGATTACGGCTTTTCAAAGAAATATAAACTTGATGAACTGCCGATGTTTCCCGATTTCAGGATATTCCCCGGCGGCAATGATACGGCAGATGTTCGCTCACTTATCTCCGAACTCATAAACCTTGACGAGGTGGATGAGCTAATCTGTGCCACCGATGCAGGACGAGAGGGCGAGCTTATCTTCCGTCATATCTATGAAGCCAATAACTGTAAGAAGCCTGTAAAAAGACTTTGGTGCAATTCAATGACCGATGAAGCAATAAGAGAAAAGATGAAAAATCTTCCTCCCGACAGCGATTTTGACGGAGAATACAAGGCGGCGCTTGCAAGACAGAAGGCAGACTGGATAATCGGAATGAATCTGTCACGTTTGTATGGCGTTCTTGACAATTATGCTCATCATATCGGCAGGGTGAAAACTCCCGTGCTGTCGATTATTGCTCAGAGAGATAATGAAATTGAAAATTTCAGAAAGAGCGTTAGCTACCGCCTTGAAATGCCCAACGGTGCGTTATCGGAAAGCGTTTACGAAAGCCGTGAAGAAGCGGAAAGACAGATGAACTACGCAAACGGCAGAAATGTGTCCGTTGTATCCGCTGTCAGAGAAAACAAAAGCAAGAACAGACCGCTTCTGCATTGCCTTACTTCATTGCAGCAGGAAGCAAATAAGGTTTACGGCTACACAGCAAAGCAGACTCTTGATGCCGCACAGAGCTTATACGAAAAGAAGCTCATAACATATCCGAGAACCGACTGCACATATATCTCCGAGGATATGAAAAGCGGCGTTATCCGCTCGGTTGACTGTCTGGCTGCCATTCCCGAATATGCGGAGAGGTCGGACAGGCTCATTGCACAGGGACTTAACCTTGATGACAGGGTTATAAACAACAGCAGAATGGACGGACACGATCATCACGCAATCATTCCCGAAGCGAGAACCGAGGGGATAAGCGGACTTTCGGAAACCGAAAGGAATGTTTACGGCCTTGCAGTAAACCGTCTGCTTTGTGCGGTGGACAAGCCTTACAGATATGAAGAAGCAAACTACACCTTTTCCTGCAACGGAATTATCTACAAGCTGAAAAAGGAAATCCCCGTTGAAATGGGTTGGAAAGCCTATGACACGGAAAAAGAGGAAAGTGCGGATAATTCTCCCGATGAACACTATGCACAGGGCAGTTCCTTTATTGCCAAGGATATAAAGGTAAAGGAAATCGAAGCTCAGCCGCCTAAGCATTTTACCGAAGCTATATGCTGTGAAAGGGGGATAAGAAATCGCCCATAGAAAGGAGAGTTTTTCAATGAAAGCAAAGAAAACGGACAACGGCAAGATAACCGCACTATACGAGCGTCTTTCCCGCGACGACGACCTCACAGGCGACAGTAACAGTATAATCAATCAAAAGAAGCTGCTTGAAGATTATGCAAAGGAGCATGGATTTACGAATTGTGTCCACTTTACTGATGACGGCTGGTCTGGCGCAAACTTTGACCGCCCTAATTGGAAACGCATGATTGCAGCCATAGAAGCCGGAGAGGTTTCCCATGTGCTGGTAAAGGATTTGAGCCGCGTTGGAAGAGATTATCTGCAAGTGGGTTTTTATACCGAAGTTATGTTTAGAGAGCATGGCGTTCGCTTCGTTGCCATTGCAAACGGCGTTGACAGCGACAAGCGCGAAAGCAGCGAGTTTGCACCCTTTTTGAACATTATGAATGAGTGGTATGTTCGGGACTCAAGCCGCAAAATCAAAAGCGTTCTCCGGGCAAAGGGAATGTCTGGCATACACACTAATTCCATTGGTATTTATGGGTACAAGAAAGACCCTAACGACAAAAACCATTGGATTGTTGATGATGAAGCCGCCGAGGTTGTTCGCCGGATTTACCGCATGGCGATAGAGGGAAAAGGCCCGTATGAAATCGCTCGTATTCTTGCTTCGGAAAAAGTTGAAAGACCGTCCTACTACCTTGCACAGCGCGGTTTAGGCAAACATAAAACCAATTACAACCCCGACGAGCCATACACATGGCGCGGCGGCACAGTTGCAGATATTCTATCCAAGCCGGAATATATCGGGCATACGGTAAACTTTCGGACTTATAAGGAGAGCTACAAGGACAAACACTCCAAAATGACACCAAAAGAGGATTTAGTCATTTTTGAGAATACGCAGGAAGCAATTATTGACAAGGAAACATGGGAGCGCGTTCAGACCTTGCGAAAGACAATCCGTAGGACAGATACCATAGGCACAGCAAATCCCTTAACAGGCTTGATGTTCTGTGCTGATTGCGGGGCGAAGATGTATAACCACAGGGGCAAGGCTGGCAATGCGCGGGATTGGGCTGGGCGACCAACTGGAAAGAAACGTCCAGACCGCGACGAATACAACTGTTCCCGTTATGATTTAGGCAATCAACACTTTGATGATTATTGCACCACACACCTTATCCGTACTGCCGTTGTAAATGAGCTTTTATTGGAAGCCATCAAAGGTGTTTGCGACTATGCGCTGAACAACGAAACTGCATTTATGGAACAGGTCTGCTCTGCTTCCAGCGAACGGCAAGCAAAAACGGTAAAGACAATCCAGCAGCGGAAACAGCGCGGTGAAAAGCGGACTGATGAATTGAGCCGCTTAATCCGCAAGCTCTATGAGGACAATGTAAATGGTAAGCTCTCTGACAAGCTCTTTGAGCAAATGCTGCATGATTTTGAAGCGGAATTAGAGAGTTTGACCGAGAGCATAGCGCAAGACCAACAGGAACTTGAACGCATAAGCCGAGAAACTGTCAACGCTGAAAAATTCCTTGACCTTGTAAAAAAGTACACAGATTTTTCCGAGCTTACTCCTGCCATGATAAATGAATTTGTTGAAAAAATCCTTGTTCATCAAGCCGAGGGCAAGGGGGCAAATCGCACACAAGAGGTTGAAATTTTCTTTAATTTTGTCGGTAAAGTGGAAATCCCACATGAAGAAATCATTCTGACAGAGGAGGAAAAAGCTGCACAAGCGGAGCAGGAACGACGCAGAGCAAAAAAAGCGGAATATAACCGCCGCTATATGGAAAGGAAACGCAGACAATGGCGAGAGCAGCAGGAACAAGAACAGGCGCAGAAGCCCCAAGAGCTTCCATCTGCCGCAGACGAGAAAGGAGAATATATCGCATGAGAAGATTGATTGACAATGGAAACACGCCCGCCGCCAGACTGCCCTATATCGGGCATTACGGGCGATTGCGGAAGGCCTACCTTGAGGGCTACCGTCCCGACCTCTATGCTGCCCTTACCGCCAGCGAAACGCTCTTTGAGCATTGTGCCGAGATTGACGCAGCAGCCCGAAGCCGAATTAACCTTATCATGCCGCAGCTTGTTAAGAGCGCGGGAGCCACTGAGGAATTAAAGGCGAAAGACCAGCTTGCGTGGGTAGGATTGATGAACACTTGCAAGGCTCAGGCAGAGGAAATCATCAAGTTTGAGCTAATCTATGTCTGACGGTCAAGAGCCGGAAAAAACAGAAATCTTGCGATAACAGCCGCCCCGACGAACCATTCCCTGTCCGGGCGGTTTCTATTTGAAAATCCTCATTTTCCCCAAGTCAAGAGCCGGGAAAAACACCCGA
>OGHC01000461.1_pt1 | contig 30224 bp, 40 predicted proteins | sample 1571381 | NCBI WGS metagenome assembly OGHC01 (sample SAMEA2581945, study PRJEB24529) | metagenome | biome: Human gut stool | place: China | collected 2011 | reverse complement strand
ATTTTTTAATCTGTCAGTTCCATTTGACCGCCCATATCTAAAAATCCGTCTTTCAAATTTCGTTTGAAACCCTCTCTCAGAGTTCCACCGAAATCTGCCAACTGTTGCATATCGAAATACATTGCCATTATTATCCCAACGCATATACCCGATACAACCACATATACATTGGGTTCTAACGGATTATCTCGATAATAATATTCCGGCGCAAATTCATCACGGAAAACGTCTAAATATTTTTCCTGTATTATCATTATTTTTCCGTCTGCCATAACAAACATTTTGTATGTTTGTTTGCCGGAAGTTAACGAATATTTTAACGGCTGTAACTCTTTCAATTCGTCAACATCAATAATCGGTTGTGGTTTTTCTGTGTTATCTGTCAATGTAAAAATATCTTTGACCTCATTGTCACCGCCTATTGCGGTAAAATAATCATCAACCGTCCATTTCGGACAAATTCCTTGCACCATAACCGCTACGTGACCCTCGGATAGAAATTTATATCCGCCGTATGACAGTAGTATTATTTGACGGTTTTTCTTGCATAATTTCAGTATGTATTCTAAATTCATTCTGTCGCCCCCTGTCAAAATGTTACGGCAATGTTCAGCACCGCGGCCGCAATCCAGTATATTGTGTGTCGCCAATCACCCGTAATTGTATACGGGATAGCTGACGCACCCTGTAGAACTATCAGTGCCAATGGCAATATTTTCTCTTTCGTCATTATTACCCCTCCTATATTATTTTTCCGCCGTTTTCAAATTCCAAAAATCGTACGGAACCGTCGTATATTACCTCGTAATCAGCTATATCGTCATGCATTAGAAATTTTTTATCATAAAACAGTTTCATATTATCCCACAAGTCAAACGGGACTGTATAAAACTTTTCCTGTATATTCACTGCTACAAATGTGAGTGCTCCAAATTTCTTCTGTTCTCGCAACCACTCCATTTGTGTATCTGTTACCGCATTTCTTTGTATACGGCTCTTTTGCGTGCTTTTTGCCTCAAACGCAATAGCACGACCGCCGTACAATACACCCTTGAAATCCGGCTCGGCTCTGCCTGTGAATCGTCCCATAAACTTGTTACCGTTTGTCTTTTTCGTCACTATGTACGGCTCGTTTACTTTGTTTATTATCGCCATACCTTTTTGACGGTAATAGTTGCACCCACGCTTCAGCAGGCTTTCAAATGCTCGTCCTCTTGCGGCACTTTTTTTATTTCTCAAAATCTGTTCGCCGTCTGCGTTTCTGTTTTCATCAATCAATGCTCTGTATTCGTCCACTGTCATTTTTTCCACTGCTTTGTCCTCGCTTTCTCTGTTCAATCTTGTTTAACATTGTACATTTTTCTAATGTTTTTATATCCGCCGCCGTTGCTCCGGGTGCGTTACCGCATATACGAATTATGCACGGTGTATCTTCGTATTTACAACCGTTACAACCGTCATTCATTTTTTAACACCTCCGAACCATTACATACTCTTGGTACGGAAAACCGCTGAAATCGTGGAACCCGTCAAACCTATGTATTATTTCATAGTGTTTTTTCGCTCTCGGTGTGCTTGTCCACCTTTCGGCTTGTATTATTCTGTATCTGATTTTTGGTTTTTTCATATTTCTGCTACTTGTGAAATCTTTTTCCGATTTTTCACTGTCACCCTTGACGAAATACATTGCCAAATCATACATTGAATCAGTGTATATATTTTCTACATGCACCTTGCCGTGTTCCCATAGGCTGATAATGATACCTATGTCAAATACATTTTTGATTATAAAATGATGATGTAACCCACCCTTGACACCGCGTTCAGTCATTGCGGTATATGTCAACGGTATGTCTTTCTTCTTTAATTTTTCACGCAATCGGCGAATAAATCGACTGCGTTGTTTTTTTGCCATTACCATACTATCGGGACGTTCCGTACGTCTGTATGTTAATGTCACCCACCAATCCGACTTTTTGAAATTTGTACAGATATTCCAAACAATTCTTTTTTTCTTCAACAACTCATTTCTTCGCCGTTGAACCTCTGAACATTCATTCCAATTCGGACCTCTTGGAATATTCTTTTTACCGTATCTTGCGGAGAAACTTTTTTCTTTGAAAATGTGTTCCCCTGCAATGATAGTTTTTTCTATGTATGCCATATATCTTAATCTGCTTTCGTCCTAAAATTAATTACTTAAACAAGTTATAAAACCTTGAAAAATCAAGGTTTTTTTGTTTTTTGCTATTGCCTATTTTTTCGATATATGATATAATAGATATGTGGGTATCTTTATATCACATATAGTATTTAAAAAAGTAGTGGTTTGGCTGAACCACTATTTTTTTTGTGTCAATTCGTCGATTGACATTTGCACCGTTTTGGGCGGTGGCATTCGGTGTGTTATAGGCTGTTTCGCCTGTCTGCATTTCTGACAGATAAAACCGCCTGTCGGTGTTACCGCCCCCGGTATATTCTTCGGGTCAACATATGTCATATACCATTGACCGCATACCGTACATTGATGATTGTATGTCTTTTGCCTGTAACTCATATCGCAGGCACTTTCCTTTTGAACAACGGCAATACCTTTTTGTCATTTACCGTTGCTCCGCTTTCGCGGTTCACCAATGCTAAAACCTCGTCCGTTTCACGCAAAAACTTCTGTCGCGGACTTTCGTAGTCCTTACGATTTTTCTTGTTGGACAGTAAATCGTCCAACATTTGTAGGGCCAAACGTCTGCCCTGTTCATTTAACCTATCTATTTTTTCTATGTATTTGTCGTACATTATCCTATCTCCTTTAACTTCGGCATTCCGTTTTTATCTCTCGGAATATCCACCGCTTTGATTTTAATTTTTAACGTGTTGCCCTCTTTCAGCATTCCTCTTACTTTTCTTGGCTTAATTTTTTTCATATCTTCGTTCCTTTCGTTGTTCGCAGGCACATAGGAACCGCCCTATCAGATTTCATTAAAATTTCAAAATGTATTAAGGGGGGCTACCATTTGGGCGGTTCGTATCTGCCTGCGAACCGTTTTTTTTATGCTGTTTTCTCTTTTTCGCTCTGCTGTTTATTGCAGAACAACTCATATAATAATGCTGCTAAATCCGGTATAATCGGCTTTATGCTTTCCTCTGTCACGTCTGATATATTGCTATATTCTTTCATTGATTTCACCTTCTTTCTTTTATACCTTTTATTTAATCTACAATCGTCCAATCTTCAGCGGTCAAGTCCTCTGCTTTCGGATTCCAACGCTTTGCAGATGGCTTGTTTTTTTTGTAAACAATACAACATTCCGGATTGTTAGTAGGTCGTATCTTAATATTTAAGAATTTAGGTCTTGCTATGTACTTGTTATCTTCTTGAGCTTTTCTTACTGCCTCACTTATATTCATTTTTCCTCATTCCTTTCCGCCGCTTATGCTGTTTTCTGTTCGTCTGTTGCAAATAGATATTCAAAACTACATTCAAACAATTCGCATAGAGCTGTGATTTGGGTTACTACAAATTTTCCTGTTTTCTTTTTGTTTTCATATGAAACCCTTGAAATGTGTAAATAATCTGCAACCTGTTGATTTGTCATATTTTTTCTTGCTTGTTCCGCTTGTAAATTTTTATACATATGTATATCACTCCTTTCGTTGCATTTCGCAAACTTTAATTGTATTATAATTGCATTTTGCAAATTTGTCAATAGCTTTTCGCAAAAAACTTTGCATTTTGCAAAATAATTGTTGACAAAACAATTTTTTATTGTTATACTTTATTTATCAAAATGCAAAGATTTTAAAGGCGGTGTTATTTATGTGTTTTTTCAATAATTTAAAACAGTGTCGACTTAATAAAAATTTATCTCAAAAAGAATTAGCTGAATCTATTGGGGTCGCACCGTCAACATATTCGCTATATGAAAGCGGAAAACGTGAACCTGATGTTGAAAAAATAAAATTATTATCAGAGATATTAGATGTAACTGCTGATTATCTGTTATTTGGCAATGTAGCCTTAAAATATTTAGATAATGTTGACGGTAAAGATGATGCCGACAATATCATTTTAAATAGTCCTATACTGACTGAAAACGAAAATTATTTATTGAATACGTTCCGAATGCTATCAGAACAAGGGCAAGAATATATTTTACAAACCATAGATATGGTTAAAGACAAATATAAAAAAGAAGATTATAATTCTTCCGGTATGGAAGACGTCGGATAATTGATGAAAGGGGGCAAATTTTTATAAAATTATCCGATAAAATAATTTAAAATGAAAGGGATTTTTACGATGAGAAAAAAACACAGTAACATTTTTAAGATTAATTTGATAATAGTCGAAGTAATTTATTTTATAGCTGCTATTATCGCCGGTTTTGCTACATCAGGCAAACACGCATTTAATTGGACCGTTGCACTTGCAGTTTGGGCGTCTAATTTCGTTATATGGCTGATACTGTATGCAGTATATTCTATATTAGACAATCAGGAAACACAAATCAGTATTTTGGATAGACTAACAGAACAGTTAAATACATCAGACAGTAGTCAACCATCTAATTTAGAACAGCTTGCGGCCAATACCAAAAAAACAAATAATGTGTGGATTTGTCCTAAATGTGGCGATAAAAATTCTAATACTACAATTCAATGTTCGTGCGGATATATTAATTCAAATTCAAAACCTGTTGAAGACGTTAGTTTTAAACACGTTTGCCAAAATTGTGGTAAGGAATTTACTGTAAAATATAAGAATGCGAAAGGTCAATCATTACCAACGTTAAACGTTACCTGTCCGCATTGCAAGACTGAATTAACAATCAAAAAATAAAAAAAGCCCCGCAACTGTTTGGAGCAGTCACGGGGTCAGTAGTGTTATGGAACACCAATTAAAAACATATATATTGTACCATAACATTACTTGAAAATCAAGTTAAGAGGTGTTATTTTTATGAAAAAAATTAAAAATCAAGTACAAAGAGCGGTTATATATGCACGTTATTCGTGTAGTAATCAAACAGAGCAGAGCATTGAGGGTCAGCTTGCGGACTGTGAAAAGTTCGCAGAAAAATATAACTACTATATCGTTGATACATATATCGACCGTGCAATGTCGGCAACAACTGACCGCCGCCCGCAATTTCAACAAATGATTGCTGATAGTGCAACAGGCGGTTTTGATGTCATAATAGTATGGAAATTGGACCGTTTTGCACGAAACAGATATGACAGTGCTGTCAACAAACAGAAATTGAACTCGAACGGCGTCAAAGTCGTTTCTGTAATGGAACACATTGAGGACACCCCCGAAGGCGCATTAATGGAAAGTGTTTTAGAGGGTTTCGCCGAATATTTCAGCAAAGACCTATCGCAGAAAGTTTCAAGAGGTATGCGTGAAACAGCGTTGAAATTCAAGGCTACCGGATTGATTCCATACGGTTACAAAAAAACATCTGATAATATATGCGTACCAGATGAACATACCGCCCCCGTTGTCAAAAAAATATTTGAAATGTATGCAGACGGGGTAATAAACAAAGACATATGCGATTGGCTGAATAGTCACGGTTACAGAACGTCAAACGGAAATCTATTTAGAAATCAATATTTACGGAAAATTTTAAACCGCCGCCGATATACAGGGTCATATACATATGGTGATTTGGAGTTGCACGACGAAAATCAACGAATAATATCTGATGAATTGTTTGACCGTGTTCAAATTCAGTTACAGGCGAAAAAACGCACGGGCAGGATTGCAAGAGAACAGTATATATTGGTAGGTAAATTGTTTTGTGGTTACTGCCGCAACCCAATCCGTGGCGAAAGTGGCCGCAATCATCAGAATAGAATATATACGTATTATAAATGTTCCGTCAATAAAACAGGCGGTAAATGCCCTAAAACAACAGTCCAAAGGGATATTATTGAAAATAATACTATTAAATTTATTTTAAACAATTTTCTGAATGACGAAATTATAAATTCTGTTGTAGACACCATACAGGCATCAGAAACTGCCGAAAATAATTCAGCGGAGCTAATCACATTACGAACACAAGTTGAAGATACCGACAGAAAAATAAACAATCTGCTGACTGCAATCGAAAACGGTGTTTTTACCCCGTCAACAAAACAACGTCTAAACGATTTGGAAAATGTCAAGGAAAAATTAAAATATGAATTGATTGTTAAACAATCGGAAAAAAACAATTTTAATGCTACTGCATTTAAGAAATTTTTGAAAAATATAGACGTTGACGATTTTAAAACAATAGAACAACGGCAGAAATTAATAAATTTGGTGTTGTATCGTGAATACCTATGGAATGATAAGGTATTATACATATTCAATCTTACACCGTCAAAACCAAACGACAGTGTAGACGTCGACAGCTATGTTGACGCGTTACTTGCATCGACAGGTTCGACAAGTCCGACCGATGGTGTACCATTAGTCGCAGTTTTCGAACCTATCAAAATGTATTTGATAGGTCGGTTACTGTTCTGTATGAAACAAATATAATTTTAAAACAACGGATTTTGTCCGTTGTTTTTTTGTTGCAAAATTTTTTAATTTTTTTTGAAAAAACTATTGACATACCATCCATTGGGTGGTATAATAAAGACAAGAAATGAGGGAAACCTCAAAAAATAAACAAAATCGATAAATTTTAGGAGGAAACGAAAATGAAGAGATTTCAAGTTGAAAATTGTGTACAAAATGCAAGACAATACGCAGGAGAAGAACCATACGAAAACATTTCGTATGATTTGGTAGGTGATTATATTGAGGCTGAAACAGAAGAAGAGGCAATCAGTTTGGCTATGGATTATTTGAAAGACAGCATTATGGATAACATCACAGAAGGATATGCTGAAATCGAAGATAATGAACTTTTGACATACGATGATGATGATAACGTTGTTGAATGTTATTATAATTTCACTGCAAAAGAAATTGAAGATTAATTAAACTTATCCCCTGTCATTTGAATGACAGGGGATATAGAATAAAAGGTGATAATATATGGATTGCAAAATAAAACAAGCTCGACTTGCGGCAGGTCTGACGCAAGCTGAACTATCAAGACGGTTTGAAATCCCTTTAGGCACTCTCGCCCATTGGGAAAAGGGCGACAGAAAACCGCCTGTTTGGGCGGAAAAGTTACTAATTGACGCAATAAACCGCATAAACGAAAACAAATAAAAAATAGGTGGCACGTAGCCACCTATTTTTATATGTCCTATTTATTGTACAGTCCGCAACGATATTCACGTACAATGGCACGTAAATCTTTGTAGGATAAACCTAATCTGCCGTTCTCATCACCCTGTACCGCTCCGCAATCCATTGCGGATTGGACTGCTGGTCTTGCCCACGACGGCATATTATCATCATTGAAATCGTATACCATTGTAGTTTGAACTACATTCACCAACTGTTGGTTGATGTTTTTTAAATCGGCAATTTCCGCCGACTGTTTTTCAATTAATTCTTTTAATTCATTGTACTGTGACATTGTTAGATCCTCACTTTCTTCGACTATACTCCAATCCGGTGTACTGAATTTTGTCCCCGGTAAATTACTGTTATAATAACCTTTTCGGCAAACACCGCCGCCATTTGCAATAATGGTACTACCTCCGTTTGTGTTGCCCTCGATTGTTGTAAAATAATCGCCGTTTACGCTTGTAACAATTCCCGTATGTGTAAATGTTCCGTTGTGTTTGAATATAACAATATCGCCTACTTTTGGATTTGCATTTAATGTGAACAAATTTGCCATTGTAGGACAATACACATACGGATAATGTTTTAATAATTTTTGTGCATTATTTTTTCCAAACGCATTGACAAAACACCACGTTACAAAACACGCGCACCACGGTTGTCCTTGGTATTCGGGTTTAATATCTCGCCAATATTTTGTGTAGTTGGCAGTACCGGCATTTGCTGTCTTGCTGTCTAACTGTGAATTACTTGACTTTTCCAAATAGCCAACCTCTGCATTGGCTATTTGTATCAATTTATCTATCGCCGACATTATCACCACTCCTTTACGGTCATATTCTTCCATTTTTTATATGCGTCAAAATACATCTCATTTTTATCACCGTTATATGTAATTTCGTAATACATTCCGTCCGATACAGTTGTTGACGCCAACGCTTTAAAATTCTGCAATGTCTTACAGCTCCACACGATATACACATCATCTGTGGTGATTTTCTTACCGTCTGTCACATCAACATTGTTGTTGAAATAGTTTGCGATTAATGTTTTTACTGCGTTTATAAAAATTTTATCCGTCATATTTTATTACACCTCTTTCAATTCAATATCTTCCATTACTACTCGTGCCTCTAAAATTGCCAAATAGTCAGCCATTGCGTTTAGTTGTATGTTATATGTACTGCGTGGACACGTTGGGGAAAATTTTAGTTTTCCCCTGTCCCATTCCTCCAACATTTTCTTTAATCCTTTGAATCTATTGGCTAATTGATAATATTCTGCCTTGAAACGTTCCTTGTAGTCCGCACTGTTCATCAGTGCAACGGTATCTTGTAACGTCATATTTTATTCCCCCTTTTCGTTATTCATTTCCGGCAATCCCGTTGCAACTGATGTCAATAACGACAATACACCTGCCAATGCCGCCGCTGACGCAACCATTACCCAGTTGACGTCACCCAATGCAACAGCAGTGCCAATAGTGGCAACTGCTGTTTGTGCAACTGTTTTTATTGCACGAATACCTGCACATTTAAACCATTCTTTCATTTTTATGTACCTCCTAAAATACTAAAATCCTAACATTTTAACAAAATAACCTATCAAACCGCCCACTATTGCCGTAATAATGGCGGTAACGACTGTTTCGTATCGCTTTGTAGGACGTTTTTCTATTTCGTCCACACGTTCGGTTATATCATTTACGTCCCCACGCATTGCTTTAGTTTCCGTAGCTATGATGTGGACGCTTTCAGTCAGCTTGTCCAAGCTGTCTAAACGGTGGTGCGCCGACTTTGTGGACTGTTCTACCGCAGTCAGTCTCTCCCATAACTCTTTTTCATTTTCTGTTTCCACTATAATGTCCTCCTAATTTTTATTGATTTCTGCAACCAACTCTGTGTAATCATCTTCTGTTAATCCACCAGATAAGACAAGCACATCAAATTTTTCAAGCATTTGTTCTTTGCCCATCTTTCCAACAGCTACAATCTTCTTACACAATCCGTATGAACGTCCGTGATTCATATTTCATACCTCCTATTCCGTTATTCCCATTTCCAACATTGACAATCGCACATCAACATCAAGCATAAACTCGTCCGTATATTCAGGCAAAGACGCTTCATATGCTTCTTTACTGCCATACTTGACTATTTCGGCTAATTCAGTATATGGGTCATCTGTGCGTAACACTATCCCCTCTGCCCATTTATATGGGTTGTCCAATTCTTCTACATTCTGAACACTTAACAATTTATGCTTGTCAACATAATTTGTTTTAAAACCGTTTACTTCTTCCTCGTCCAAGAAATACTCAAGTGTTAGGTCAAAGTTATCTGGATTATCAAAACCTTCGTCCAAAAATTTTACTGACTTTAACGTTTTCAAAGTCACTATATAATTTACACACTGTACTATATTGTTAGGTGTAATTCTAAAAAATTCACTTATATTCATAGTCTTCCTCCATATTAACTTACGCTTCTAAATGACGGTGCTGCCATTCCCGAAACTGTCTTAGTATCTGTTGTTGACGTGCCCGTACCATTTGTGCCTATCCAAGTTGATTGATTTGTATAGCAAGCCTCAAAGAAACAATAATTTTTCAATGTAGCCAAACTCGCCGCCGAAAACCATAACTTACAGTTAGATGCCATACAATAAGCACAGAAAATCACTGACGCCGATATATACAAGTCACAATGGTTAATATGAGATGCACTAAAATAGCCTTCTGCTTGAAGTATCTTAATTCGGCAGTTAGCAAGACTGTTAAAGTTTCCTGTTGTCGTTTCTGATTGACTAAATCGCCTACATTCAATTTGTGTGCCAATAATATTCATTGTAGAGTCGTCCTCAATATAGCTATGATTGCTACTAACAGTTGTGCCTATATGCTTTATAAAACCGCCAACCATACTACCCTCACACCTGTAAAAAACACCATTGCTAAGTGTGTTATTACTTGTTGTAGGAAATATTATATCTGTGTCAATAATTTCGGCAGTACAATCTCTAAATATCCACCAACAAGGATGGCTGTTATCATAGCGTTTTGCAGGCAATGTTACAGATATTCTACTATTCTTTAACTTCACTTTACAATTAAAGAATATTGAATCTGTGTTGTGCATTGTGTTTGCATAACTGATTGAACAATTATCAATTTGCAGTACGTCATAATCGTTAAAAGCACCTGCATTAGGACTAATATTACTTGTGGATAAAAAATTTATATCCATATTTGTAAGATGTAATGTTGGACTTGTACCCACAAGGTTTGATATAAGAAAAATATAACTTGTGTTGACTTTAGTAATACCCCTACCTTGTCCCTCAATTACAACATTCTTCTTTTGCAGAAGTCTGCTCGACAAATTATATGTCCCCTCTAAAAGGATAATTTTTCCCCCGTCTGTTAAAGAGTCCATTGCTTTTTGAATAACTATATCGTCATCTGTTCCCGAACATTTAAAGTCACAGTACCTTGTCACCGTCGATGAACCGACTGTTATAACAGATGGCTTACCTGAAACAAACTGCTTATCAGATGATAGTGCTACCCAGTATGTACCATCATACACAAATTCAACAATTTCATTCGTCGACCAAGAATTGTATTGAGTTATAGCATCATATGAACCGTCTGCTCGTAATAGCTTTACTTCTTTTGCTCCTGTTGAATTTACATTTAGCGTAACTTTACCTTGTGTTCCGGCGAAAGGATAAGTAAACCTTACTAAAACCCTCACTCCTGTTAGTAGTTTAAAATTAGTAATGCTCAATCTTCTATCGCTTATTGATGGACTGTCGGGGCATACTGCATAAGGCGGTTGTTGCCATATCGGAGCACCGCTTCCGTTGCTGATTAAATTATATCCGGTCGTTCCCGCACTTGTCGGCGCATACCACGACTTGCTTGCCGTTGCCGAACCGTTATAGCTCGTTGCTGAGCCGTTCATTGTCAGTGTCAATGAATTAGGATTTTGCATTGATGTAGGCTTGTTGGATAGGTCAGTATATGAACCTGTAAACGCTACCGTTTTTAGGTCAGTGAATTTTGCTTTCAATTCGTCATCTGCCGCCTGTCGGTCCGAAATTTCAGTTGTCAGTTTTGTTGTATTGGCAGTAATTTTTGATGTATTCGCGTTAATATCATCACGCAATACCGCCACACATTCATCATCATAACAAACGGCCGACTGTATTAATGTTTTCTGTTTACACGCATTCCCCGTCGGGTCACCGTTTGTATAAAAGTTATCCGATACAATTCGGAATGAAATTGATTTAATTTCTTTTTTTACAGGGATTTCAATTTTAAATTTTGTTGTTTTATACGTTTCTGATGTGCCGTTTATCGTGATTGTTTTATCACCTGTATCGGTTGCTGTGTAATATGACTGTCCGAATGTTTCTGTTGTTGTATCAGTGTATGTAATCAATACGTCTGTTTCACCTATATTCAAACCGCCACTGTCGCAACCGTCCCCAGCTATATGACGTGACGCCACATTGAATGTCAATTCTAATGCGGTTTCCGTTTTCGGTTTACGGCGGAAATTATCAACAACAAAATTGTGATACAAATACGTTCCGTTTTCAAACGAACCCGAATATGACAAATACTGTACACCGCTGTCGTCAGTGACTAATTTGTTGTCACTGTTGACGTATTTAGATAAATCATAAAACAGGTTATCCGTTGTCAGTTCAGTATTTATCTCTGATATTTTCGCTTTCAACTCGTTGTCCGCCGCCTGTCGGTCCGAAATTTCAGTACTTAGTGTGTCAGAGATAGTTTTTACTGCTTTCGGTGTTGCGGCAATACCACTACCGGTACTGCTTACACTTGCCGTACTGTCCGACAATTTCAAATGTCCGTAATTGGTTGCGTCACCCACACCGTATGTTGTGGCACCGCTTGCGTGGTTTGTCGGTGCTTTGTCGTTTAATAGTTTTCTTATACTATTATCGTCCAATACAAACAAATACCCGTTTTGTGGGTCTGCTCCGCCGACTTCTTCTTGTATTAAAACGCATATTCTCACTTCGCCCGGAGCAATATCACAACTTAGTGTTGTATAATAGTCATCATGTGATTGGAATTTTGTTAATGCGCTGTCCGTGTCATTTTCCAATTTAAAAAATACATTAACCGGAATATCATCAGGCAATTCGTAACCAATTCCTCCTGTGTCTTTGCACTCCGAAAGATATATCGGCTCACCGTCAGAATAAAGGAATGTATTGGCTTTCCCTAAATTCGCAACAATATCTAATGTTAATTCATTTACCGTTATACTGTTGGCAGCAATTTTATCAGTTGTGACCGCTCCATTGGCTACCTTGTCTTTTGTGATTGCATAATTCGCAATATGTGCTGTACGTATAGCCTTATCAGCTATTTTTGTTGATGTGACACTCTTATCGGGGTGGTCTATCACTTCGGCTGTTTTATGTGTATTCACACTGTCGCTCAATTCGTTGTGGTCGGTTTGAATTGCCGTGAAATTATCGCGAACAATCTTCCACCATTTCGATAAAAATGTTTTACCGTCAAAATTAAAATTTAATTTCATTTTATCATTCCTTTCTAATCGTAATTGATTGGGATTTTGGTATTAAAAAAACACGCCGTAAGCGTGCTATGGTGGTATTCGTCTGTACATTGTGTCACCTCATTTTTTGTACGAAAAAAGCACGCCGTAAGACGTGCTTTCAGATATTGTTTATTGTGCTATTTTTAGTTGTTCAACTAATGCGTTTTGTAGTGTTTGAGAGAAATTGACATTTTCTCTCATAGCTAATTCATTAAGCCAAGCTGGAATTGTTAATGTTTTCTTGATAGCCTTATTACCGTGCTTTTTCATATACTCAATCATATCAAATTCTATCATTACGATAAATTCATTTTCACCTGTAACAATATTTTTCGGATTTGTTGCCTTTGGATATTCAAAGTCTTTTTTTTCATCTTCAAAATACAAGCCCAAAGCATCAATCGCCATTTCATAAGCTTCTTCTAATGAATCTCCCTCTGAAAAACACCCCTCAAAATCCGGAAATGTCACGGAATATCCACTCTGTTCTTCTGTAAAAATAGCAGGATATAAATGTTTTGACATACAAAAAACCTCCTTATAAATATATATATATATGCTGAAACTTGCGGAGCTTATTTAAGCCCCGCTTGTTTCAATATGCCTTGCTCTGTTCCTTTTTTTAATGGTTTGTTGTGGAAAGGAACAATCGTTTGTTTTTTAGTCTTTGGATTGTACATTTTTTTATGCGACCCATTTTGACCTATTTCCATAAAACCGTTTTTTTTGAGCAATGTTATCATCTCTCTTGGTAACATTGGCATTTGTCTATTCCTCCTCTCCTTAAGTACATATATATTATAGCACGTATTTACACGTATGTCAATACTTTTTTCAAAATTTTATTGAATTTTTTTATTATTTGGTATATACTATTTTAAAAAAAGGAGGTTATTATTATGAAAAAATTTATATTAGGTTTTATAATAGGCGGTATAATCTGTGCGACCGCGACAGGTTTCGCCGTAGAATATGCCGTAACGGCTAACCCGTTCCCTGTTGCCGTAAACGGTACAGAAACGGCGATAGAGGGTTACAACATCAACGATAATACATATTTCAAATTACGTGACGTTGCCGACGCTGTCGGCGGTTTCAATGTCGGTTTCAGTGATAACACTATTACGATTGATACAGATACCGCCGAACCAACACCGACACCGCTACCGTCATTTACACCCGCACAAATTTCAATCGTCAAAGGTGACGACGGTTACGACTACACCAGTGACGGCATAGAAATTGAATACGTTGACGGTGTTGCATATATTGATGAAACAGATATACAATATATTCTGAACGACAAGGGTGCTAAAGATTATTCATTTTCAACTACGGCAATAGTAAAATCAGAGGGTAAAAAATATGTTCCTGTAATTCCTAACTTGCCACGTTGTGAGAATGACCCTCGCTTAATTCGATTAGATTTTTATATATCCACAATCAAACCTTTTTTAGATACGCTTTAAGCGGGAATTTATTTCCCGCTTTTTTATTTTATTTTTTCTCTTAGGTCTTTGATTTCTTGGACAATATCTATTCCGTTAATTCGTACATAATTCGCATTGATGTCCATTTCGTGGTCCACTACTGAAATACTGCCCTCTGCTCTGACAGGTCCCATAAATGTAATGCATCCGTCTGCTCCGCTACCCAAAGTTAAACCGCCATACAGTTCCGCAGATTTCTCTGATTTTATTTTTCCGGCAAACACCGCCTCGCCCTTGTTATCTATGGAAACATTTTCTTTGCCATTTGCGTCATATAAACAAAAAACATAGATACCATTTTTATATCCGCATTCAAATCTAACAACATTATTTTCGTCCTGCATTGTTATCAGGCTGTTTTCTATTGTCAATTTACCGTTGTCAGACATTATCGTGCATAGATTGGTATATAATGCCCCTGTGAATACGTCTGATACAATTATTTCATTATCGTTTATCACCGTTGTCCAATCCCATTCACCCTCTGTTTTTTGTCCGGCGATAGCTAATTGACCCTTGATGATTGCGACAGCACTTTGACCGTCGGGACTTTCAAACAATGCTCCGGTCTGATACTTGGCGATATTCTCATTCTGCAGTGCCTCGTTTATGCTGACTTTGACGTTTTCTCTCATCATTTCCAAATAGCTTGTCTTGATTTCTTTCTTGCCGTTTCGCTGTATTTTTTGGATTATATTTGTTGTGGCAATATCCTTAAAAAAACTATCTATTGTGACTTGCGGGTGTCCCACTTCAATGGTTGATTTCCTCGGCTCGAACGGATAAATTTTTGTTGTTATAATTCTTTGCAGCGTTTTGGTGTTCATACTCTTATCGAAAATTTTCACCCTGTCCCCAATGCTCGGTTTGTTCAGATTATGATATTTGTACGCCTCGCAAACATCAACGTAACCGACAGTCATTGTATATTTAGGAATATCAATACGTTCTAAATTATCTTCTGAAAATTGCCACTTTGCCAGTTTCAACAGTTCGTCCGGTTCTTCGCATTCGTCAAAATTTGAGAACCCCTCGTAGACACCTATTTTTTCAACCATAGGACTGTCTATATACTGTTTACCGTTATTGACCGTAGATATATCCAAATCGTCCTGTCCGTATGGATATAGTCGTGTTATCAATGTAGACGCGTCGCGTGACGATTCAGCTGATTTTGCATTGAAACGTAATGTTAATTCGTTACCGTTGTCTTTGCCGATTTGTTTAACCAGTGCCAAATTATAATTATCTACATATAATTCGCACATTGTCGATTGTTTTTCTAATGTTTCTGACAGCGTAGACACACCGACAATCGGTGTTATCTTTGACGCCTCAAAAAAATCGGTTGCGGTGTTCACCCATTCCATTCCCAATGATTTTACCTCTGCGTCCGTCATTATATGTATATTGGTGTTTTTAAACAGTTGTGTCATAATATAACGCGGTGTTTTTCCCAACATATCACCGATATACTGAATATGTTTAAATTGTGCGTCCATATACAGTGCCAGTGCGTATATTTTATTATTATCAATAGAACGAATACGGAAACATTCATTCCCTACCCTACAAATACGGTTGTTTGCGATAAATTCCCATTTAGCCGAATCTATCGGATATTCAAATTGCAAATTGTAGCTGCCGTTTAATTCGTGTGTAATACAAACGTCCTTTGCCTCGTCCAAAATTGCCAAACCGTTTGAACTGAAATCGGTTTCGTTGCAACTGTATATACGTATCATTTTATTCATTGTATTTCCTCCTGTTTTATAAAATCGACTGTGTATAATAAAACAGCGGATTATAAATAATTTCAACTGTTCCTGTTCCGTTTGACTGTATTGTTATTTCATTTTCACCCTGTCCGATTTCTATATAATCACCGTTTGAATATTCTGACGTGTTGGTGTCACCCTCAAAACAGCTGAACAATTCGCAATCGATTGTGAATTGCGTAGTTTTGTGATTATATTTTATTGTGTTTCCGCCGCAGGTAAACGATACTGATGTAAAATTACCGTTGAAAACTATCTTAGGTCGTACCGCCGCATTTCCGGCATTGTTTAGTTTAAATGTGTTTGTACCGTTGGCAATTTCATATATATGATTTATCGGCCAACCTATTTCAAATTCCGTATCTAACGGAATATCCGCACCTAACGGAATACCCTGCGTATCATACAGGAGCTGATTAAACGGTTCACATCTGAATGCTACAACGGTTTTTCCCGCTCGTTGTAGCATTATAGTCATATCTTCCACGGTTATCGGTGACGCTATCCACTTTGTAAACGGCATATCGTCCAAAATCAACTCACCTTTTCCGCCGTTTATCCACGTTACAAACTGTTCAATAGTTTTATTACGTTTTGCGGTGTCGTTGCAGATTAAATAAAATTCAACTTCGATTGTTTTGTCATTGTAAAATACCCTGCCGCCCGATTCTGAAAAATCTATGCTGCCGTCCCTGTACGGTATATCTTCCTCATAATCCGTCTTTTTTGGCGGTGTTATAGGTAAATCGTTTATTTTGGTTTGCATACCAAAATCACGCAATGAATGTTTACCACGATATGTTAATCCCATTGTTTAGCCCTCCGCTCCCAAAAATGCATCCGAAATTGAACGTTTTACCGAACTACCCGCATATTTACCGTACGCCATTGCAGTCGTTTCATCAGTGATATTATTATTAAAATCCTGTTTGATTGTAATGGTATATTCGTTATGGGCGGTTGTTGCGTTCGGAATATTTTGACCTATTTCGGACAATTTCTGATTTGTCATATCTACTATTTTTGATATAGTGTTATATCCGGTTGTTGCCAACTGTTCCTGTTGCTGATTGTACGATTTTAAAACACTGTTAAACTGTTTTGTCATATCATCATTACCACCGCTGATTATTCCCAATGCCTGTGATGTATATTTGCTTAACCCTTTCAGTGTATTACTTTGCTCTTTTTCCAGTGCCTCGTTTTCGTCCTCGATTGCGTCTAACTTGGCTTGCTTTTCTGCCTCGCGTGCCTCTTTCGCCTCTGTTTTTTTTATGTCCGCAATATCTTCTTCGATTTCTTTTAATTTTTTCTTGCCGTCTATCGTAACGGCATTTTGATATTTTTCACGTTCCGCCTCCAGCTCCGACAGCTCTTTTTTCCTTTCGGCTTTGGTTCCCGCGTCCTCGATTGCCTTGTATTCCGCCTCGATTGCCTCTTTTTTCGCTGACAACATTTCTTTTTGTGCGTCATAGTATTCGTTGACGTAGTTTTCCAACGTTTCACTCATACTGTCAAACAGGTTACTGTTTGCGTCGTCCATAGCCTCATAGTAATACTTACCGCTTATCATTCCTTGTTCGTAATATTTTTGTGTATAGTCCTTTACGCGGTTTAACCCGGCTTGATATTCCTGCTCGCTGATTGCTCCGTACTTCTTTTGCATTTGCAACCACTTCTTAGAATTTTCCAAACGTCCCTCGTACAGTTTCTGTCCTGCGGTCGTCATTTTTTCATTGTATTCTTCTTCCGTAATTTCGCCGTCCTGCAGTGCCTGTGAATTACGTTCCATAATACGCTGATATGCCGCCTCGGGGCTGTCGTCGTATTGTTCCCAGTCATTAAAATATGTTCGTTCGGCTATATAGTCTAATGACTGTTGGTCTAATTCGTCTAATTTCTTTTTTCGTAAATCTGCAATCTGTATTTCGTGGTTTCGGATTGTTTCATAATATTCGTCCCATACGTCCTGCAGTTCATCAGCCGTCATTTCGGTATTTTCCGTCATTTCGGTCAATGTATTCAGATAGTTGTCGTCCATTCGCTGATATGCCGCAATCTGTTCATCTACTGACAGATTGTGCATTTTGACTTCATAGTCAATCCAGTTCTTTGACTTGCTCTCTTGATTTTTCAACCTGTTTTTATAATCTTTGATTGCGTCGTCATTAATTTTTTTGTTTAGTTCGTAGATTTCAATATTAGCCTCTTTCACAACGCCCGCGTCGTTTGCAAATTCTTCTAATATTTTTTTCCACCATAATAACGCCTCTGCGTCTGATACGACGCTTGTTTTCTGACGGTATTCAAAATCTTCTTTTTGGGTTTCAAATGCTGTGTTGTTTGTTCCTGTTGCGTAATGCGGTAATTTTTTCAACATTTCTTTGGTTTGCTTGGCCGTGTAAACCGAATCACCCTTACTTAGATTTACCAACACATTTCTACCGTTAAACAAATAGTATTGTCCTTTGTGTTTTACCAATTCTCGCGGGTCAGCGACACCCTTTTCATCATTTATAACCGCAGGTCCTTCCGGTGCTGATTCGGTACCGTTTGCAAAAAAACCTTTTTGGCCGCTATTGAAAAAACCGCTCGACACTGTTCCGTCCGATTTTACGGTAAAATGTGCGGTATATGTTTTTTCAAATCCCTTTGCTTTGCTTGTCAGGCTATCAATAACCACCGCCGCATTTGTGCCGTCGGCTTTCAGCGTTGCCGTACCCTCTAAATTATCAAATTTATCGACTTCGCCTGTCGTTGTATTGATTGTAATAACCGCCTCGGAATCGTTTGCTTTTAGCGTTGCTATACCTGTTTTTTGATTGTATTCCGCCAGCTGATAAACAACACCGTCTATTGTTACGGTTGCCTGATTGTCAGCCTGTAAAATTGCGACAGCCTGTGTTGCTCCGTATGTGTCAATCAATTCTTGCAACGTCATTATGGTTTGTTCACTTTCGCCACCGTCTACGCTGACGCTGACCTCGGCACTTTGTCCGTCTATTTCTTCGACACCGTCTTTGGTTTTGTCTATCATAGTAATATCTCCCTCGGCATTTATGCTGATTTCAATATTATCCGGCAATCCTAAAACGCTGTGCATATAATCGTTCAAATCGGTTACTACGGCTTTCATATTCTTGTCACCGCTCGCCATTGCCTCGCTTAGATTTGAAAAACCGTTTTTAAATAACGCAACCTGTAAACTCGTTTCGGTCGTTGTCATACCTAATAGCTGACATTGCGTGACTACATCATTAATTGCTTTGTTTATTTTTTGTTCATCACCACTTGCGAATATGTCCGTAATAGATGAAAAACCGCTTTTGTTTACAGCCTCTTTTGTAACTTCATTTTGTAATGTTATTAGTGCCTCTTTGTATTTTTCGATTGACTCTTGATGCTTTTTTATTCTTTCTTCGTTGTTTGCAACATTGTTTTCCCACTCTGCGGTCTGTTCTGATATGTTATCTATCGCTTTCCCCAAGCTGTCAAAATTCAATGGTCCGCCGGTTAATTCTTGATAACTGTTAAATATATCCTTGTTGTCCTCACGTAGTTTATCGACGGCTGCTCTGCGTTCAGGACCAGACATTGTTCTATTTATCGCATCATATTTTGTTTTTAGTGTTTCCAACTCTGTACTTAAATTTTTGGCATTTTCTATCCGTTGCTTGGTTTCATTATTGACACTTTGCAGTTTTGGGATTTCTTCTGATGATTTTTGTGCATCCTTTCTTTTTTTACTGCTATCGTCTTTTATTTCCTGTTGCTTTTGTTTCTTTTCTTGCTCCGCCTGTTCTTTCTGTGCCTGTACTATTTGATTTATAATATCTAACGTTGAACTGCGAACACCATTCTTTTTTTCTTCCGCACTGATGAAATCGCCGTAATTGTCAATAAACCACTGCTCTAATTCCTTGCGTTCCTGCTCGCTTTCGTCCGTTTGCTGACCGCTGTTCTTTAGGTCTGTCAATTCTTTGTATCTTGCAATATATGCGTCTACCGTATCAGCTACAACGGACATATCGTATGCGGTCTTTGCTTTTTCAGAATATTCTTGCGCCATTTCTAACGCTTGACTGCCGGATTCACTTAACTTTTGATGATATTTTTCAATGCCGTCCCCTGCAATCTTTGCAACTGCCAATGTAGCCGCAAACGGTGCTGTTGCTGCCACCGCTATTCCTGCACTTACTCCGGCAACACTACCCAACGCCGCAAGAAAACCGCCTACACCGCCGGCACCTGTAGCACTTGCCGCCGCGCCCTCGGCTGCCGCCATTGCCTCTGCTCCTGTTGCTCCTGCCGCTCCGGCTGTTTCTGCTGCCGCACCTGCCGCCTCTGCCGCAGTCGCCGCCTCGCCTGCTACTTTTGTAAACGAAAACAGCGATTTAATACCGTTTGCGAATGAAATCCCTTTTGACGTTAAACTCAACGCAGGACCGATAATTGCTAATGCCGTACCGATTTTTAATAATCTGTCACAATCTTCATCAGATAATCCGCTTAGCCAATCCGCTAAACTACTTACCGCGTCAGCAGCCTTATCAATAAATGGTGCTGCACTTTCGCCAAATTTTTGGGCGGCTACCTGCATTTTAACCATTGCTTGCTCGAATGTGAAACCGGATTTGTTTACACCTTCCGACTGCTTTTTGAATGCCTCTTCTGACGCTCCGGCGGCATTACCCATTTTCTCTAATTTTTCTGAAAATGTATCAGCCTGCGCACCTGTCAATGCCAACATTGCAGTAATAGCCTCTTTTGAACTGAATAGTTCTGTTAGCTTTTCCTCGCTACCGCCTGTTGCCTCTGCCAAAATCTTCATCGCACCCGAAAAACCGTTTGCCTTTACCATTGCAAATCCCGATTCGTAGCCCAATGAATTTAGCTTTTTCTTTAATGCCTCTGTCGGTGTCATTAATCCGGTATATACCGCGCCTAACTGTGTAGATACTTCCGACGCTGTACCCGTTACACCTGTCAATGTTGCAAATATCGTAAACAATTCGTCCTGTGATACACCCAACGCCTTTGATTGTGGTACTACCTTGCCGATACTTGACGCCAGTTCGGGAAATGTTGTCTGTCCTAATTCGACTGTTTTAAATGCCAAATCCGCAACGTGTTCTACTGCCTCGGCTGTCGTATCACCGTAACCCTTTGTGACGGCTGATGTTAGATTGATAGAATCAGTCGTTGTCGCCAATCCGGCTTTTGCGGCTTTTGCGTTTATTCTTACTTTGTCGATTGTGTCGTCAGCGTCGCCGAATGCCGATATTACCTGATATGTACCGTCTGCAATATCATCTGTATATTTTGCGGTTTCTATTGCTACATCTTGTATACCCTTTTTCAATTCCTGCAGACGTTCGTCGCCTATGGACAATGTTGCGATATTAGCCAATTTTTTATTTAGGTCCATATATTGCTTAACTGCCGCAGTTCCCGCCGCTACCAACGGCGCTGTTACTGTTGCCGTTAATGTGTTACCGACTTTAGTCAATCCGTTTCTGACACCTGCAGTTTTGTCCTGTAATTCGCTATATTTGTTTTTAACCTGTGTTATATATTGCGACTGTTTTTTTAATTCATCTGTCGTCTGCTTTAACTCATTTCTTAAATTTGCCTCTGCTAATTGACTTCTCGATAGATTGTTACTGAAACGATTGAAATTCGTATCAGCTGTTTTAACGGCACTTTCAGCCTTTTTTACTTCGTCTTTCAACTTTTTCATTTCGTCGCTGTTGGCCTTTAGGCTTGTCTTGCCCTTGTTGTATGCCTCATTCGCACGTTCCAAACGTTGACGGGCGGCGTCCTGTGCCTTTGACGCCTGTTCTACCATTTGTTTATATTTCTGTGTAATCTGTGATTGTTGGTTTAGCTGTGTAGACAGGGATTTATATTTATTCTGTAAACGGTCCAATGATGAACCTGTCGTTTTTAATGTGGCGTCTGTAACCTTAAACTCATTCTGCGTTTGTTTCATTGAATTACCTAACGCCTTGATTTCCTGTTGTGCCTCTTTTGTGTTGAAACCAATGCTGATATTTGTGCCGTCACTCATTCTTTTCACCTCATATTCCGAAATCTGCCAAACTCGGCAGTTTATCGTTATTCTGTTTTTCTGCTGTTTTTGTATTTCCGTTCATCATCTCATAAATTTTCCAAAATTTACGGGGTGTGCAGTCCCAAAATTCATCATCTGAAAATTGCAGGCGGTAACGTCCTATAAAATATAGTTTGTCCCAATCGTACGGAGCGTCCCGCCTTACTGTTCCCCCTGTTCTTCCGTTGCCTCCTGCACTCCGAACGCTGAAATCACTGCGGCATATACCACATCATACAAAATATTTATAGTACCCAACGAAATCCAATCTTCAATGTCCACTTTTCGCAAATTGTACCTTTCGCCAACCATTGCATATAGAAAATTTAAAACATCACCGTATATATCTGTCTTGTTTCCGAACATTTCAATAGCTTGGCCGACACTTCCGTACATTTGCTCCAATACTCGCAATGCTCTGTATGTCAGCTTTATTTCGTATTCTTTATCCTCAATTTTTATCTTCTTGCCCTTTGCGATACACGCTGTTAAATCTAATGTTTCTTCCATTTTCAAAAACTCCTTTCATACGCAAAAAACGCACATCATAATGATGTGCTTGATTTATTTGCGTTTCTGTGCTATACTTGATTTATAAAAACTTATTTTTTCCTTTTACCGTCCTGCGTGGGACGGTTTTTTTTATTTAATTATTCTTTTGGAACTGTGTCACCTGTATTTACTGTAGGTGTTGATTTCGTTCCTTTTGCGTAGATTTTATTTATTTTTTCTACTGTTAGGAATGCATCCGCCTCTTTTTCAGTGTCAAAGACACCGTAAATTCTCCAAACACCGTCCGCACGTCTTGCCATTGATTTGAATGACATTGTGTCAGACTGTGGATTTAGTTTTTCGGTTCCGGCTGTTTCCGCTGAAAAATCACTTGTGCTGTATTTTGTTCGTAACAGCCACACCGCTAAAGTTTTACCGTCGTTTAACGGTGTCATAAATCCTGTTGCAAATTCGGCAGGGTCGTCCTTTTCTGTTGATACATAAATCCCGTCCTCTGTTAATGTTTCATCTAACAACATTGCCTGTTCTGCCGGTGAAAACATTGTTCTTTGTGCCTTACCGTCATAGCCTGTACACTTTGACAATACGTCAGTGCAATCGTCACTGTCTACGTCTGTTGTTTGTGTTTTTGCAGTTAAATCAATATTCTGCACATTTAGCAAATGTTTAACTTCGTCGTATTCAACTTTAGGCTCACCGCCTGTCATTGCCGCACTTTTATCACTGATTATTTTTGCAATTCTTAATCCCTTTAAACCTGTTCTGATTTGCATAATTTTATACCTCCATTTTTAACGTTACATTTATCGGTTTGTGATATATATTTGTATCTGATTCGTACATATCGCTTTGCAGTTCTACCCTGCACATCAAAAAATCTGTTTCCAACGTTTCTTTTACTGCCTTTGATAGTTCAAACAAATTATTCTGTTTGCTCCAAATATCCAAACGCACGATAACAGTATTCATTATTGCGCTGTCATCAGCATATTCGGAATCGTTATTCAGCATTTCAAACATTGTTATTCGCGGAAACAAATTTTTGTCTTTATCCGGTGCTCTCGGATTGTTGTATATTGCGGCTATTTTTTTTGTTACCGCCGCAGATTTTTTCAATGACTGATATATCATTAACATTGTATCTTGCAACGCTATCCCTCCAATCTTGACTTGATTTCTTGCTCTAATGCCGCTTTCATTTTCGGTTCAACGACAGATTTAACTGCCGCCTCTGCTTTTTTCATAAACGGTCTTGCCACCATTTTGCTTGTACCGTTTTCAACATAAAATAAATACTGTGCAATGCTCCAATCCAACTTGGCACCGTCACCGTCAAACACTCCAACTAACTTATATCGTCCGCCGTAGCCGTCACGCGTTTTACTCGCCCGAACGTGATTTCGTGCGTGAAAACTGTCTTTTTCCTTTCGGTCATATGGAACGTGTGGTTTGAATGTGCTGACTGCCAACGGTGCGACTTCGTCCAACACTTTGTCGGCCACTTCGTTCATTGATACACCTAAATTTTCAATTTTAAGTACCAATGACGAAAACCCCTCATATTCAACACCGTATTTAGCCATTGTTGACCGCCTCCGCCGTTATGATTTGTATGTCGTGCGATTCGGATGCGTCGTTTATTGCACGGATATTATAATATGTCCCACCGTATTTTATATAGTGGTCCTCTGTCAGAATTTTTTTGTATCTGATTGTAAACGTCACCGTTCTTTCGGCATTTACCGCTGCCGCAGTAAAATACTCCGAACCCCTAACGTGTTTCACATTCGCCCAAACGGTACAGACGGGGACATATTTCTGTCCCTCGTCGCGTCCTGTTTCAGGATTGATACCGTCTGTTAATTCACAAATTTCAACACGTCTGTTTAATTGTCCGGCATTTATCATCAGCAACACCTCACAATAAATTCACGGAATGCAGTGCCAAAATCTGCGTAACTGTCGGATTTTCTTTGTCAGACTGCACTGTCATTTGTCGATTGTCGTACATATCACCGCACAACACCAACGCCGCAATCGTCAAATCCTCGTAGTTATCCATTTCTTCATCAGTTAAACCGGTGTACGATTTTATGTACTGAATGGACGCCGTATGAATAGTTGAAAATGTTTGTTCTTCGCCCTCATACTCCGCACGCAGATATTCGGCTATGTATTCATCTGTTAATTCGCTGATTTTCATATCTGCCACCTATTATGCAGCTTTCATTTTCAAACCTGCGATTTTTTGGCTTTCAACGATTTTACTGTCAAATTCAGTGTAACCGCATACACCGATTGCGTATTGTGTCGCATATTTTTCAAGTAGTACGTTGATTTCCATAGCGTTGGCTAATTTGACATACAAACCGGACATATCGCCGTATACAATAGTTGTTGTGCTTGCCGCGATTTTAGGTGCATTTTCTGAAACGTATACAGGCTTACCCAACAACTCCCAACCGAACTCTTTTGTAATATCGCGGTTTAGTAGGTAATTACCCTCGTTATCCTTTAACTTTCGGATTTGTGCCAGTGTTTCTTTGTTCATAATCCAGCACGCATTTTGTTGGAACTGCTGTGGCACTGTCATTTGAACGTCAATCAATTCATCAGCTATAATATCCTTTGCACTTGCTGATGTAACTAAATTCGTTGTTTCAAATACACCTTGATATTTATTTTTTTGACCGTTCAACAATCCCTTTTCAAGAAATTCTGCAATATTTTCAGCTACTTTATTGATTGTGAATGATACCAAATCAAAACCGCTCTGATTGATTAATGATTTAGAAATCAGTTTCAATACGCCGACAATATAGTTTTCAAGTGTTATTGTCGTGAATTTACCCGAACTTTCGGTCAATTCCTGCATATCTTCCACTAACGTAGCACCTGTATCAGTTGTATCGTCGTAAACAGGGAACGACAAATTACCGCCAACGTTGTATATTGTCGCCATACTGTAAATAGGTGATAATTCTTTCACTCTTTCGATGATACGGTCAGCGATTGTCGTTGGAATCAATGCTTTTCCGCTGTTTGCTGACGTGCTTAGCGCCCTTGTTTCACCTCTTAGGAACTTTTCAAATTTTGCCTCGTCCGCCGCACGTTGTTCCATATTCTCTTTTTTTGCTCCGCCAAATTCAGCACTTGACAAACTTCTTGCCTCATTTTGTGCTTTTAATGTTTTATCAATTCCGTCAATTTCTTTTTTGATTTCATCAAATCTTGATGTTTCATCATCTGTCAACGCTCTTGTTTCCTTTTCTGCGTCTTTGATGATGTTTTCCATTTCCTCAACCAGATTATTACGTTGTTCAATCAAATCCGGTAACGCTCTTGTTTCAAATTTTCTTGCAGCTTTTCTTTCAAAATCTCTAAATATTTGCTTTTTACTTTTCATTGTATTGTCCGCCTTTCATCTTTAAAAACTCAACTTCGTGTTTGTAACGTGAAATTAATGCACGTTTTTCTTCTTCGTCCTCGTCGTTCTTTTCTTTCTTCTCTTGCTTTGCTGTTTCTTTAACGACTTGACTTTCGTCCTCATAACTTCGTCTTTCAAATGCTTTTTCTTGGTCTGAACGTTGTTCAATGCTTGTTGCTATGTATGCCGGTGTAACACTTAGAATTGATACTTCGGACATATCAATGTCCTTCAAATATCGGTGTTGCATACCGTCGTCAGCGTCTTTCCATTCATCAGCACAACTATAGAAACCAAAACTCCAACCGCGTAACTCGCCTTTGTTGGCCTTTTCGATAACTTCGGGGTCTGCTACGTCACACGACGCAAACAATCCGATATTATCTTCACGCAGTTGTAATTCACCCGTTTCTGTCGAACCCAAAATTTTATCCGCTCTGTGATTAAAACGCAATTCAACGTTTGGATTTCGTCTTAATGACTTTGCGAATGTTTTCGGCTCTACCCGTTCTATGAACTTGCCGTGACTTGACGAAATCGGACGGCTGTCACGTCCGGTCGCACAAACATAGCCCTCAATATGAACGCTATTCGCTCGTATTTCCACTCTTATCACCTTTAACACCCCCTTTCATTTCCTCGACATCTACTGTCTGATTTGTGTTTGGTGTATATACTTGTCCCTTTTGCGGGTAGTATAAAACGTCGTTTAATCCCAATTTGACAAAATCCAAACCTAATGGCGGTAATCCTTCCATTTCTCGGACTTCATCTATTTGAATGAAATTGTTTTTAATACCTGTTTCATATGCGGCATATCTCTTTTGCATATCGCCTTTTAACAGTGTCTTGGTATCTATCGAAAATGACAACTTTCCGTATTCACTTTGCAGTAGCAAATCTTTATTCAGTGCCGTTTCAATGGCTTTGATAATCGGCAAAATTGCCGATTTGATACCGTTGTTATAGTTTTCATCACTGCACGTCCCGTTGATTATTTCAGGGGACAGGTTGAATAACTTTGCTATTTCAATCGCGTTTGCCTCTTTGTTTTCTTTCAACTGCATTTCCACACTTGACAATGACGCCTCTGTGAATTTTAAACCGTTGTTTAGCACCATTATGTTCTCTTCGTTGTTTCTGTAAAATCGTTGCCACGTTCTTTTTAATTTGGTTAATGCCGATTCCTCTAATCGTTTTTCCGATTGTAAAAAACCTTTTTTGCCGCCGGATTTGACAAGACTGTTTTCAAATTTTAACGTGTTGTATGCCACTGACAACATCTTATTGTTTTCTTCGATTATGCCTTTGCCTGTAGCTCCATTTTCACTGCGACGTGTCAGTTTTAAAAACTCCCAATCGCAGTATTTCTGACCGTTCACCATTATGTCATAATCTTTAAATATCGGGTCTGTTCCCTCGATTACGGAAACTTTTGACGATTTCACATAGTGCAGACTTTTAACGGCGTTTCGATTTCGGTTGATGAAAATATATCCCTCACCGTCTGTCAGAACATCAGATAACCACGCCGTTTTCATCTGAAATGCGTCTAATTTATCGCCTGTTTCACTGTTTAACAGATGAACTCTGAAATCATCTTCGACATTACCGCCGCCGTTAATATCTTTCAGAACTATCGGCAACATTGCTATTGTATTGGCTATGAAATTTACACAACTTGTCACGGTCGGAATGCTCATAGCCTCGTCTTTTGAAATCGTATCGCTTACACCTGCGATTAATTCAATGATGTTTGTACCGCTATCTTCCGCCGCACGTCTAAAAAATTTTCTTTTCCACATTTTTTCTTTCACTCCCCTATGCTGTTTGTATGCCCCAATCTAATCCGGTGTCGAAAATTTCGTGTTGTTGCATTATGTACACGGCTATGATTGTAGCGACAACCATATCAACCTTGCCCGCAGAACGTTTTTTATTGACGTACTTGTTTTTGTTCGTATCTTCTGTACATTTTGCATTTTGGTAATTGATTTCGTACAATTCGTTTGCCTTGTATAAAAATTGGTGGTTTAAAATACATTCCTTTAACAGTTTTGTCGGTGCGTGCAAAGTTCGTGAGTGTTGCTCTACTTCCGTCACGTTATAGCCGGCACGCTCCCATTTTTGTGCCGACGACATTGCATTGCGTCGGTCATATCCAATATCAATGATTTTGACGCCGTACTGTTCTTCAATCTTCATTACATATTCTTCAATAACCGCGTAATCGACAACTCTGTCACCGCACGCCACGCACTGCATTTGTTTTATAAAATGCCTGTAATCCACACGTTCCGTCGCACTTTTTTCGTCTGTCCGTGCCTCGGGTATAAATGCCAGTGGCTCGCAATAAACCACTCCGTCAACATATGCCACCATTACAACGGCACAGTTATCAGTTGTTTCCGCCAAATCGACACCAATATAAACGTCTAATCCGGTCCAATCAATCTCACTGTTCTCCAATCGACACGCCTTTACGTCTGCAACGTCAATATAGCTTTCAGTTCCTATTCCTTGATAAATTATGTTGCAGTGCTTTGTAACAAAATTTTCACGGCGGCTCGGCATTTGTATCGCACGTTCCCTGTTGTCTTTCAAATCTTTCATTATGCTTGGAATTTCTAATGCCAACGGATTGGACTGCTCCAGTATTCCGTCGTCCCTCATCCATTCATCTTCTTTGGTATTGTCCGGCTCATATAACAGTGCAAAAACTTTGTTGTCATTGATTACTCCGTCCAAAACGTTTTTTGCATACTGTACTTCGTCCTCGAATGGATTATCGAACGTCGGGTATTTGGTGCTAATAATACAGCCTAATTTATTCAGTATTGTCAGCTGTCCCGAACGCATCGCCTCAATCGCATACGGGTTTGGTAACGCTCCCACTTCGTCCGCCAAAAATGCGTTTGGCAGACGTCCGTCAAGTCTTGAATTTGAATAGTTCAACGGGATATATACATTCTCATTCAGCAGACATTTAATATCATCTCTACGAATTTTGAACCTGTCCATTAATGCAGGACTTGACAATATAATCTCTCGGATTGCCGTTTTCACTTCTCTTGACAATGTTCCGTCCGGTGCGACCGAATAGAACTTTGAAAATTTCGGTTCACAAAAAAACAGCAGTATGAAAATGACGCCGATAATAATTGTCTTACCGTTCTTTCGGCATATTTCCAATAATGCTGTTTCATATTTTCGTTTATTTTTATTTCCCCTGTATACCGTACACAATACCGCGATAATCAGAAAAAACTGAAAACCCGCAAGACTTTCGTATACAGTTTGATTTTTTGCCATTCCCGACGGCATAATCATTAATTTTAATAGTTTGTCTATCAGTTGAACTTTTTTCTTTGATATGCAAAACTCGTTGTCTTGCTCATCTGCAATTTGCAAAAATTCTTTGCATTGCAGTTTGACGTATTTCGGCGCGTTGATTTTTCCGTCGCAAACGTCTTGCGCATATCTATACGCTTTGTGTTCTCTATCCATCATATTCGTTCGCCTCTTTCAGTGCATTTAACAGCGGGTCCTCTTTGTTTTTGCTCGCCGTTAAATTTAAACTGCCTATCTTTGCTCGTGCCTGCGGTGACAGACACAATTCATTACAACAACGGTACAAATCTTTTGTGTATTTGTCCTTACTTGCCATAAAATCTTTATTAAAAATCAATGAAAAATCATCATTTATTTTGCGTTCTATATCCTGTAATCGGTCAACTGCAATAGAAAATTGAGTTAAAATATACACGTCCAAATTACTCAAAATTTCGCTCTCGTCCAATTCCTTTTTTATCTTTCGGAAAATCTTTTTTTGATTGTTTGATAAATACGTCGGAGGTCGGAGGTTATCAGCTTTCCCACGGATTTTTTCTTCGACTTCTTGACGTTGTTTTTCTTCCGATTTTGTGTTGTGTCGTGATTGTGTTTTTACCGATTTCGCCGGTCGTGCCATACCTCCCTCACCTCTCGTATTTTTTGAATTTCAATTTTAAAATTTCATTTTGGGAATTTTTTGTGTGCTTATACCCCTTGTTTCCTGT
>OGHC01000444.1_pt1 | contig 30870 bp, 22 predicted proteins | sample 1571381 | NCBI WGS metagenome assembly OGHC01 (sample SAMEA2581945, study PRJEB24529) | metagenome | biome: Human gut stool | place: China | collected 2011 | reverse complement strand
GTAGTCGGCTGCCGTCATTTTCACTGCGATACGGTATTTCAGTTTCTCGGTTGCTTCCTTCTTGGGGCGACCTCCCTTGTTGCGTTCCTTGTGTTCCTTTGTCTGTTCCATATTTTATTCCTTTTAATTCGGTTACTGATTCAACTGTATAGACCGACGGGATGCCACCTCCTGCAATTTGGATGGTGGGTGGCAAGCGGTTTCGGTACACCCGAAACACAAACTTGCTACCTCCCAATCCTTAAGGAATGAGTTTCGGGCATCTCCCGTTTTTCTCATTCGGGATGTCATAATCCCAACCCTTTCTTCTTGGGTTTTACGATAGTTCTTGGCGGTGGACTAACGGCTAATTTCTGCCGGATTCCACGCAGGTAATCGTTCAGGTCTTTATGCCCTTTGTAGTTGTCGGAGAAGTCGCGGATGCGTCCGGCGAACTTCCTTTCCAATTCCCGATACGCCTTTCTTCCCGCCTCGTCATTGTCGAGCATGCAGTGGATACGTCCATACCCGTGCAGCACATCTATAGCTTTGGAAACATTGGCGGTCGAATTGAGGATGACGTAATCCTGCCTGTCAAGGTCGGGCAAGTTCGAGCAGTTCCTCTTCCGCAACGTGAGGAATGAAAGATAGTCCATCATGCCCTCGAATACAAGGCATTTCTCTCTCGCTTCTCCCTGTTGCCGAATATGGCTGATGTCTTTGGGTGCGACACAGCCTTTGAAAAAACGGTTACGCACTTCAAATCCTCCCGCCACATTCGGAAAACCGATGGCGAAATAGGGCTTGCCGTTATGGGTGAAGTGGAGCTCTTTACATTGCGCCTTTGCCAAAGCGATGTTTATGCCCCGTTCCTGCAAGTATCGGAGCAATGCCGGATGGGTGAGTTCGCCCACCTCCAAATGTTGGAAACTCGGTTCGGATGCCTGCTGGCGAAAAGAGAAAGATATGGGACGGATGTGTGGTGCCTGTTCCGCTATCTTGCCAAGCAGATAAGGCACATGGTCGGATGCGTACAGTACCCCTGCAAGTGCGATGATGTTACCACCTCTTCCCAGTCCATAATCGAACCACAGGTTGCGGTCGGTGTTCACCTTGAACGAGGCTTCCGTTTCCTGACGGAACGGGGATTTATACCACAGGCAGTTTCCCTGTTGCTTTACGGGCGAATAACCCAAACTTTGCAGATAGTCCGCAATTTTGATTTGTTTTGCTTCTTGGATGTTCATGATATAATTTCTATGGATTTGATGATGACTGTAAAAACGTTGATTTGATGAATGAGATATGTATTGTCCTATACGTTAATGCTTTATATTCTCAACATCTTCTCAACAAACCACTCACAAATAGAGAATCCAACAAACTGATGCTGTTTCCCTCTCAACTTTTCTTTTCGATTGTTGAGAATTTGTTGAGAGTGTATGCTGTTTATTATCAGTATGGTTATATCATTATTCATCAATTCAACAAAAAAAGAATAGTATTACAGGGATTCAAGTTGTTCCCTTGTGACGGTGTAGAAACGACCGACTCTTTTTATCGGCTCATATCGGCACTCCCGATTGTAATTGAATTGGTAAGTGGTATATGTAAGCCCGTTAGAGGCAGGAGTAAGTTTCCAACATTCCTGCAATACCTTTCTGACTTGGTGCTTCTCCACCTTTACCTGCGAATGTACCAGCAAAAGAAGAATGTCGTTGTGGCAGAACGAGAATGTGTCCGTGCCGACACTTTCCATAATGTCAAGGATAAGTTCGCACATCTCTATCTCCAATCGGTTGCGGTTGCTGCGGATAATCTTCTGCAAGGCTTCGGTATGCAGCAAAGAGGGCGCAAACCACATACGGCTTTCCTTTTCGGTGGAAAGTTGTCTGTATTGCAGGTAATACAGAAAGGCAGGTATCTCAGCTTTCAGCTTTTGCAGGAAGTCTGTGTCATCGGATTGCAGACGGTCTATCTTGCGCACCCAATAGCGTGTTTCACCTGCATCAATGATAACAGGCAGATACTCGTTGTTGGAGCATAGCACGAACTTGGCAAAGAACGCTATCTCGTCACGGTCTTTGCCTTTGGCTTCCACCTTGTAGGAAAGTGTGGTGCTGAGGTTCTTCAACCGCTCGCTGTCCTCCCTGCGGTTGAGCAATACCTCGTCCACCACGATGAGCAGTTTTCCTGCCCAGTCGGAATTGAACTGGCTGCGGAAGTCCTCGTTGGTATTGAAAGTGACATTGTTTTGAAACACAGCTTTCAGGAAGTTCAGGAATGTACTCTTGCCCGTGTTGCGTTCTTCTGATACCAACAGCAGGATAGGCAGTTTCTGCACGGGTTGCAGGTAGAGCAATTGAAGATAGTCCATGCCCAATTCATACTGTTCACCGAAGATATGGCGCACCAATGACCGGATACAGGGAAACTCGCCTTGTTGCGGACGGTGTCCTATCGGCTCGTAGAGGTTCAGGAACTTGTCCACCACGGGACGGTAGTCCACATGGTCGGGGACGGTGCAGAAGCCGTCGTACTTCGGCACGGTGGCGAGATAGTCCTTGCCGTAGTCCTGCCGCAGTGTTTCGTTGTTCCACACGATGCGCTTCTTCACATAGCCTCCGTTCAGACGGGGCTGGTTCACTAACTTGTAGAGGGTAGTACCCACACGGATAAACTCCTCATTTTCAAAGTTGCCTTGTTTCATTAGCACTTCATTTTTTTGTTTAATCAGTGCAAAACTCGGCAATTAGCGCAGAACGGATTAACAACTCACGCATACCTCACGTAAGATTTTCTTGGATTTGGCTTTATGACATACAACAAAAGCCCGAAGAAATGCCATTCTAATGGATTTTTCTTCGGGTTTGTCGTAATCGTACGTATGAATGGCAATACACCTATTCACATACTCGTATAAATACATTGTTGGCAATGGGAATACGCATAGGTCTCACTACTTCATGTCGTCATATCATTAGAACTTATGCCTGATAATTAGACATATCCCAACCATTTATACCCAGCGAAAAGAAGATATTTGTTTTCTCTTTTCGCAAGTACAGCCTTTTAAATATGGCATTGCGCACCTGTTCCGCACCGAAGCTGTCAATGCGGAAAGCAAGTGCGACTATCATCGGAAAGCTGAACACATCGGCATGATACCCGTTCTCCTGCCGAACATACTTCTGTACCTCGTATTCTTTTAATGCTCCACTGTTATAGATGTTTCTGATGGCAGAACGAAGTGTCGGAGCAATTACTCCGAACAGTTCCACCAATTCCGGCTCGCTCATCCAAATGTTTGAGACATTCTCCGGCATGATGATATTGCCGGATTCATTCACTGTTATGCTGTTTCTTCTCATACTCATGACATCGTTATTCCGTTAAACGTCTTACTCAGTTTGTCGCCGAACATGGTCAGGTCGTTGTCGAGCTTCTGCGTGGTTATCTTTGCGTAGAGTTGGGTCGTGACTATATTCGTATGTCCCAACACACGGCTTACGCTTTCAATGGGCATCCCCTTGCTCAAAGCTAATGTTGCGAAGCCATGACGACTGCAATGAAATGATATTGACTTGGTTATGCCACATTCCCTTATCATCCGTTTCAACGGTTTGCAGATAGACCAATAGTTCAAGCCGGGGAATATACGATTGTCTTTCTGCATCGGTCGGTAGCGTTCGACTATCTGCAAGGGTATATCCAGCAGCTTCACTTGGAAGGCGACTTTTGTCTTGTGGCGTTTGGACAATATCCACTTCTCGCCGTTCACCTCCACGATGTTGTCATTCGTCAGTTCCTGAATGTCCACGAATGACAAGGCGGTGAAACTGGCAAAGATGAAAATGTCACGGATGTATGCGAGCTTGCTGTCTGCAAACTCATGTGTCATGACCGCTTTCAGTTCATCCTCCGTCAGATATTCCCGTTCTTTCACATTGGGGCTGATATGAAACTGGATGAAAGGATTGCGCGGTATCAACCCGTTATAATGCGCTTTCATGACCACGCCTTTCAGCCACATACAGTTTGCCCATATCGAACCGTTCCGCAATCCGGCTTCAGTCGAGAGGTATGCGGCGAACTCCTTGATGAAATCGGGAGTAAGTTCCAACATGGACATATCGCTGCGTCTGTAAAACGACTTGATAAAGGCGGCTACATGGTTTCTTGCCCGTACACGTGCCCGATAGGTAGCCATTACCCTGTCTTTGCCTACCCGTTTCTTGAACACTTCGTTCTCACGGTCGAATGCTTTTAGCAGCGTCTCATACTCGCTGCCGATTCCCTGATAGGCGTTGCGCACCATCTCAGCCGTAACAAATGCCTCGCGGTCTGAAATGCGCTGGTAATGTTTGATGATTTGCGCCTTGATGTTGTCAAGGGCAAGGTTGATGTCTCGTGCCTCGCGGCTCTTGCCTTTCGCCTTGTTTCCTTTCACGTCCCAAAGCGTTTTCGGGATGTTCTGCTTACAACTGAACTGCGCCACAGTCCCGTTGATTGTCACTCGTCCCATGATGGGGACAATACCGTTTTTCTCCTTGCTGCCGTTCACGTAGAACAGAACCTTGAATGTGCTTCTTGCCATACTCGTTTTTTGTTTGCAAAGTTATTACTCAACGAGTTAGACCTTGATATGCCAACCTGTGCCACAAGCTGCCAAATACAACACGGTGTGTTAAAAATCACCATTCGGCGGGTAATGATTTGGAGACCGTTCTTCTTCATAAATCCGCTTTCCTTTACGTTACCTCGATTTTTCGCCTGTCCTCATTTGTCTTCGCAAACGCCTTATTGACAGGCATTACGAAGACATTTGTCCCTTTTTATTCGTCTTTTCCAGAGATTTTATTTAATTTTGCACTACTAATATAAAACACTCAAAATGATGAAGAAAATACTGTTACTCGGTTCCGGAGAACTAGGAAAAGAATTTGTAATTTCAGCTCAACGTAAAGGCCAGCACATCATTGCTTGCGACTCCTATGCAGGAGCACCGGCTATGCAAGTGGCCGATGAATTTGAAATATTCGATATGCTGAACGGTGAAGAATTGGAACGCGTAGTGAAGAAGCATCGTCCGGACATTATCGTTCCGGAGATTGAGGCAATTCGCACAGAACGTTTATACGACTTCGAAAAAGAAGGCATTCAGGTAGTTCCCAGTGCTCGTGCCGTGAACTTCACCATGAACCGTAAAGCCATTCGCGACCTTGCCGCCCAAGAACTCGGACTGAAAACAGCCAAATACTTCTATGCCAAAACCCTGGAAGAACTGAAAGAAGCTGCCGATAAAATCGGTTTCCCTTGTGTCGTTAAACCGTTGATGTCTTCTTCCGGCAAAGGACAATCGCTTGTGAAAAGTGCCGACGAACTCGAACACGCCTGGGAATACGGATGCAGTGGCAGTCGTGGCGATATCCGTGAGCTTATCATTGAAGAATTTATCAAGTTCGACAGCGAAATCACCCTGCTCACCGTTACCCAAAAGAACGGTCCTACCCTCTTCTGCCCTCCCATCGGACACGTGCAGAAAGGTGGCGACTATCGTGAAAGTTTCCAGCCCGCACATATTGATCCCGCCCATTTGAAAGAAGCGGAAGAGATGGCCGAAAAAGTAACCCGTGCATTGACAGGCGCAGGACTTTGGGGAGTTGAGTTCTTCCTAAGCCACGAGAACGGAGTTTATTTCTCCGAACTTTCTCCTCGTCCGCATGATACTGGCATGGTGACATTGGCGGGTACACAAAACCTGAATGAGTTCGAGCTACATTTACGTGCCGTACTCGGTCTGCCTATTCCCGGCATCAAACAAGAACGGATAGGCGCAAGCGCTGTGATCCTTTCCCCGATTGCCAGCCAGGAACGCCCGCAATATCGTGGCATGGAAGAAGTGACGAAAGAAGAAGATACCTACCTCCGCATATTCGGCAAACCGTTTACCCGCGTCAACCGCCGCATGGGAGTAGTGCTTTGCTATGCTCCGCTGAATGCCGATTTGGATGCCCTGCGTGATAAGGCCAAGAGAATTGCCGAGAAAGTAGAGGTTTATTAAAACCGGAAGGAAAATAAGAAATCATGGAGAATTAGAAGAATAATAGAGAAAATAAAAAGAGGGTGTCCACGGATACCCTCTTTTTATTTTCTTTATAAAAAACTACCGCCTATCATTTCTTGCTCAAAAAACGCTTTGCCAAATACTTACGTAAAGGTTCGTCATAGAATTTCAAGCTTAGATAAGCCAGTACAATGCACAATGCATAAACACATAAAGCTACCTGCCAAGTCTCACCCAGCGTATAGAGTTGATTTTTAATCAGCCATGCATAGAACAGATACATCAACGGATAGTGTATCACGTAGATCGGATAAGATATATCTCCCAAGAACTTACATATCTGTGTTGACTGCTTATCCGTCGTACTTCCCGACGCACCCAGCCACACAAGGATAGGAAAAGCAATGACAATGCAAAACGCTTCATACACACCGTTCGTACAAACCGGCTCTGCACCCTCCAAATAAGGAACGGAAAACAGGGCAATCAATGCAAGGGTACATATCCAGAAAGCGCCTTTCACTTTCACAGGTTTGAAGTTGCGGGATAAAAGCATACCTAAAGAGAAAGGGAAAAGCATTCTCAATGATCCGCCCAGAAAGTTCACGCCATCCAACGTCCATCCTACCCCAATGTTTCCATAAGTGGAGACATCAAAAATGGCGAACAACGTCAACGCCACCCCCAGCAATACCACCATCACAGCCAACGCCTTATTAGACAGACGGCGAATGAATAACGCATAAAGGATATTGCCTATATACTCGAAAAACAACGACCAGCACGGCCCGTTCAACGGAAACATCTCGCCATTGCCACGAACCTCATAGCCCGCACCCGGCATGGCAGGAATGAAAAATATCGTGCAAAGAAGAGACAACATCACCATGGATATGGCAACGTGCGTTCCATCCCATTGCACAGAACCCTGAATGCAGAACGTGATAGCTCCCAGAACAGCCCCCAGAACAACCATAGGATGAAGACGTATCAACCGGCGTTTAAAGAAATCTTTCATGGTGAGACTCTTACCCCAACGGTCGTCGTAAGCGTAACCGATCACAAAACCCGAAAGGATAAAAAAGAAATCCACGGCTAAATATCCGTGATTCAGAGTTTCAATAGCACTATTACCGGCAAAAGCGAAGCCCTCGAATACGTGATACCATATCACCATAAAAGCTGCCACACCGCGAAGTCCGTCAAGAAGTTCATAATGAGCCTTAGTATCTGAAAAGGCTGAAGCAGAAATGTTCGACATTTGTTTTTCTATTAGTAAGTTAGTATTTTCAGAAGGCAAAGATACGGTTTGCGCTACGAAGTTTCTTTGCTCTAAAGCAAAAAAGCCCGGCTAATCGCTATTTTTTAGCACGTACCCGGCTAAGGGTATAGATGGAAATGCCCAGAAAGGCAGCCACATATTTCAGTTTCACTCGGTTTATCAGTCCGGGATAGCGACGGTTGAACTGTTCGTAACGTTCTTTGGGCGAAAGTTGAAGGCGCTCCACAAACATATGGCTAAGCTCCTTATTCACATTCTGATGCAGGATTCTTCCCCAGTTGGCTATGTCGATATATGTTTCGTAAAGGACATTCAGCTTGTCGATGTGGATGACGTAGATTTTGCAATCGGAAAGCGTTTCAACGCTTTCTACCGATGGTTGCTGATAGTAGAGCGAATCCATGCCGAACGTAACGTCGCCCTCCTGACTGAACCACGTAGTGGTGTCCTCTCCGTTGTGGTGGAATACGGAACGGGTGATACCCTCTTCAATAAAATAAACCAGACGGTCTGTGACGCCTGACTGAACGATACGGGTATCTTTGGGATAATACCTTAATTCCATATTCGCCTGAAGCGCTTGAAGTGCTTCGTCGGAAACCGGATAGATTTGCTTGATTTTACGAATGATATTTTCCATTTGGGGGAATGGTGTATTGGGAGTTAATGACGTACTTTAGGATATTTATTATTAAAACGGAAACCAAGACCGAGCATCAGATAATTAGGGGTCTGGAAATTCTGGAGATTGTAACCAATGTGAAGGAATGAACTCCGGGTGACATTGATCTTCAACGCAAAGACCTGATACAGTCCGCGTAAATCGCCACGCCCCAGCACATTCGTTCCCAAACCGACACCGATGGTAAAAAACGGCATCACGTATTCGGCCCGTCCGGAAAGTCCCAACGCAAGCTGATGCTGAATGCCCGGCACGAGAAATTTACGACGGGAGGAACCGCTGCCTGCATCGTACTCCACCAGCGCATCTTCGGTGTATACATTGGCACTACCGTCATAGACACCATCCAGCGAAATCCCGAAACGAAACTTATAGTTGAGGTTATACATCGGAGCAAAGTTGAATCCCGCTACGGGATAGCTGCCCGGTGATGCAATCTGTTTCTCGCCTACATAGACACCTTTGCGGCGCCACGAGCCGAACAACACAAGGTCATAACTGATGTGTCGCGGAAAACGGGGAACGTAGGGATGAACCAATGATTTAGTGAGATCGGCTTCTTCCCGGTTGAAGTTGTACACCAGTCCGATTTTCGCTCCGGTGGTGTTGATACCTGCATTGGGAAACTTGGTGTTGCCGTTGGAGAAATGCGTGAAGTCTCCGCCGATGATAAAGTCGAAATAACGGGAAAGCGACCAGTTAAGGTAGATACCTGCGTTGAGGTAGGCATTCACCCGTGAACCTACGGCTCCGTTGTAGGAGTTGTAATCGTTGTCATAAGGCTGCCATCCGGCAGAGATACCGAAGTTCCATTCGTAATTGAGCGAAAGGCGGGGATGGAAACGGGCAATGCGTGCACCTTGAAAGACGTAGAACGTCATCGGATCGCCCAACTGCTTTTTATCGCCAAAGGTGGTGAAGGCCAAGCCGAAACCTTGATAAGCTCCGCCATAGATACGGTCGGCACAGGTGTTGGGACGATACTTGAAAGAGTATTTCAGATGAGCGGCAAATGAACTCCGAATGGGTTTCCACCGTTCGTTCTCACCTTGCAGGAAAGGATTGGTGGGGAATACGTATTGTGGCCGCGCCTCTATCCCCAACCGGTGAATGAAAGGTTGGTCTGCCTCCTGCGCACAAAGCGAAGTGAAGGGGAAAAGCAAGGCGGAACAGATTACAACGATTTCCCATCCGGGTATCTTTACTCTCATATAATAGTCTGGTTTGTCTTTTCAGAACGGAAGTTACAAATGGAGCTTCTCAATGAACTGTGCCACATGATAGCCGTCCATCAATCCATGATGGCAGGTTACGGAAACGGGCATCATCAGTCTTTCTCCGTCGCGGAAGTACTTTCCAGTGGAGATTTTGGGAACACTGTCGCCCGAACGCATATTGGTGGGGTGCTTCATGTCGGTGAATGAGAGCCACGGCACTGCCGAATAATGTATGGCATTGGGATGGAAAGTGCCTCCTTTGTTGAGTCCCGTAGTGGCTTGCAAACGTTCCATCTCTGCTTTTGCCCGACGGATAAAGACGAGTTCGTCCGGATCGTATTCAAAGGCGGCAAAAGAAAAAGTATGGTCGGCACGACCTACAGTGGCTTCGGGCAGAAGGCTGTCATAGCACACCACCTTATCACCTTCGATGCGGTAACGGAATTCTTCTACCGCAGCAGCGGCAGTCGTTATCCGGTGGAGGACTAACAGGGAAAAGGATATACCTTTGGCTTTGGCTTCCTGATACGTGCGCGTACAGTCTACCTGAACGGTCACTCCGAAAAACGGATCGTCAAAAGCACTGAAATGTTCGTAATGTTCTCTTCTGTTCCAAGTAGCAATATCGATGATCTTCTCTATTTGATTCATTCTAAACACTCTTTTTTAAGTTTCACCACAGAGGGCACAGAGGACACTGAGATTTTATAGAAATTTTATAGAACTTTTTCACCGGATTAATGCAATTGATTCCATTGCTTCCGGTCTTACCTTACCGAAAAAACTCTGTGTCCTTTGTGTCCTCTATGTGAATAAATTACTGATGTTGCTCACGCAACAGGTCGTTCACAGTTTTTACCGGGTTGAAAGTGGAAAGCGGCACTTCTACAAAAACAGTGTTCCAATCACTCATCGCACCATTCCACAAACCGGGAAGTTCGAGGGCTTTCAGTTCCTTGCCGTTTTTCGACTTGTAAGAGATAAAGCCGGTCGCCTTGTCTACGTATTTCACCAAGTCGAACTTATGACCTTTATAATCACGCACGGCACATACCAAGTCTACCGGATTGAAGTGCGTACCCTTCTCGAACATTTCTTTCTTCTCCGGATCGTCCATGTCGATCTGTGAGCTTTCGAGGATTTGCAGGGAGATAGTTCCGTCTCTGTTATAAGCAAGGAACGGACCGCCACCCGGTTCACCCACATTCTTCACCATTCCGCAAACGCGCATCGGACGATTCAGTTTGTTCTTCAAGTAAATAGCAAGCACAGAATCTTCGAGGTCTTTCGTTTCCGGATTCTTGCAGAAAAGTTTCTTTTGCAGGAATTGCAGCATTTCCATCATCTGTTCGTGCGTATATTTTCCGCTATCGAGCAGTTCGAGATATTCGAATGCCTGTTTTTGTAAGGTAACGAGTACACCGGCAATCAGTTTTTTATAAGTAACGGTGTCCGCTTTCAGTTTATCGGGAACTACATTGTCGATGTTCTTGATGAAGATAACATCCGCATCGAGATCGTTCAGATTCTCGATCAATGCTCCATGACCACCCGGACGGAACAAGAGTTTGCCGTTATCACGGAACGGCTGGTTGTCCATATCAGCGGCAATCGTATCGGTACTCGGCTTCTGTTCGGAGAAGGTGATATAATAATCCACTCCATAACGTTTGGCAAACTCACCGGCTTTCTCTTCCACCAGTTTCTTGAAAAGTTCGCGGTGTTCGGTAGACACGGTGAAATGTACGTTCACTTTGCCACTCTTTCCGGCTGCATACATGGCGCCTTCAGCCAAATGTTCCTCTAATGGAGTGCGTGCGCCTTCGGGATATTTATGGAATTTGAGCAGACCTTTCGGCAGTGCACCATAATTCAAGCCGGCAGTTTCGAGCAATGCGGATACCACAACTTTATAATTGCCTTCTTCCATCAACCCGGCGATATTCTTCCCGGTAATGCGTCGGCAAGCTGCATCGAGATCGTCATAAAAAGCAAAATCCTTGATACCGGCAAAGAATGCTTGTTCAAACTTGGTTGTCGGTTTGTCATAATCCGCAGAAAGGAACTCGAATAGGTTCTTGAACATACGACTTGCAGCACCCGAAGCCGGTACGAACTTTACAATCGTCTTATCCGTATTTGTATATGCGTCCCACGCTGCCAGATAAGCTTTCTGTTCTTCTGCATTGGGAGCCAATATACCTCTTTCAATGGAAGCAGCCGCATCCAGTTTCAGATAAGGGAAACCTGTCTGGAAGCAAGCCAGTTGCTCTGCTATTTGCGCTTCCGTAATGCCTTTCTTGGCAAGCAACTCTTTGTCCTGTGTCGTTATCATAATATCTAATTTTATTAATTGATGCCCAAAAATACAAAATGTTATTTACTTCTTGCCGAATAACCAATAAAAAAAGTAATTTTACATCGAATTAACAAGATTGAATATGGACGACTTTTTTACATCAGAGGAAAAAAAGGAGCTTTTTTCACTCTATCGGCACTTGATGCAATCTGCCGGAGACAGTATTTCCTGGAAGGATTGCCAAAAATTAAAGAATCATCTTATCAAAGCTGCCCAATGTAACGGGCTGCAACGCAATAACTTCGGGATGAATCCCGTTATCAAAGATCTGCAAACGGCAGTCATCGTAGCCGAAGAAATCGGAATGAAAGGTTCGTGCCTTATCGGTATCATGCTGCACGAGATTGTAAAAACGCATATTCTGTCTATCGACGAGGTAAGCGTGGAATACGGAGAGGATGTGGCAAGTATCATCAAGGGATTGGTGAAAACGAATGAGTTGTATGCGAAGAGCCCGGCAATAGAGTCGGAAAATTTCCGTAACCTCCTGCTATCCTTTGCTGAAGATATGCGTGTGATCCTGATTATGATAGCCGACCGTGTGAATGTAATGCGCCAAATCAAGGATACGGGAAACGAGGAAGACCGGATAAAGGTGGCCAACGAGGCTGCTTATCTGTATGCTCCGTTGGCACATAAGCTGGGGCTCTATAAGCTGAAATCGGAATTGGAAGACTTATCGCTGAAATACACACAACGGGATACTTATTATTTTATAAAGGATAAGTTGAACGAGACGAAGGCGTCACGTGACAAGTATATCGCTGCCTTTATCGAACCGATCAAGAAGAAAGTGACGGAAGCGGGCTTGAAGTTCGACATCAAGGGACGTACCAAATCCATTCATTCGATATGGAACAAGATACAGAAGCAGAAAACCCCGTTTGAGGGTATTTATGATCTGTTCGCTATCCGCATTATCCTGGATTCGGAACCTGACCCGGCAAAAGAAAAGCAGGAATGCTGGCAGGTATATTCTATCGTGACGGATATGTATCAGCCTAACCCGAAGCGTCTGCGTGACTGGCTGTCGATTCCGAAAAGCAACGGTTACGAGTCATTGCATATCACCGTAATGGGACCGGAAGGGAAATGGGTGGAAGTACAGATACGTACCCGCCGCATGGATGAGATTGCCGAACGGGGACTGGCCGCGCACTGGAGATATAAAGGTATCAAAGGAGAAACGGGCCTGGACGAATGGCTGACTTCGGTACGAGAGGCGTTGGAGAATGCAGACAACGACTCAATGAAGATGATGGATCAGTTCAAGATGGATCTTTACGAGGACGAGGTTTTCGTGTTCACTCCTAAAGGGGATTTGTTCAAGTTGGCAAAAGGGGCTACGGTACTCGACTTTGCCTTTCATATCCATAGCAAACTGGGATGCAAATGTATCGGCGCTAAAGTAAACGGCAAGAATGTCCAACTGAAGCAGAAGTTGAACAGTGGCGACCAGGTGGAAATCATGACTTCAAATACCCAGACTCCGAAGCAGGATTGGCTGAACATCGTAACTACCTCCAAAGCCCGCACGAAGATACGGCAGGCGCTCAAAGAAATGGTGGCACGCCAACATGACTTTGCAAAGGAAACACTTGAACGAAAATTCAAAAACCGCAAACTGGAATATGATGAAGCGACCATGATGCGCCTCATCAAGCGTCTGGGCTTTAAAAACGTGACGGAGTTCTATCAGAAGATCGCTGACGGTGTGCTGGATGTAAACGAGATTCTGGACAAATATGTGGAGCAGCAGAAACGGGACAACGACACGCGCGACGAAATAGTCTACCGCAGTGCTGAAGGGTACAACCTGCAAGCGGCACAGGAAGAAACTACCTCCAAAGAGGATGTGCTCGTAATCGACCAGAATCTAAAAGGATTAGAATTCAAGTTGGCAAAATGTTGTAACCCTATCTATGGCGACGATGTATTCGGTTTCGTAACGGTAAGCGGCGGGATAAAGATTCACCGGGCAGACTGCCCGAACGCCAATCAGATGCGTGAACGTTTTGGTTATCGGATTGTGAAAGCCCGTTGGGCAGGCAAGTCGGAAGGGACACAGTATCCCATTACGCTGCGCGTCGTAGGGCACGATGATATCGGCATTGTGACGAATATTACTTCTATCATATCTAAGGAAAATGGAATCACACTACGCTCCATAGGAATCGATTCAAACGACGGACTGTTCTCCGGTACACTAACGGTCATGGTTGGAGATACAGGTCGCCTGGAAGCGCTGATCAAAAAGCTAAGAACAGTGAAAGGAGTGAAACAAGTGAGCCGGAACTAGTTTTTTTCACCACAGATTAACACAGATTCTCACAGATTAAAAAGACAAGTACAGTATAGCCACTCCGAAAGGACTGAGTTCAAAATAAATTGCATTAATTTGCACAATCCTGCATTTTGCCTTTTCTTTCTTTAATCTATGAAAATCTGTGTTAATCTGTGGTGAAGAATTCTATCGCACTTTCTTCCTTTTATAATAAGGATAAGTCACCAAAACAAAGAATATCAAAGCTATCGAAGCTACTATCTGACCGATATGAAGCATTTTGTCTGTATCCAACTCCATACAGCAGGCAGCTGCGATACCTAAAGAAATACCCATTTCACTAGCCAATAAATGAGTGGTATTTGCAGTTCCCCGTTGACAATGATGGGATAGCTTCACGAACATAATCAGGAACTCCGGCATGATAAAGCCTAATCCAAGTCCCAGGAGTATGGAAGAAACGCCTATCGGAGTACTATTCAACAATGATATGGCAAGAATCTCTAGTCCAAGCCCCATAATTACCAGTCTCAATGTTTTTTCTTTCAGGAAAAAGAGACGAGCAAACAAGAGAGATACCAAGTAACCGCCCCCCACTCCTACAAAGAAAGGCACTGAAACACCTGTATTTCCCAAAATGGAATCATTCAGGAAAGGATGTACAAGAGGCATCAGCAATCCCGGAACAAACGTAATCAGAATCATATTGATAGCCGGAATCCAACTACGTAACAGTAGAAAACGGTCAAAAGAATAGAGTCTGGTGACAATCGGTGCACGGAAAGGTACATATATTCCCGATACGACAAGAATCCCTAACACTCCGGCAATAACGGATACGTACAGCAAATTCCGGATTGGATAACTCTGATAAAGCCAGACTCCGAGAACGATACCTAGAATCATTCCCAAACGGGCTACCCACGAAAAACTGACATTCCCTGCACTACGGAGCGTAGAGTTGGTGATATCGATAGCCAACGTGATACCCGCAGTAGTGGCTACACCGAACGCCAATCCTTGTACAGTGCTTAACAGGATAAGTTCCGTAAGGTTCGTCACAAACGCATAGCCTACCGTCGCTACCACCATAAGAGCGAAAGCATATATACATACGTGCTTCCGTTTGTAAGCGTCCACCAAATAGGCATGGAAAGGACCGATCAGGAACATTCCCAATGTAAAAAAAAGAAAGATTACTCCTGTCTGTGCCACCGGCACTCCGAGACGGTCTGCCATCTCAACGGAGAGTACCGGAAATAACACATACAAGGACACAAACAACAGCAAATTAGCTATACATATCCGTATAAAATGTGCTGTCCACAATGTAACTGCCATATATTGCTTTAATATTGTTCCTTCTCGTTGGGGAAGTAGCAGTTCTTTACGTCGGACACATAACGACTGATAGCATCGGTCATCACTGTGTACAAATCGGCATAACGACGCAAGAAACGGGGACGGAAACCATTATTCATGCCCAACATATCCTGAATCACCAACACCTGACCATCTACATGTCCACCGGCACCGATACCAATAATAGGTATAGTCAACTCACCGGCTACACGTTCTGCAAGGGTTGCGGGAATCTTTTCAAGAACAATAGCGAAACAACCTGCTTCTTCCAGCAAATGGGCGTCACGAATCAATTTCTCCGCTTCGGCGTCATCTTTGGCGCGCACGGTATAGGTTCCGTATTTGTTGATAGACTGCGGCATTAGTCCCAAATGTCCCATCACCGGAATACCTGCACCGACAATGCGTCTCACCGTATCGATGATTTCTTCTCCGCCTTCCATCTTCAAAGCGTCAGCATGACTTTCTTTCATGATGCGGATAGCGGAAGCAAGACCTTCCATCTCGTTGCCTTGATAGGAACCGAAAGGCATATCCACCACCACCATAGCACGTTTTACACCACGTACCACAGATTTTGCATGGTAGATCATCTGGTCAAGCGTGATAGGCAATGTAGTCACGTTACCTGCCATTACATTGGAAGCGGAATCGCCTACAAGGATTACGTCTATCCCCGCACCGTCCACAATCTGCGCCATCGTGTAATCGTAGGAAGTAAGCATTGAAATCTTTTCGCCTCTCTGTTTCATTTCAACCAAGCGATGTGTCGTCACCTTTCTTGTGTCATCTGATATATAACCAGCCATTTCTTTCTAATTAAAAATTATAAATTAAAAATTAAAATCGGGGCAGCATTGGCGCTACCCGAAAATCGGGGGCAAAGTTATAACATTTAATTCATAACAGAGAAGGAAATGCAAAAAATCCTCTCAATCCCTTGTCAGAGACAGCAATTTCTCATAACTCATTCCGGTAAAGTCATCCATTATATAATGTGCTTTTCCGGTAATGGCTTCTCGAGAATTGGTTGTAGCGAGACCGATCACGGTTGCACCGGAAGTCATTCCCGCCTGCAGACCATGAAAAGAATCTTCAAAGACGTATGTGTTTTCTGGAGTAGCTCCAAATACTTCCATCCCTAGAAGGAAACAATCGGGAGCAGGTTTGGAACGGGCAAACATCTCTCCGGTAAGAATACGGTCTACCATTGCCGGAAACTCGGGATGAGCATTGTAGACGTTCTGCATCTTCTCTTCATTAGAGCTGGTTACTACGGCTATCTTCACACCATGACGGCGGAGTTCGGCGATAAAAGCTTCCACTCCGGGAATATATTCATAGGACATCTGTTTCTCAAAAACATTGAGGTCTGCCGTGATTTTCTGCCGGGCTTCCGGAAGAGCTGAAAAGTATTTCTCGTAGATTTGCGTCAGCGTCTGCCCTTTGATACGGCGTCCGAAATCTTCCTCATTCAGATATTTACGTCCCTGCTCGTCCCAAAAGACGGTGTACTGTGTTTCCGTATCCATAATAACACCGTCAAAGTCGAACAGCGCTGCAATTGTTTTCGTTGTATTCATATGAAACTTTCTTTTTACCTAAAACGTTAAACCTTGTGTATCTATGCCTGCAAAGTTCCGAATAATCATCGAATCAGACAAATAATTTGTACCTTTGCAATGCTAAAAAAAACGTAACGGACGTTTTTATCCAACAAATCGACTTTTATTTATCCAACGAATCGACCAACGTATGAGCAAGAACGACCCACATATCTTAGGAAAGGAAAGTATCGGCAAGTTACTGCTACAATATTCCATTCCTGCCATTATCGGAATGACGATTACTTCTATCTACAACATTATTGACAGTATCTTCATCGGACATGGTGTGGGGGCAATGGCCATTGCAGGACTGGCTATCAGTTTCCCTCTGATGAATCTCGTAGTCGCTTTCTGTACATTGGTATCGGCAGGCGGATCAACCCTTGCCTCTATTCGATTGGGACAAAAGGATCTGAAAGGTGCTACGGAAATTCTGTCACACACGCTTATGCTTTGTATCACCAATTCTGTCTTCTTCGGAATATTGTCCTTTATCTTTCTCGATGATATCCTGCTGTTTTTCGGTGCCAGTCACGACACACTTCCATACGCACGCAGTTTCATGCAGGTAATCTTGTTGGGAACTCCTATTACTTATACAATGATAGGATTGAACAATGTGATGCGCGCTACCGGGTATCCGAAGAAAGCAATGCTTACCTCGATGGTGACGGTAGTTGCCAATATCATCCTCGCCCCTATTTTTATCTTCCACTTTGAATGGGGAATGCGGGGAGCTGCTACGGCAACGGTTATTTCACAGCTTATCGGCATGGTATGGGTGGTAAATCACTTCATGCAGAAAGAGAGTACAGTGCACTTCGAAGGAACAATCTGGAAGATGAAAGGGAGAATCGTAGAGAGCATTTTCGCTATCGGCATGTCACCTTTCCTAATGAATGTTTGCGCTTGCATTATTGTCATTATTATCAATAATAGTCTACAGGAACACGGAGGAGACATGGCTATCGGCGCGTATGGTATCATCAACCGGCTGCTGACTCTTTACGTAATGATTGTATTAGGATTGACGATGGGAATGCAGCCGATTGTCGGCTATAACTTCGGAGCACAGAAACTTAATCGCGTCAAACAGACTTTACGACTGGGAATTCTTTCAGGAGTGGTTATCACTAGTAGCGGATTTCTGATTTGCGAACTATTCCCTCATGCCGTATCAGCTCTCTTCACAGACAGTGACGAATTGATTGATCTGGCAGTAGAAGGGCTTCGCTTGGCAGTACTTATGTTCCCATTCGTAGGAGCACAGATTGTTATCGGTAACTTCTTCCAAAGTATCGGAAAAGCGAAAATAAGCATTTTCTTATCCCTGACGCGACAGTTGCTTTATCTTCTGCCCTGCCTGTTGCTTTTCCCGAATTGGTGGGGATTGAAAGGTATTTGGATCAGTATGCCGGTGTCGGATGCATTAGCCTTTATCACAGCAGTAATCAGCTTGATGATATATATTAAAAAGGTATCGAAACAACAGCCGATAGCTGAATAAAGGATAGTTACTGTTCATTTTCTCATTTTTATTGTTCAATCAGTCCTAATTAGGGATTTATCAATTGCCCATCCGATTGAAAACTCTATATTTGCATAAAGTTTTCAAAACTACAAACGATTAAACTATGTTGAGAAAGAATTTATATGGGCTTTTATCGTGCCTGTTTCTCGCAGGATGCGGTATGATAGATTACCATCCGTACGATGTCCGCATCAGTGGTGAGACAAATGTCAATGCACATAATATGGAAAAGATAGAAGCAAATTGCAAAGGCAAAACTACAATCCGTTTTGCTGCAATGGGAGATTCACAACGTTGGTATGACGCAACGGAGGACTTCGTAAAAGAGATCAATAAACGGGATGATATTGACTTTGTAATCCATGGAGGAGATATGAGTGATTTTGGAGTGACCAAAGAGTTTCTCTGGCAACGGGATATCATGAACGGGTTAAAAGTACCTTATGTAGCCCTTATAGGAAATCATGATTGTCTGGGAACAGGAGAAGAAACTTATAAAGCAGTATTCGGCCCTACCAACTTCTCTTTTATAGCAGGCAAGGTGAAGTTCGTCTGTCTCAATACAAACGCTTTAGAGTATGACTACTCCGAGCCCATTCCAAACTTCACCTTTATGGAAGAAGAGATAACAAACAGAAGTGATGAATTTGAAAAAAGCGTAGTATGTATGCATGCACGCCCATTTACAGGCGTATTCAATGATAATGTGGCAAAGGTTTTCCAGCACTATGTCACTCAGTATAAGGGCCTACAGTTTTGCACGGCTGCACATACCCATCATTTTCGGGATGACATACTCTTTGATGATGGAATACATTATATAACCAGTGATTGTATGGATTACCGTACTTATCTGGTATTCACTATAACTCCGGAAAGCACCTCTGAAAATCCTGATTATGAATTGGTTGAATACTAAATACATTTTATGGACGGGAGTATTATCAATACTTCTCTCTATCTCCGGTCCGGTCTCGGCTACTTACAGAACAGATACAATTATCAACACGTATAAAGCCGATTCATTGCGTTTCATCATCAAGGCTGACTCAATTATCGCCTTCCAAGCCGGAGATTCTTTATTTACGATTATCAAAGCAGACTCCGTATTGCCCGCTGCATCGAAAAAAGTTAAACATACCCGTTACGATAAACGGGTTCACCGTTTCCGCAGAAATTGGGAACGAATCATTCCTACCCACTCTAAGATACAGTTTGCCGGCAACATGGGATTACTTTCTTTTGGTACGGGATGGGATTATGGAAAACATAATCAATGGGAGACTGATTTATTGCTTGGATTTATCCCGAAGTATTCTTCAAAAAAGGCTAAAATAACCATGACTCTTAAACAAAACTACATGCCGTGGAGTATTAATATAGGAAAAGGATTCTCTACAGAACCCCTTACTTGTGGCCTATACATGAATACCGTATTTGGGGATCAGTTTTGGGTAAATGAACCGGAACGCTATCCAAAAGGTTATTATGGTTTTTCAAGCAAAGTACGTTTTCACATTTTCATGGGACAACGCCTGACTTACGATATTGACCCGCAACGCAGGTTTCTAGCCAAGTCCGTAACATTTTTCTATGAAATCAGTACTTGTGATCTTTATGTGGTCAGTGCTGCTACTAACAGCTATCTGCGTCCTCGTGATTATCTCAGCTTGTCTTTCGGACTAAAATTCCAATGGTTATAAACAAAATTACAATGACTTATAATGATGATACATACCCTCACCAACAATCCGCTATTTCGGGGAATTACTCCGGAAAAACTCTCTGCCAACCTGGAAGAAGTTAGTTTTCACGCCCGTTCATATAAGAAAGGGGAAATCCTGGCACGGCAAGGAGACGTATGCAATCGTCTTATAATCTTGATAAAAGGAAGTGTGCGCGGAGAAATGATCGATTACTCGGGACGGCTTATCAAAGTAGAGGATATAGCTGCGCCAAGAGCACTCGCTCCTTTATTTCTGTTCGGTGAGGACAACCGTTATCCGGTAGAAGTAACAGCCAACGAGTTGACCGAGGTTATCGAACTTCCCAAACCAAGCGTTTTGAATCTCTTTCGCAAGAACGAACAATTTTTGGAGAACTATATGAATCTTTCCGCCAACTATGCCCGTACTTTGTCGGATAAACTTTTCTTTATGTCATTCAAAACGATTCGACAGAAACTGGCTTCTTACCTGCTTCGGCTCTACAAACAGCAACAACAATCATACATTATCCTCGACCGTTCACAACAGGAATTGAGTGATTACTTCGGAGTATCCCGCCCTTCCCTCGCCCGTGAACTGGCACATATGCAGGAAGACGGATTATTGATAGCCGACCGTAAACATATCACTATTTTACAGAAAGAAGAACTAGTCCGGCTTATCCAATAATGAGTATTCAGACAAAAAATATTCATTGTTGTAACATTAGTTACAGAATCACGTAAAACCTTTGCCCTACTTTTGCGTTCAATAAACTGAAAGACTAATTAAAACGTAAAAGTTATGAGTATGTTTTGTTATCAATGTCAAGAGACAGCAATGGGTACAGGTTGTACCTTGAAAGGAGTATGTGGTAAAACATCCGAAGTGGCTAACCTGCAAGACTTACTACTTTTTGTAGTACGGGGAATCGCTGTATACAACGAACATCTGCGCAAAGAAGGACATCCTTCGGAAAAAGCAGACCAATTTATCTACGATGCACTGTTCATCACCATCACTAACGCCAACTTTGACAAAGAGGCCATCACCCGGAAAATCAAAGAAGGACTGAAACTGAAAAAAGAGCTCGGTAGCAAAGTAACTATAAAAAATGCTCCTGATGAATGTCTTTGGGAAGGCAGTGAGAAGGAATTTGAGGAGAAATCCAAAACCGTAGGTGTACTCCGCACTCCTGACGAAGATATTCGCTCATTAAAGGAATTGGTACATTATGGACTAAAAGGTATGGCTGCATACGTGGAACATGCACATAATCTCGGTTATCAATCTCCGGAAATCTTCGCTTTTATGCAATATGCATTAGCCGAATTAACCCGCAACGACATCACAGTAGAAGAATTAGTTCAATTGACTTTGGAAACAGGTAAACATGGAATATCCGCTATGGCACAACTGGATAAAGCCAATACTAGCAGTTACGGTAACCCCGAAATCACAGAAGTAAACATCGGTGTACATAACAATCCGGGAATTCTCATTAGCGGACACGATCTGAAAGATATCGAAGAATTGTTGAAACAGACCGAAGGTACCGGAGTAGATGTATACACCCACAGTGAAATGCTCCCCGCACACTACTACCCTCAACTGAAGAAATATAAACATCTGGTCGGAAATTACGGAAACGCCTGGTGGAAACAGAAAGAAGAATTTGAGAGCTTCAATGGTCCTATCTTATTCACAAGCAACTGTATCGTTCCTCCACGTGCGAACGCCACCTACAAAGACCGTATCTACATTACAGGTGCATGTGGTCTGGAAGGAGCACACTATATTCCTGAACGTAAAGACGGAAAGCCCAAAGATTTCTCCGCACTGATCGCCCATGCCAAACAGTGCCAACCACCGGTAGCCATCGAAAGCGGAACGCTTATCGGAGGCTTCGCCCATGCACAAGTGACAGCTTTGGCAGATAAAGTAGTGAATGCTGTAAAAAGCGGAGCTATCCGCAAATTCTTTGTAATGGCAGGCTGCGACGGGCGCATGAAAAGCCGCGAATATTATACGGAATTTGCCCGAAAACTGCCGAACGACACGGTTATATTGACCGCCGGCTGTGCAAAATACCGATACAATAAATTGGCTTTGGGAGACATTAACGGTATTCCCCGCGTATTGGATGCTGGACAATGTAACGACAGTTACTCATTGGCAGTCATTGCCCTGAAATTAAAGGAAATATTCGGATTGGATGATGTCAATAAACTCCCTATCGTCTACAATATTGCCTGGTATGAACAGAAAGCAGTAATTGTATTATTAGCTTTATTGGCATTGGGAGTGAAGAATATCCATTTAGGACCGACTCTTCCCGCCTTCCTTTCACCAAACATAAAGAATGTACTGATAGAACAATTCGGTATCGGCGGAATCAGCACCGTAGACGAAGATATCATGAAGTTCTTGTCATAAGTATTTATCCTAAATATTCAGCAATCAGGCTCGAATCATGCAGATCGCATCATTCGAGCCTGTTTTCATATTCTCACAATTAGCTATTTCCGAGTATCAGATTGACCTTTTTAGACAATTTAACTACCATTTTTGACAAAAATACATCAAAACAGGTATTTCATTTGTTGCTAAATATATGTAACTTCGCACGGTGAAAAATAATGCGACATTCTTATAACTTTATAATATATAGCATATGATATTTACAGCAGAAAACACCTTACTTATCGGTTCTATCTTACTTTTCGTCAGCATTGTTGTTGGAAAAACCGGATACCGTTTCGGCGTACCTACTTTGTTACTGTTCCTCGTTGTAGGAATGGCATTCGGAAGTGACGGACTCGGTCTTCAATTCCATAATGCCAAAGAAGCCCAATTTATCGGTATGGTTGCCTTGAGTATCATCCTTTTCTCAGGAGGTATGGACACGAAATTCAAAGAAATCAAACCTATTTTAGGACCGGGTATCGTCTTATCCACTGTCGGAGTATTGCTCACAGCTCTTTTTACGGGGCTCTTCATTTGGTGGCTATCCGGTATGAGTTGGACGAACATTTATTTGCCTATCACCACTTCCCTATTGTTGGCCTCTACCATGTCTTCCACAGATTCGGCTTCGGTCTTCGCTATTCTCCGTTCGCAAAAGATGAATCTGAAGCACAACTTACGTCCCATGCTGGAGTTGGAAAGTGGAAGTAATGACCCGATGGCTTATATGCTTACCATTGTTCTGATACAGTTTATCCAATCAGCGGGTATGGGAGTCGGCTCTATTGCCGCTTCTTTTATCATTCAGTTTATCGTAGGGGCTGCTGCAGGATATATACTCGGGAAACTGGCTATCCGAATGCTGAACAAGCTTAATATCGATAACCAGGCATTATATCCTATCCTGCTATTGGCATTCGTTTTCTTCACTTTCTCCATCACCGATTTAATGAAAGGTAATGGATATCTGGCTGTATACATCGCCGGTATGATGGTGGGTAATAATAAAATTATGCACCGTAAGGAGATTTATACGTTCATGGACGGACTTACCTGGCTGTTCCAGATCATTATGTTCCTCTGTCTGGGATTGCTAGTCAATCCTCACGAAATGCTAGAAGTAGCCGCTGTCGCTCTGCTGATCGGTGTATTCATGATTCTTATCGGTCGCCCGTTAAGCGTATTCCTCTGCCTGCTCCCATTCCGGAAAATCACAATGAAGTCACGCGTTTTTGTATCTTGGGTAGGATTACGCGGCGCAGTTCCTATCATCTTTGCTACTTATCCGGTAGTGGCAGGAGTAGAGGGTTCGAATATTATATTCAATATCGTATTCTTCATTACCATCGTTTCATTGGTCGTACAAGGAACCACAATTTCTTTTGTAGCCCGCATATTACACCTCTCCGAACCTTTGGCAAAGACAGGAAACGATTTCGGGGTGGAACTGCCTGAGGAGATTGACTCTGATCTCAGTGATATGACTGTCACCCGCGAAATGCTGGAAGAGGCAGATACATTGAAAGATATGAACCTGCCAAAAGGTACACTAGTCATGATTGTGAAGCGCAAAGATGAATTCCTGATCCCTAACGGAACATTGAAATTGCACGAAGGAGATAAGTTGCTGCTTATTTCCGAAAAATCCAAAGAAGAGTCTGATTCTGAATAACATTTGAAAAGAAATGTAAAATTATGTCAGAATTCCTTCGTTAATTAACCGTAAAACTTGATTTTAAAATTCGGTTTACGTTAATGATATATTAATTTTGCGCAGTTTTAAACTAAATGTGCAAAAACAAAATGGAACAAGAACATCAGTTCATTGATTATATTGAGCAAAGTATCATCAAAAACTGGGACAGAGATGCCCTGACCGACTATAAAGGAATTACCCTCCAATATAAGGATGTAGCACGTAAAATTGCTAAATTTCACATTGTTTTGGAAAGTGCCGGAATCCAGCCGGGAGATAAAATAGCGGTTTGCGGACGTAACAGTGCTCATTGGGCAGTTACTTTCTTGGCCACCATCACTTATGGAGCTGTGATTGTTCCTATTTTGCATGAATTCAAAGCAGACAATATTCATAATATCGTCAACCATTCTGAAGCCAAACTACTTTTTGTAGGCGATCAAGCTTGGGAAAACCTGAATGAGGATGCAATGCCTTTATTAGAAGGTATTGCATCATTGGCAGATTTCTCCTCTTTAGTGTCGCGCAACGAAAAGCTCACATACGCTTTCGAACACCGGAATGCCATTTACGGACAACGTTATCCAAAGAACTTCCGTCCTGAACATATCTGTTACCGAAAAGACAGACCGGAAGAACTGGCAATCATCAATTATACATCCGGCACTACAGGATATTCTAAAGGAGTAATGCTCCCCTATCGCAGTATCTGGTCAAATGTTGCCTACTGTTTTGAAATGCTTCCCGTCAAACCAGGAGATCATATCGTTTCCATGCTTCCTATGGGACATGTATTTGGAATGGTATACGACTTCCTATACGGATTCTCGGCAGGCGCACACATCTATTTCCTGACACGTATGCCGTCTCCTAAGATTATCTCCCAATCGTTTTCGGAGATAAAGCCCAGAGTCATCTCCTGCGTACCATTGATTGTAGAAAAGATTATAAAAAAGGATATTCTTCCCAAAGTAGACAGCAAAATCGGTAAACTACTGCTTAAAGTACCCATTGTAAACGATAAGATCAAATCGTTGGCACGACAAGCTGCTATGGAGATATTCGGCGGTAATTTTGATGAAATCATTATCGGCGGCGCTCCTTTCAATGCTGAAGTAGAAGCCTTCCTCAAAAAAATAGGTTTCCCCTACACCATCGCTTACGGTATGACAGAATGTGGTCCGATCATTTGCTCCAGCCGCTGGGAAAACCTGAAACTTGCTTCGTGCGGGAAAGCGACGACGCGAATGGAAGTAAAAATCGATTCCCCGGACCCTAAGACTCATGCAGGAGAAATCATCTGTAAAGGAGCCAACCTTATGTTGGGTTATTATAAAAATCAAGAAGCTACTGCGCAAATCATTGACGTAAATGGCTGGCTGCATACAGGTGATCTCGGCACTATAGACGAGGAAGGGAATGTAACCGTCCGCGGACGTAGCAAAAACCTGCTCCTCACCTCCAGCGGACAGAATATCTATCCCGAAGAAATTGAAAGCAAGCTGAATAATATGCCGTATGTTGCCGAATCACTGATCGTCCTGCAACATGATAAGTTGGTAGCCTTGATCTACCCGGATTTCGACGATGCTTTCGCTCATGGATTGCAGCAGACGGATATTCAGAAAGTAATGGAGCAAAACCGTATTGAATTGAATCAACAGCTTCCTAACTATTCCCAAATAAGCAAGATTAAAATCCATTTTGAAGAATTTGAAAAGACTGCGAAAAAGTCAATCAAACGCTTTATGTATCAGGAAGCAAAAGGGTAATTAAGAACCTTTGACTAATTAAGAGTACATACTTATAACAAATAATAAAATAAGTATTCTCGCAAACAAAAACGGTGGACAGCCTCAACACTGTCCACCGTTTTTTCTAACCTCTAACAAACTTTATTAAAGTGCCATAAATGAAATAGCCTGTCCGCCTCCGGCAGCCATTCGTATGTTCAACGTATTTTCAGAAGTAACCGTTTGTTCCGTTATCCGGTAATCCGTAGGATTTGATTTCCAATCCGCATTCTCTCCATCCGCATAGATGACAGCTTTATACTGTTTGCCCGGTTCCAGGAAATCCAGTTTTATTTCCAGTGTACGGGGTTTCTCGTTCGTTGCCGCTCCCAAGAAATAGTTACCTTTTGCTTTACGCAAGATGGCTACAAATTCACCTGGTTCTCCTGCCAATGCTTTCGATTCGTCGCAATCCGGATCAAAATCGCGGAAGAACTGGAAAGCCGGATGTCCCTCATAATGTTCAATCATATCGGAAGCCATTTGCAAAGGAGAATACAAAATCACCCAGTTAGCAAGCTGTTTCGCCAATGTAGTGTTCACACGACTGTTTCCCTTATCCTGATCGTTCCATTTCCGGCGACGGGGAGAATCCTTTGTCTGTAAAAACAAAATATCAAAAGTTCCAGGAGTGTAATCCATCGGACCGGATAACAGGCGGGTAAACGGCAACATCACATGATGGGAAGGAGGATTACCTTCGCTCCATGCATTCCATTCCATACCTCTTGCACCTTCACGAGTCATCATGTTGGGCCATGTACGGCGAATACCGGTATCTTTAATCGGCTCGTGTGCATCCACTGTCATTTTGTGACGGGCAGCTGTCTCTACCACTTTCTGATAATGATTAACCCCATACTGTCCATGATGCGAAAGTCCATTCGGGAAAGCACCCGCATAACCGGTTTTCAGGATATGAATACCATGTTCTGTGTACCATTGCATGGCATGATCCATCTGACGTTCATAGTTGGGAATATTGCCTCCAGTCTCATGATGTCCGATGATTTCAACGCCTTTCTCTTTCGCATAATGCACAATCTCGTCAATGTCAAAATCAGCATACGGTTTCGTAAAGTCAAAATTCTGCATACCACCCCAGCTTTCCCATCCTTCGTTCCATCCCTCAAACAAAACACCCTCTATATCATTGGCGGCAGCGAAATCAATATACTTCTTGGCATTGGCGGTAGTGGCTCCATGACGTTCGTCCATCTTCCAAGTCTCCACACCCAAATGCATTCCCCACCACACTCCGACATATTTCAAGGGACGAATCCAATCGGTAGTTTCCAGTACACAAGGTTCGTTCAGATTCAAAATCAAGGAAGAATTAATCAGCCCGACAGCTTCCGGAGCAATCTGGATGGTACGCCAGGAAGTAGTAAAATGATTGCCTTTACGCACTTTGATACCATCCGACCAAGGAGTTAACTCAGCTTTCAATGTATATCTTCCGGTCTGCTTCAAAGTCATTTCGGAGAAATCATACAAAGCCGCTTCATGAATACTGCCATAAATACCGTCTGCCGTTTTGAATGTGAAAGGAGTATTGGCAGTTTCCACTTCGGAAATAGGCTGTTGCTTATATAGTAATTCATAAGTCTCCGCACTGGCGGGAATCGACCATGAAGTTCCGTCCTGACGAAAACGGAAAGTTGTCAGTTCATCGGTTATCATCAACGAATCCACTGCGGGAACACTGTACTCATAACGGAACCCTACTCCATCATCAAACACACGGAAACGAAGTGTCAACTCCACCTGATCTTTGTTGGTCAGGCTCACCGCCATCTCATTATAATGATCCCTGTTCTTTTTATTCTCTCCCCAAGCCTGTGTCCAAATCTCATCCTTATGATCGAAAGTCGTACTGTTTATCTGAAAACCTTCTCCTAAAGCAACTCCATTTTCTTCTGTAAACCCCATTGCAGAGTTCTCAATCAATAGTGAATCGCCTACCGAGACATTATAAAACGGGATACCGTTCTCATCCAGCGTGAAAGACATCTTAATATGGCCGTCCGGTGATTTGACTTCTGTTTTCGGACTGCTACACGCATAACATCCCAGCATACACAGAAAAGCTCCGATTGCATAATTTATTTTCATAGCACTATATCTGTTATTTATATATAGTACAATTCAGAAGAGAAAAACACTTATATAATCAAGGTGAATTTCGTTCTAATAAGGAGAATCTCTTTCTTCGGTATGATTTCTATTCTTATTTATGCAACAGAATATCAGTTCCCGGAACAATCTTTCCCATTGACCATACACATCGTACATTCAGTTCCTTATCAAGAATCACAATATCAGCATCCTTCCCCTTTGCCAACGCCCCTTTCCGGTCACCCACTCCGATCAAACGGGCAGGAGTTTCGGAAGCCATGCGCACGGCATCTTCCAAAGGTATGTTCGCTTTCTTCACCATAGTACGCACCAAGATATCCATCGTAGCCAAGCTACCGGCCAGTGCTGAATGGTCTGCCATCTTACACACTCCATCCTCTATTATGTAGCGTGGATCAATAGGCACAGTACCGTCACAAGCAGCATAAGCCAGGGCATCCGTGACAAGGCAAGTATTTTCTACCCCTTTCAATTTATAAACTAATTTCAAGATAGTAGCCGGCAAGTGTATACCGTCCGCAATGACTTCCACCGTCATTCCTTCTGTCAGATATACACTTTCTACCGTACCTTCGTACTTATATTCACGACGTTTATGAAAACCCGGCATAGCGTTATAGAAATGAGCGGCATGAGAGAATCCCACTGCATATGCAGCCTTTATCTCATCATATTCAGCTTCGGTATGAGTCACCGCCGTCATAATCCCCTTTGAACGGGTGTATCTGGCAAAATCATGCGCACCGGGCAACTCCGGGCTGATATCCCAACGTCTGATGCAAGACGTATGTTCCAGCAAAGGAATATATTCATTTTCATCCGGTGTTTTCAGAAATCCGTCATATTGCGTTCCCGCCATCTTCGGATTCAGATAAGGTCCCTCGATATGCAGACCGAGAATCGGAGAGTCTTTCTCCTTCATCAGATTCTCGCATACATCGACCGCCTGATAAAGCCTTTCGAAGGAAGTAGACGACAAAGTAGGAAACATACCGGTAGCTCCATGTTTCAAGTGTGCCATAGTAGCAGTACGGAAAGCCTCCTCCGTCGTTTCCGTAAAATCATGACCACCACCTCCGTGCGCATGCATACTCACGAATCCCGGTACGATTGTCATCCCACGAGCATCAATCACCGTTGCACCGATAACCGCCAAATCACTGTTGGTCACCTCTAATATTTTTCCATCACAAATCAATACGGAACCGTCTTTCAACCATCCCTGCGGAGTCAATATCCGTCCGTTAATTATCTGAGTCAACATAGTCTTCTTATTTATAGGATTTAAAACAGTTTATTGGTTCCCTCTACCAATTGCCCCATTGCCCACACGGCTCTTACATTCAAGTCCTTATCCAAAGCAATGATGTCGGCATCCTTACCACGTTCGAGCGTGCCCTTACGATCCAGCACTCCCATGATACGGGCAGGTGTTTCAGAAATCATTCTAATCACATCCGCCAATGGGATTTCCGCTTTCTGCACCATCGTACGTATCAGACGATCCATTGTCGCCACACTTCCCGCCAAAGCGGAACGGTCGGCTAGTTTACAAACCCCGTCCTCGATAATGACACGCGGGTCAAAAGCCGTCTGGCTATCGCTCGCCGCACAAGCTAACGCATCCGTTATCAGACAAGTACGCTCCACTCCTTTGATCTTGTAAACAAGGCGCAGAATCGTCGGCGGCACGTGGATACCATCGGCCACTACTTCCACTGTCATATCATCAATCAAATAAATACTTTCCACCGTACCTTCATATTTGTACTCTTTCCGTTTATGGAATCCCGGCATGGCATTATAGAAATGAGTAGCATGGGTATATCCGGCTTCGTATGCCGTCTGTATATCTTCAAACTCAGCCTGCGTATGTCCCACAGATGCCAATACACCTTTTGCAGTGATATACTTTCCGAACTGATTGGCATGCGGAGCTCCTGCTTTTTAATCCCAACGCCTGATACAATGAGTTTCTTCCAGTAAAGGGATATATTCTTCCGGATCGGGATCTTTGATATTCTCCGGAATCTGTCCGCCTGCCATTGCCATATTGAAATAATGGCCTTCGAGATGAAGTCCGAGTACAGGACTGTCCGGTTCCGCCATCATTTTCTCAGTGGTCTCCGCGGCAGCACGGATCATCGGAATGGTAGAAGAAGAAAGAGTAGGAAAAATACTGGTAGTACCATGCTGCATATGGGCTTTGATTGCCGTACGGAAAGCGTCTTCCGTACCTTCCATAAAGTCTCTTCCACCGCCACCGTGAACGTGGATTTCCACGCCGCCCGGAACGATATACATTCCTTTGGCGTCAATCAGTTTGGCTCCGATAATGGCAAGGTCACAATTGGTTACTTCCAGAATTTTATTGTCGCGAATAAGAACTGACCCATCCTTTAGCCAGCCTTGTGGTGTCAGGATGCGTGCATTAATGATTTGTGTTAACATATCATTTTTATTAAATTAATTATAGGTCTACATAAACCGATGACTCTCTTTCGGGGGGAAGTACATCGATTTTTCACTTGCAAAATTACGCTTTTCTATCCAAATTATTGATAAAATCGTCCGCTAAACGTACAATAAGGTACAAAAAAAGAGGTTACCAGTCTTATTGACCGACAACCTCTATAATTTATCTGGAGCGGAAAACGAGACTCGAACTCGCGACCCTAACCTTGGCAAGGTTATGCTCTA